>ERZ827440.2225-NODE-2225-length-17763-cov-3.564491_pt1 | contig 17763 bp, 16 predicted proteins | sample MGYA00519774_ERZ827440 | MGnify/ENA primary metagenome ERZ827440 (study PRJEB31778, sample SAMEA3449302) | human gut metagenome | biome: human gut; feature: human-associated habitat; material: faeces | place: United Kingdom | collected 2010/2012 ... | reverse complement strand
GAGCCTGCTACTCCGCCGGTGTATCCTACGCCGATGCCGGCACCCATTTCGCTTTTGGCTTCAACGATACCGCCGCTTATAGTGATAGTGCCGCTGTTGCCGCCATCACCGCCGCCGTATGCGCCGCCTAAACCGGCACCATCATCGCCTTCTGCTTTGACATAACCACCGTTTATGGTGATGATGCCACCATCGCCGCCTTTGCCACTTACGCCTCCACCTATTCCCGTATCTCCTTTGGCATAAACAGCTCCGCCGTTTATGGTGAAAATCCCACCATTGCCACCTTCTTCGCCCTCACGGCCTCCGCCGATTCCCGTTCCAGATTTGCTCTCTGCTTTCACAATACCGCCATTAACGGTGATGATGCCGCCATCGACGCCGGGGCAGACACCGCCAATACCGGCTCCATAAATGCTTTTAGCTTCAATGATGCCGCCGTTTATTGTCATTGTTCCGCAATTGCCTTTAATATCACTAGGAGAATAAGATATGAAAGTGGCTCCGATAGCCGCGTCCAGACCATGCGCTATCGTAGCAGTTAACTTACCCATAGTGTTTTCATCTTCGGACTGAGCATAAACGGTCAGTTCATTGGGGCTGCCGTCTGTTATATCAGTATCATCGTCCTCTAACTGAATACCACCGTTTATTATAAGCTCACAACCATCCTTAAGAATAAGGTGAACCTTGCCGCTTACAGTTACGCGCTGAGGTGTTACTTCGCTTCCGATAGTAATATCGCTGTCGACCACATACCAGCCGTCTGTCCATACGGTGTCGCTGTCGGTTACTGTTTTGTATTCACCGACAGATTTTGTCCCGATAGCCCAGTTTGCACCATTTTCATCACAATAGCGATAGGTTACATCGCCGTCTGCCGCCAACACTGCAGCGGGCAAAAATGTTGTCATAAGACAAATAACCAACAAAAAACTCAAAATGACTTTTTTCATATCTGTTTACCTCCGCCATTTTTATTTAACTGTAAGTAAATTATATCAAATTCCATTTAATTTGTCAATAATTCCAAGCGAACATAAATAAATATTTTCATAATTTCACATTACCGTCAATGAGAACAGGTTTTTTTATGCGACAGAAGCCAATTAACAAGTTCATCTCCGCTATAGGCAACATCAAAATACAAAACGGGTGTAGCAAAACGATTTAAAAAATCATTCGGCTACACCCGTTGTTCTGCTTATTATCATTCGAAAGCAGAATGTTCAAGCCATCATAATGTTTTTTCCGAATTATTTTGCTTTAAAACAGAATAAACCGATAGCTTAAGTGCTTTCATTTGCATTTTTAAATAATGCTCATCTTCATACATCGCATAATGAACCGCCGCGCGGACAAACATAAATATAAACCCGGAAAGAATATCGACAGGCAAGCCGAGCTTCGGCGAAAGAGTTCGTGCATATTCATAATAGCGTTCGTTTACACCTTCAAAAAACTTCTTACCGTACTCTATGTACCTGGGGTGGGTATAAACCTGATGCATAAAACGATATTTCTTACCGTGTTTTTTCGCAGTCCAATACGGTACTTCATTAATAAAACGCAATATATCATCAGCATTTTCGGGAGCAAGCGCCATAAACTCTGCTTCAACCTTGCTCATGCAATACTCGGTGGACTGCACAATAAGGTCATCCACATTATCAAAATACGCATAGAGATTTGCACTTGTCATACCGCAATATTTACCAAGATCTTTTATACCTGTATCTCGAAGACCGTATTCACTGTAACACTCATAGCATTTTTCCATTATTTCTTTCTTTTTTTCTTCTCTATAATCCGCACTTCTCATAACGCACCCCTGATTACACTTGTGTATAAGAAAATTATAACTAATTTTATACAAATTGTCAATAGTTTTTAGAACTTTTATAAGTTCTGCGGCAAATAAAATCATCGTAATTATGACCTATATTTATATCTTTTATGTCGTTTCGTCCCTAAAAAATGTCGTTTTGTCACAAAATGGTTGACAAAATTTAAAAATTAATGCTAAAATGATAATGGATTTTGATGTCCTGAAAAAAATAAAGCAAACAGCATTATGTACGAAAGGATCAGGGTGATTATGAAACCAAAAAAGCTTTTATCAATTCTATTGACTTGCATTATGGTGACGGGCTTGATACCGACGGCGGTGTCTGCCGGATACTATCTTGACCATGATGTTTCATCGAATCTTGCTAATGATTCGATTTATTATGCGACGAGAACGGACTTAAGAGACGAATCCATATACTATCTTATGATCACCCGTTTTTACGACGGTGATTCGAGCAACAATGTTCACTGCTGGGATGACGGTCAGGCAAACAATCCCGATTCCGACCCGGCATGGCGCGGCGACTTTAAGGGGCTTATCGAAAAGCTTGACTATATAAAGGCTCTCGGCTTTACTGCGGTGCAGCTTACTCCCGTTGCTCAGAATGCCTCGGGCTATGATTACCACGGCTACCACCCCATAAATTTTAATAGAATTGACCCGAGATTTGAATCCGAAGGATACACCTATAAGGATCTTATCAACGCCTGCCATGAAAGAGGACTTAAGGTCATTCAGGAGATTACTTTAAACCATACAGGAAATTTCGGTGAGGAGTTCTTGTGCAAGCTTTTTGACATTGATGATAACGCAGACCTTTCTAACCTGGAAGAGTCATTTATTCCCACGAAAACACTCCTTGACGCATACGGGTTAAACAGTACCGATGAATATTGGGCACAGAAAGGATCTGTTCAGTATTACCAAAGACTGAACCTTATGAAAAATCTGGAGTATTCTGCTGAAAACGGAAACTCCACAGGCCCACTGCCCGATGCTAAAGACTATGACATAAGTAAGCTTTCCCATTCCGATGTGTTAAACCCGAACAACTATTACCACAGCGGATATTTCCAGAGTATGAACTGGGATGATTGGACTTGTAAATTTTGTCAGATTGCGGGAGACTGCGTGGATATCAACACCGAAAATCCCGCTGTGGCAAAATACCTTGTAGAGGCTTGCAAAATGTATGTGGATGCGGGTGTGGACGCATTTGTCATAATGGATGCACGCCATATAGACAGACTGTCTCTCAATATGCTATTCATAGAGCAAATAAAAGACCTTTTCATAGAAAAAGGAAAGGAACCTGCAGTATTTTTAGATGTAGTCACAAGATATACGAATATATGGTACAGAGAAAAGGCAACTGAATCAACACCGTATTATACATGGAAAGAGAGCAATTCAAAATGGGCTGATCAATGGAGTTGGGAAACTTCTGCGGAAGCTATCAATAACAATATTAATCTTGTTTTCGACCATACAATAGAAGAAGTCGACATATCCGATGAACCTACAAGCAACAATGCGCAGCTTAACGGTATTACATATCACAAGCCCGATCGCGATATGGCAAGCGCAAATGTTAATGATTTTACTATGCATCGTAACTTTGGCAATGCAACAAAGGCATATTCCGGTGCAGTGGCAGGCGACAAGTATTTTAACGATTCCACATGGAATATTACGTTTGTGGATTCTTATGACTATTCACCCGAAAGCCCTAATGAAAGATTAGGATTTAACGGCGGAACGGAAACATGGGCAGAAAACCTTTGTCTTATGTTTACCTTCCGAGGCATTCCGAGAGTTTTGGCAGGCACAGAAACTGAATTCCAAAAGGGAATGGTGATTGACCCAGGACCAACCACTCCGTTGTCTACAACAAGACGCGCCTACTACGGCGACTATTTAGAGGGAGATGTAAAAGCAACAGAGTTTTCCGAATATACCGCAAGCGGTACTGTTGCAGACACGCTCAGTTCTCCCCTTGCTGTGCACATACGAGAGCTTAATGCAATCCGCCAAGCCGTTCCGGCACTGAGAAAAGGTCAGTACACCACATCGGACGAATATGTTACTGGAGATATGGCATTTATCCGCCGATACACCGATAAAGACGAAAATATTGACAGCCTTGCGCTTGTTACGATAACAAGTGCCGCAGAATTTAGAAATATCCCCAACGGAAAATACGTTGACGCGGTAACAGGTGATGAACAGACTGTAACCGACGGAACACTGTCTGTTGCGGCTACCCGCAAGGGCGACATGAGAGTATATGTGTGTGAGGCAGAAGGCTTTACGGGACTTGATACGCAGTTTGATGTTCCGACCTATACGCTGAGCTTTGACGGAAACGGTGCAGAGGGCAGCATGGATAGCATAAGCTCCTCTTACTCGGGCAATGTTACTTTGCCGAAATGTACCTTTAAAGCTCCCGCAGGCAAGGTATTTAAGGCATGGAACGTAAACGGAACACTGTATCAGCCCGGAGATACGATAACGATTTCGGAGGATACCGTAATTTTGGCAGTATGGAGCCTATACATTACAGAAGGTGATGACAACAAATCCATTAAGCTAAACGCACCTGCCGGAGTCTACAATGTTATCTTTGCCGATTACGAAAACGGCATTCTTGCAAATGTGGATATAGTAGAAAAAACGATTTCTGAAACAGAAACGGAAGCTGTAACGGTTAATATGCAAAAGGATTTTGTTCTGGGAGCAGGCGACAAAGTTTTTCTGTGGAACAATATCTCCGGTATGACACCGGTTTGCGTTCCTTACGAAGTAAAATGATATATAAAAACCGGAACATAATATAACATTTAAGAAGGTGCGGCAAAACGATTTATCAGTCGTTTTGCCGCACCCGGACTACTGACAAACCCACCATTTTCAGGTGGGTTTTTGTCGTATATATTAGATTTTTAATCACTGTCGATAAAAAGTGGCGGTGTTATCTTTACATTTCCACTTATATATCATGGCACAGCAGAACCGCATATTCACCGTTGCCGTATTTCTCAATAAATTTGCGGCTTTTTTCCGGGCAGTATGATGAGCCTGTAGGTATTCTCTTTTTCAAGCATTCGTGCAAATAGCATTCGTCTCCGGCAATGATATATTTCTCTTCGTTACCGGTAATTTCAACAATACAGGAGCCTTTTGAGTGACCGCCGATTTTTATCGTTTTTACGTTTTGGCAAATTTCTTTTTTATTATCGAACAGGCAAACATTCATATCGTCTGCAAAATACTTTTTTCCCATTTCTTATTCATCACGCTGAATATAAATCTTTGCATTTTTATATTCGTTTACACATTCAATATGGTCATGATGCGAATGTGTAATGATAACATCGGTAATATCCTCCGGTTTTATATTCAAATTGCCGAGTGCCTTAACGGGACCTATAAAATCCGTCATTTCAAAGCCGGGCATGGTCACGCATCCGGCATCGACCAAAATCAGCCTGTTTTCGGTTTTTGTGAGGTATATCATAAATACGATGGGGCGAAACTTATCGTCCACTCCATTGTGAAATATCATACCTTCCGATAAAACCGATTTTCCATATTCTATAGGAATTATCTCTGTCATTTTACCGTCAGTACTACCTTTCCTACATTTTGTCCCTTGTAGAGAATATCGTGCGCAGCCTCTGCCTCGGTTATCGGCAAAGTCTTATAAATTGTCGGCTTAACTTCTCCGCTCTCAATTTTAGGGAATACCTTTTCCACAAGCTCGGAAAGGATTTTCGCCTTAACCTCGGGAGTTCTCGAACGGAGTGTGCTTCCCACAATTCTCACATTTCTTACATAAATATTTTTAAGATCTATTTCTGTTTTCTGACCTGCAAGAGCCGCAATCATAATCCATCTTGCTCCGTGTGTGAGATAATGTATGCACTTACCCATAATTTCACCACCCAAACAGTCTATGGCAACATCAACGCCGTGACCGTTTTCGAGTTCCTCTTTCAGAACCTCGGAAATATCCTCCTTTGTTGTCACTACAACCCTGTCGGCATTGAGATGTTTTATTGACGATGCAATTTCATCGGACAGAACTGTTGTAATTACCCTGATTCCAAATGCCTTTGCCATTGGAATGATAACACTTGCAAGTCCGGACGCTCCCGCATTCATAAGAAGTGTATTTCCGGGCTTTATATTTCCCTCGATGAACAAATTCAAATAAGCCGTTGCGAAAGCTTCAGGAATTGCCGCCGCTTCCGCCATTGAACAGTTAATAGGTACAGGCATAAGCATATCGTATTTAACCGCAACATATTCGGCATATCCGCCGCCGCCCAATAGCGCACAGACCTTGTCGCCTATCTTCCAATTTGACTTTTCCTTTGCCTCGTCCCCCATTTGGGTGATTACTCCGGCAATTTCAAGCCCCATCCATTCGGGGGCTCCCGGAGGAGGCGGATAATCACCCTCACGCTGCATGAGGTCGGCACGGTTTAATGCCGCGGCATGAATTTCAACGAGAACCTCGTCACTCTTAATTTGCGGATCAGGTACATTATCCCACCTTAAGCTTCTGTCATCATTTACAAGAATTGCTTTCATAATTGGTTTCATTCTCCTTTTTTATAGACCGCAAGCTTTCAGTATCAGCTTATGCAGTCCTCTTTCATATTCGTATCCGAACGGATTTTGCTTTTCGCCGTTTATGTACTTACCGAATGAGCGAAACATTGCATCATATCTTCCGAACACAGGCGTATCGTGATATTCAGCCTTTATGTTCCAGTTTTTGTCGAAGGCTTCTCTTACTCCTGTCCTTTGCGGTTGAAACACGCCGGGGCAATCTCCGCCAAGCCATTCAAAGGGTTTCAGTTCAACCGTTCCGAGTGTTCCGCACACAACAAGCTGTCTGCGTTCAAAGCCGCCCGGTTCAACAGCCGTGCTTTTAACAAATGAAACGCCGTTTTTGTACTTAAACACCGCCATACCGAAATCATCGGCTGTAACTCCGTCAGTGCCGATAGGTTGACTTAATGGTATCACCTCCTGCGGTTCGCCGCAGATGTCATATACCAAATCAATCAGATGACAGCCGAGATAATACAGCATACCTCCGGGGTAATTCCCGAGCCAATTACGCTTTTCCACAGGATGAATACAGTTCATCTGCGCCTCAACGGCATAGATTTCCCCAAGCTTTCCGGATTTAATATCCTCCTTAAGCTTCATAACCGCCGGATTATAGCGGTACATATAGCCCGTATGGAAAACAAGATTTTTTTCTTTTACCAAATCAATAAGCCTGTCAAAATCCGCATCGGATTCACTCCCCGGCTTATCCATATGTATATGTAACCCCTTTTCCGCCGCCTTTATGGCATATTCGGTCAGCCGTCTGTCCTCGGTTTCTATGCAAACAGCTTCAAGTCCGGGGTAGCTGAGGATTTCATCAACGGTCATTCTCTTAACATCCTCATACGCCCGTTGGCTGATATTATAAACAGGCTCATCTCCGTCAACAACAGCGTAGCCGATAAAATCGTAAATATCGCTTTGCAGCTTCAGTGTTGAAATTGCCGCATTTGCATGATCGTGTCCTGCCCCTATCTGCGCTATTTTTATCTTTTTCATTGCATATTCCTCCAGTCAAACTGAACAACAACCGGAAAATCTTTATCGGATACAAGCCTGTTGTAAACCTCTGTACATTCGGTCGGTAAGTGCGTTTCCTCTATCAGATTTTCAAGACACAGCCTTCCGCCGCCGCAAAGCTTAAGCACAGCTTTTATATCATCACGATGAGTAAACCAACCGGGATGTGACTCGCAATTCGGTCTTGCAATCGTATGTGCTCCGATTACCGTTATCCCGGGTGCGTGTATTTTTTTATAGTAGTCAACGGTAAAATCAGAATTTCTCGTACATCCGAGAAGCGCAACCCGTCCGAATTTTGCCATGCAGTCAAGCGCCTCGTTAAATCCGGCTCCCACACCCGTGACTTCTATTGCTACATTAACTCCGCCGTATGTTAAGCTTTTTACCTTATCGGCAAAGCCTTCACTGAGCGGGTCAAACGCATAGTCGGCGCCGTTTTTCAATGCGATTTCCCGCCTTTTGGGATTTGGATCTGCGGCTATTATCGGAACCGCACCGCAGGCACGCAAAAGCTTTACTGCAATCATGCCCAGAATACCAAGCCCCATAACAATTGCGCTTTCTCCCATTTCAAGCCTCGTTTTTCTGATCGCCGCCATGGGAAATGTGGAAATAAAGCTCAGAGCACCCGTTTCAAAGCTTATGCCGGCATCCTCAATCTTTACAACTTTTTCTTCGGAAACAACATTGTACTTTTTATGAAGTCCCCAAAACACAACAACTCTGTCGCCTATTTCAACACTTTTAACATTGCTTCCTTTTTTTACAACTATTCCTGCGCTGTTGTATCCCGACATTCTCGGAAACACCACCCCGGACGCTCCGTAAGCGTTTACATTGGGGTCACCGGTTATGTTTGCCCTTTCGGTGCCGCAGCTTATGGTTGAAACAACGGTTTCGACCATAACCTCATTTGGCGCAGGCTCATTTACATCAACCGTCAAAAGCTCCGCTTTGTTTTTTTCCGTAAATACAATCTGTTTGCACTCCATTTAGAAATCCCCCTCATTTATTGTTACATTACCATTGTAGCACATTGACATTTCGAATAAAATATGATATTCTATAAAAAATGAGGTAATTTTCTATAACTTTTATGGGAGGTTTTGTAATGAATGATATAATTTTCTCAAACAGCTTCATATTCAGAATATTTGAATTTGATGAATTTCATCACACCGATAACCGAGCCGGAGTACAAACCCATTATTTTGCATATATGATTTGCGGAAACTGCAAAATAATTACAGAAACCGAAGCTGTTGAGATTAACACCGGAGACATTTTCTACATCCCTAACAAATGCAGCTATCAGTCATATTGGTACGGAAATCCCAAAATACAATTCGTTTCATTGGGGTTCCCCTATCTGCCCAACTTTGACAATAAGACCTACCCCGTTCAAACGCTGCCGAAAAATGATAAAGCTGTGGAAATTCTTCTGTCTCTCGGAAAATGTATGAGCTTAACGGCACATGATATTGGTGAGTTTTATACATTGGCAGGTATGCTTCTGCCTACAATGTCCCATAAAACCTTATGCCGCACGAGAGAAATTACGGAACATACCAAAGAATATCTTATACTTCATCCCTTCGCAAAAACATCCGAGCTTGCAAAAAACTCCGCAATAAGCGAAGCCGCACTGTATTCGGCGTTTAAAAAGTCCTCCGATATTACCCTTAATCAGCTCCGGAACAACCTCTTGCTCGAAAAAGCGAAGGATATGCTTATAACCACCGACAAACAGATAGAATATATCAGCGATTCGCTTCAGTTCAGCTCAACCTCATATTTCAGAAAAAAGTTCAAGCAGTATTTTAACATAACTCCTACAGAGATGAGGAAAAAATACAGGATTTAATCCTTTACTGTTTCTTTCTGCAGCCGTCAATCTGTATATTCTGACCGGATATGTAGCTTGCCTCATCACTTGCAAGGAAGCATATTAGATTAGCGTTTTCCATATCTGTTCCTGTTCTTCCCATAAATGAAAGCTCGCTGTTTTGAAAATAATTCATATCCTTGTTTTCACTGGGGCTGACGCTTCCCGGCGATACGCAGTTAACAAGTACGCCTTTATCCGCAGCCTCCTTTGCAAGCGCTTTTGTCATTGCAATCAATGCACCTTTTGTTGCCGAATAATGTACCATATTTGCATTGCCGTAAACACCTGCAACTGAAGCAACATTAACAATTCTGCCGTAACTGTTTTCAAGCATTTTTGGAAGTACCGCTTTCGTGCAATAAACAACACCCATGACATTAACATTAATAAATTTACGCCACTCATCAGAGGATGTATCTGTAAAAGGTGCCCAGCATCTCCACAAAGCGGCATTATTGATGAGTATGTCTATTTTGCCAAATACACTTTCTGCCTCTTTTACAACGGCATAAACTCTTTCTTCATCACTGACGTCACATTGAAAGATGAGTACATTTTTCGTATACGTCTCTATTTCCTCTTTAACGCTTTCAAGCTCCTTTATATTTATATCTGTAAGCACAAGATTTGCACCGCCTTGTGCAAATTTAATTGCTACCGCCCTACCTATTCCCACTGCTGCTCCTGTGATAAGTACGGTTTTGTCATTAAAATTCATATTATTACTTCCTTTCTTTCTACATTAAAAATATTTTTCATATGCTACCGTTATAAGATATGGAAAATAAACAGTCTGCTATTTCTGTCGGAGAATAGGCACTCTGACAATGCCATTTGTAAATTTATATTCACAACAAATCAACCCTCTAATTTAATTCCATGTTATCACGTATAGTTTTCAAATCCCTTAAAAGCGGCTGCTGCGGTGTTGCAAGCTCATCATGTTCATGCACACAAAGATACATACAGCAGCCTAGCTCACCGCCTATTCGTCTTAAAATCCTACATTCTCCGCCGCTGAGGAAAAGAAACGGAATTTTTAAGTTTTCTTTAAGCATATTTATGATTTTGAGATTTTCAAGCTGCTGCTCCATTGTATCTGCTCCTGTAACTATTTTGCAAATATCGGCGCCGCATTTCTGATGCTCAAAAGCAATTTCAAGAACTCTTTCTGCCGGAATATATTTTAACACGTGAGAGGACATAAGAACCTTTGCGCCCTTGTCATGGATTTTTCTTATAAGCTCCTTTTGCTTTTCTATAGCCGTTTGTGAAACCGCAACCTCATCAGGCTGTCTGTCAAAATAATCACCCATAATATCACATAAATCCGCTCCGCAGTCCGCAAGCTCCAGAAGTTCCTCTGCCAGCTGTATATCAGACTTACCCTCATTTTTTCCGCCTCGGTAATTCGTCACATATATCGGCTTGTCTTTTGTATATAAAAATAAATCACGATATACTTCTTTTGTCCTGTATTCCGGCTTCATTCTCTCAAACTGCATTCCGTAAGCTTCCGCTCCTTCGGGAGAGGATTTGTCAATAAGCTCCTTTATTCTGTCGGGGTTGTCCGCCTGAACCATAACGGTAAGCAACGCCTTATCCCGCTCAAAAAAACTCTGCTTCATAATCAGCAACTCCTCCCTGCCGCATTTCTTCCGCCGTCAATCATTATGTTTTCGCCGTTTATAAACTGCCCCTTTTCGGATGCAACAAATAAAATCAAATCAATAATCTCCTGAGGTTCCGCCGCTCTGCCCATAGGCGTTTTCATATTTGCCATAGCTTCTCTTGTAAGCACCGGCCCTGGCGAAATGCAGACGCATCTTATATTATGCGATGCACCGTACTGTGAAATTGATTTAGTAAGACCGTACATAAGCCCTGCTTTCGCTGTTGCATAATCCATTCCCTGTCCGTCGCCCTCAGCGCCGGTAATTGAACCGATATTTATTATTAAGCCGCTGTTTTGTTCTCTCATCTGCTTTAATACAGCATGAGCGAAATAAAAAGGTCCTTTTAAATTTACATCAAGTCCCCAGTCAAACACATCAATCGGAACATCAGGAAAATCCGCTTCCCAGCCTACATTTAACATTCTCCTTGCCGTACCTCCGGCAAAGTTCGCCATAATGTCAATACTTCCGAAAACCTCGACCGCCCTATCCCTCGCGACGCACACCTCGGCATAATCTCTCACATCACATATAACAGCAACCGCTTTTCCCTTCCCTCTCTCGTTTATTTCACTGACTTTTTCATTGAGAGCTTTTTCGTTTATGTCGCACATAACAACATTGCCGCCAAGCTCGGCAAAGTTTTGAGAAAACAAAAGTCCCATGCCGGAAGCGGCACCTGTTGATAGTGCTGTTTTCCCCTTGAAATCCATAAAATCATCCTTTCTTAATATATATGAATATTATAACACACAAATAATTTATTTCAATGAGTAAAATGATACTGTTTTGACATTTCTGATATTTTTATGGCATATTTCTTGATTTTTAATAACAAAAAGGGTATAATTATTTTATAATATAAAGGGGGGGATCAAAATGTTTGACAATATAACAATCACCGACATAAAAGGAGTTTTTACGGTTTTTTCTCCGAGAGGCAGATTCGCAAAAATAGAGAACAGAAAAAGCTACGGATTATCGTTTTGCACAGATGGGCAGATTACATATACTCATAACGGGACTGAAATAAAATCGGATAAAAATTACGCTGTAATACTTCCCAAAGGACAGACATACACCCTCCACGGTGATAAAACAGGAAGATTTCCGGTCATAGATTTCATGTGTACAGAGTTGTTGTGCGATACTGTTATTGCTATTCCGGTCCAAAATAACGATGCATACATAAAAGATTTCGACAAGCTCCGTTCGCTGTCACTTTTTGACGGTAACAGAGCTGAAATGATGAGCATTTTTTATCATATACTTCACCGTCTGTCAGTGCAAAACTCATCATGCAAGCTGATCGTCCCGGCAATAAAATATCTTGAAAGCAATTATCACAATCCAAATCTCACCAATGCGGATCTGGCGATGAAATGTAATATAAGCGAGGTGTATTTCCGCAGGATTTTCACAAAACATTACAATATGACACCAAAACAGTTTCTAATTGATATAAGGATAAATAAGGCAAAGCAGCTTCTTTCCGAAGGTGCCTTGAAAATAAATGCCGTAGCATCCAAATGCGGTTTTTCAAACCAGTATCATTTCTCCCGTATTTTCAAAGAAAAAACAGGACTTACACCTACCGAATATATAAAGCAGAACATGATTTATAAAATATGAGGGCACATCTGAGCATTATAAAGTTTTATCACAATTTTTCTTGGTTTTATTTTGTTAAAAACCCTGCATAAAAATAACCTCAAGGCTTTTTTAACCTTGAGGTTTTGATTTATTATTTTAGTCAAAGCTATTACAATCTGTGTATTCGACGACGAAAATGTATTACGGTCTTTGGCATATTTTTAAAATTGCTTCGTGTCCGAACTGCGTATCTGCCGTAAAATATATTATAATATACACCACTTTTTCATAACCCAAGTGGTATATTTGGTTTTCTTTAATCTATTCCGATCAAAATTATATCATAAAGAACATTTTTTACGAAATAAATCCAATACTTCTCTTAATTTCTTTCTGTAGCATTAATGACGGCAAATAAAAATCCTCCTTTTCAAGTCTGAACAGTGTTACCTTATCCTCCGCATCAAAAAATCCCGTATTCATAAGCCGAGCCGACTGCCGCATCTGTGCCTGTTCAAGCACGCCCTCATTCTTTAATATTCCCATATAATTTTATTTCTTAATAATATCAATTCTTATAATTGCTGTTATAATCGAACATATTGTAAATGCCTCACATAATATTCCTGCAAAAGAATTACATACAATATTATATACAAGCCAGCAAATGCTTGTCGGTAAAGTCAAAAGCCTTATATACTTTGTGTTTTTTAAGCTGTATGCAATGGTTGTTACAACTTTTGCCAAAATAACCATTACAGAAACAATTCCGTTTGTTGTCAATATCCCTATTACAATAAACATAAACGAAAATAAAATTTGCCAAATCAATGTGGATTTTTCTTTTTTAACATTTATTGCAAAAATTATATTTCTTACAGAACCAATAAGATTCATTGCTACACCTGTATAAGATGCAAGACATAAATATTGGATAGCAAAAAACATTTCGTTTAAAGTTCTAAATAACATAACATTTTTATGTTTCTTGCATTGAAAAGCAATTACCGCACATAATAATCCAATTCCCCCTATTGACTGAATTATAATATCGTACATCTTTGTCCTCCTTAAAGACGTTTTCTCCATTCAATTACACACGCAGGGTTGTTTTCCGTAAACATTGTGCAGCCAAACGAAACCGCCTCAAAAAAATCTTTTTCCTGTGTATTACTTCCTGTGCATGGATTTATATTTAAGTTCAAGATATCGTCGCATTTCTTTTTACCATCTTCTCCGCTTGCCCAATAGCAAGCATAATCAAGATATTCAGTCGGATCGAGCTTGACATTTTCCATAATTGAATATGGATAATATCCATGTATAAGATATTTTTTTCTGTATGTTTTATATATGTATTAAAGTACATACGCATCAAAACTATTTAAAATTATTCTATCTCCTAAACCTATGTTCTCGCACATTTTTATAGTTTCATCTACTGCATACTCAACACGTTCCGCTCCCTCGTCATTAAGATAAACCTTTATTTCAAGATCTAAAAGCAAGCCGGGAACAGAAGCACAATATTCGAGAAACTCACTTAGTGTAGGAATGGGAGAAGGCATTTCTTCTGTTCCGGCATTTAGTTTTTTAATCTCTTCATATGTTTTTTCTCTTACAAGCCCTATTCCATCTGTGGTTCGGCTCACATCTTGGTCATGCATCAAAACAAGTACACCGTCTTTTGTCAGATGAATATCGGTTTCAATCATATCAACACCAACTTCAACTGCACTTTGAAAAGATGCCAATGTATTTTCCGGAAATTCCGAAGGATCACCTCGATGACCTGCAACCAGTACTTTATTCTCTGTTTCAAATTTCATGTTATTATCCCTGCTGAAAACATATAAGAACTATTGTTTCTTGACTTTCTCGTAAATTTATTATATAATATGATTGAAAAAAGTCAATATTTGGCGATAAACTATATAAACAATCATTTTCGCTCATATTAGGAGGGGTTTTATGCTAAAAAATGAAAGACAGCAAAAAATACTTGATATTATTAAAGAAAAACAATATGCAAGTGTTTCTACACTAAGCAAATTATTATATGCAAGTTTGCCGACAATTAGGCGAGATTTAACCGAGCTTCAAAAAAATGGTTTGATTACCCGGAGTCATGGTGGTGCTATGATTTTATCAGATGGCTCGTATCAAATTCCTTTGGACTTTAGAACAGGTCGTAATACTCATGAAAAAATCGAGATGTGCCGCAAAGCCGCAAAACTTATTTCTGATGGTGATGTTATTTTTATTGATACATCTACATCTACAATGCATATTGCAGATTTTATAACAGCTAAAAATATAACCGTTATAACCAATGGTATGCCTGTGGCTATCCTGCTTGCAAAAAAGAACATCAAAACATATTTTATAGGCGGAGAAGTTTTTCCTCAATCTTTGGGATGTAGCGGTATCATATCCGAAGATATTGTCACGAAATTCAATTATAATTTAGTGTTTTTTTCTTCATACGGCATTAACGAAAGAGGGATTGTAGTAGATACCTCCCTTGCAGAAACTGCTTTGAAAAAAGCAGTATTTAAAACTTGCTCCAAAAAGGTTTTTTTGCATACCAAAGACAAAGAAGGCTTGAATGCACCATATAATTTAATCAATGTAAAAGATATTGATTATATTATAAATTAAACTTCTCTTATCTATTAACTGAAGATGATACCAAATTTGATAGAGTACAACAAGCACTTCAAAAACAACTCTGAATATGGTATTTCCTAATAAAAACCCTCTGAAACAACATTTTGTTATCTCAGAGGGCTATATTTAGGCTTTACACAAAATCCGGGGTTGTATCCATTATACAAGTATTTCTCTCTTTAGGTATCAGCCTACAGCTTCACTCGGGTCATCATATGCGGTTCTGGCAGGAATAACCCAAATCATCTGATTGTCGCCGTCCCACTCAACGCGGCAATCCAATGCATCTGTTATATCACGAAGCTTAAAATAATTGTTTCCTTCAATATTATAGCAGGTTGCCTTAATCGGCACGCCGTCAAGCATTACAAATACCGATGATGAAAGCGCTTTTCTTTCGGTGCCGTCACCGGGGGTTAATTCGCCGCCGACCGATGTATAATCATAAAAGCTTAACATATCAATAGAATTTGTTGCTCCGTCATACTTAATGTCAAAGGTTTTAATTGTTCCGCTTAAGATTTGTGCAATATCTCTGAGTTTAAAGTAGTTGTTGTCATCAATGTTATATGCAACGGTGTTAAATTTGCGGCCTTCCAGGCAGACAGTCTGCGTTTTTGCAACAGAGTTTTTGCTGAATCCGTTTCCGGGATAATATGTAAATGTATCGTGCTGATCGTCCTCGTGAACCAGATAACGAATCTCGCCGTCATAGAAAATAGTGTAGATCTTTCCTGTTATAATCCAGGGGTTAATATCCTCCGGAGCTAAAATATCATTCATATCCGCGTCACGGTCAAACGAAAACTCTTCGATACCGTACACATTTACCCATTCTCTGTCATGTATTTTGTTGATATCGCCATTGTTTGAACCAACCCACTGAGTGTACTCCATCATCTTATTCTCGTCAACATTGATATATCCAAAGCGATAATCCTTCAACTTTGCAAGCCCTTCGGAGGAATATGTCAGTGCGCCCCATTCGCCCCAGGGAGTATCAACCGACAGAACGCCGATAGGCGCACCGAGCGTTGCCGTGTCCGCAGCGGACAGGGTTTTGGTAAATTCATCGAGCTTGCTTGTCGGAATGTAACATTCCTTCGAGTTGAACCAAATTTTTGAATTTGTTCCGTCATAGTCCTTATCGATGACATCGATTGCCGCACCTTTGTTAACCGAACCGACAACCGAAGAACCGTCAGAAATATCACAGTCGGCAGATGCTATTGCTTTATACTGGGTTGTAGGCTTTGAAGTGTTTGAAAGCTGCATATTCACATACTTTGCGTCAACATAATAAATACCTTTCTTATAATAAATCTTATAATGGCCGTTCTGCGGAGTTGCATCAACAATCTGAAGAGACTGGTTGATTTTAATAACGCCCGATTTTACATAATCCGTATTGTCGGGAGTTGTCTTAACCATTAAAAGACCCGTTGCCTTGCCTACCGTCTCAATTTTCGGAGGTGTTGATACCTGATTGTTAATATCTAAGATATAGCAGTTGTTTCTCGGAAGGAAATATACGGCAGGCTTCCAGCTTGTGAAGGCAGTACCGTCTTTCTCTCCGCACTGTCTGATTGTACCGCGCGATTCGTCAACACCGCCCTCGCTCCATACGGCAACCCATTTCTCGTTATAAGCAACAACTTCAAATTCACTCGTTGTTGTAGCATAAAATGCTGTGTTAGCGTTTGCTTCTGTTTTGGTCTTTTCAGCAAACGGGGGATCATACCCTATTACTCTGAGCTCGTCAAGTCTTTTGGCATGATAGTTAATCGGCGGATTGCCCGGATAGAACGATGCCTTTACCGAGCCGAATTTACCCTCATCACCGATATGTATAACTGCTTTACCTACTAACGGTAACGATGCCGGTCTTTTATGTCTTACCCATTCAGTCGGAACTTTTGCGTAGAAATTCATTTCTTCACCTTCGGTCGTTTTTGAACCGCCGTAGATGTAATCAGCAAGGAAAACCATATTTATTGCGTGTTGATATTTTTCATCATCCGACTTTAAAGACTCATTCAACTTTTCTTCAAAGTCCTCTGCCGCCTCAAGTGTATCTTTTCTGTTTGCATAAGCATACACATAACCGATTGTACCGTCTTTAAGCTGAACTTTGTGATAATTGTCCGCTATTTGGTCCTTGCCGTTTATGTACGCCTCCAAAACCGTCAATTTCTCATTTTGGTACACAACACTGATACTTCCGGACGGTGTCGGATTTTTTGTGACGTTCATACTTCCTACTGTTACATAAGCCTCACTGCCGTCCTTAATATCCGTTGCGAAGACAGGCACTGCAAGCATGGTAAATACCATAATCGCCGCAAGCAATGTGCTAAAAACTTTTTTCATTTTAATCCCTCTTTTCTTAAATTTTTTATTCCGTCTTGGCAGACTATGTTCTATAATTATTATAC
>ERZ827440.2222-NODE-2222-length-17785-cov-4.038184_pt1 | contig 17785 bp, 8 predicted proteins | sample MGYA00519774_ERZ827440 | MGnify/ENA primary metagenome ERZ827440 (study PRJEB31778, sample SAMEA3449302) | human gut metagenome | biome: human gut; feature: human-associated habitat; material: faeces | place: United Kingdom | collected 2010/2012 ... | reverse complement strand
CCTCGATGCTTTCCACATAGACGATGCCGGCGTCCATGTCGATCTCCTTGAGGAAGGGCTTGATGGCCGGGATATAGATGAGGCGGCCGTCCTCGCCGGCGATCTCGTACATATCGTGCGCCGGATTGGAGGTCAGAACGTCGCGGATATGGCCGATCACGCGGTCAACGCGCAGATCGTATACCTTGAACGTGAGAATGTCCTGAATAAACACGAGGTCCTCGGGCAGATCGACATCATCGCGGTCGAGATGCAGGATCTTTCCGCGCAGCTTTTCCGCCGCCTCTACCGTATCAACGCCCTTGAGGTGCATCAGAACGACGTTTTTGTGCACCTGTGCGCTCTTGACCTCGACCGGGGTCTTTTCGTCCAGATACAGTGTATCAAAATCGCACAGAACCTCGGGCGTGTCGCACCAGCTCTGCACCTTCAAATCGCCGCGAATGCCGTGCGTGCCGACGATCTTACCGGCCTCCAGAAACTTTTTAGGCATGTTTTTCTCTCCTTGCAAGTGATCGGGCGCCTCGGCGCACCGCTTATATTCCTTATTATATCATCTTTCCGTGCGCTTGAAAATTCATTTTTTTGCAGACGAAAAAACGGCAGCGGCGTGCAAATATCGCGTGCCCGCTCCTGTGCCGGGAGGTTTTTTCTGTCATTTTTGATATTTTTATGCACAAGTCACAAAAGTTTCATGCGAATTTTGTGCATCGTTCGAGAAAATAATATGAAATTTTTCCTTACATCTATGGTATAATTAGGGAGTAACAGGATTTACTGTTGCGCGGGCGAACCCACAAACTTCCATGTGCCCGGAATGACCGGTTCGCTCAGCTCAGACAACTTGATCTGTGCATCATGCGCCGAGGGCGTGTCTGTACAGAAAAAGGCACAGCCGGCGAAAGCCGGTGCCGCAAAGCCACAGGGTCTAAACGGACTTTTCCGCACGACAGCCGGTTGCCGAACAGCAGAAAATCACCTCCTTTGCGTCTGTATGCACGCAGAGGAGGTTTTTGCATGAAAAGGAGAAATAACCGTTTCCTCGCCGGCACTCTCGCCGGTCTGATGATGCTCACCATGCTGCCCGTGACCGCGCTCGCGGCCGAGGGTGAGGAAGGCGATGCAAACAACACCACGACGCTGACAACGACGGACGGTACACCCGTTCCCGGAGCGTCGGATAACGGCATTGAAAATGTAGTAAATGATACCGGAGACAGCCAGGATACCGGCGCCAATGCAGACGCTAACGACACGGGCGACGCAAACCCAACCGCCGGTAATGACGGCGGCGGCAGCGATGTACAGCCCGGCACCTCTGTCAATGAAGGCGAAGGCGGCTCCGAAACCGGCGCTCCTGCCGCAAGCGGCGAAAACGGCTCGGAAACCGGCGGCGAACAGGGCGGTGCAGGCAATTCCGAGAACGGCAACAAGCCTGACTCGGCTCCGGAATCCTATACCGCGAAAATCGGCGATACGGAGTATGAGACGCTTGATGCAGCAATCAACGCTGCACAGGACGGCGATACGATTGAGATTGGTGAGAATTGCACGCTGACCGTTGGCACGATTGAAAAAGCTGTTGTTATCAATGGTAACGACAAAACCATTAGCATTCCCGAGCAGAATACTGAAAATCATGCGCTCAATATCAATGCTTCGCTGACGTTTAATAAAGCAACCGTTGAATTCCCGGATGCAGAGACTTCCACGCATTCGTGGGCTTTCACCATGAACCGAGAGGGCAAGCTGACGTTGGATAATGGAAGTACCTGCATTATTAAACATCAGATTATTGATGCCTGCAATGACGCAACTATCAATGTACTGAATGGTTCGGTTCTTAAAGTTTTGGATGCTGGCTGGACGGCAATACATGGTGCTGATGAAAAAGAAAATGTTCAGTATTCGTTCCTGAATATTAAGGGCGGTTCCACGGTTGAAATTGATAAGGCGAAAAGCGTTAATAAAGAGGAAGATGGTGAAGCAAACGGCATCACCAGCTGCAAGATTGATGTCGAAAATTCTACTCTTACAATTACAAACTGCGAAAATCAGGGCCTTGTAAGATGCTGGCTGACACTGGATAACTCGAATGCGGAAATCAGTGGCAACGATATGGGTATTACTGGTTATGCGGATACAGATGTTCTTACCATGAAAAATGGTGCTACCCTGCTGATAAAGGATAACGCTCACAGCGGTATCTTCATGTACGGTGGTAATGTCGACGTACAGGGCGGTACAGAGCTGACAATTACCGGCACCGGCAATTCTGTATCCGATGAAGTCGTAGAGGGCTACTATGTCGGTGCTCTGGCTATAAGAACCGCTGAGCCGGCTAACGCAAATGTCAAGTTCGCAGATAAGGCAACCGTAAATTTGATTGACAATGCAGTTTCTGCAATCAGAAACTGCGGTACGATTGAAATCGGTGCCGACACGGTTATCAAGAACAACGGCAGCAAAACCAAGTATGGCGGAGGCATCCGCAACTACGGCGAAATTACTGTTTCTGCTGGTGCGCAGCTGTATAACAACCATGCACTGAATGCTGGCGATGATATTTACAACGGTACCTATAAGTATAAAACTTACACTTGCGATGGCCGCATCACTTTTGCCCCTGTCGGCGAAAACTGGGTACTGGACGACTGCAAAGACCCGATCGTCGGCTGGTATCAGGACGGCGCAGGCAAGCGCTGGAACGGCGACGCTACCGATGAAAGTTACTACGCAAAAGAATATATCGTTGTCCCGGACACGGTGGTTGTCCCGGACACGGTGGTTTCCGACCCGCTCGCGCTCAAGGCCGCGCACGGCAAATTCTGCAATGTCACCTATGATGTAACGGGCGATAAGCCGTCCGACGCAGGCGATCCCCCGGCTCCTGCCAAGGTTAAGATGGGCGGCAGCTACACGGTCGCGCCCGCACAGACCACCTCGCAGAGCCGCTACACCTTCAGCGGCTGGCGTGCAGACGGCACCGGAGACATTGTAACCTCGCTTGAGAACCTCCAGCAGGACGTCAAGCTCGTCGGCGTATGGTCCTACCGCTCCGGCGGCGGCTCCGGCGGTGGCGGCGGCCGCAAGCCGACTGTCGACATCCCGGATGACGTACCGACCGGTCTGAACGGCGACGATCACTTTGCGTATATCGTCGGCTACCCGGACGGCAACGTAAAGCCAAGCGGCAACATCACCCGCGCTGAGGTCGCGACCATCTTCTTCCGTCTGCTGACCGAGGATGTCCGCACCGCAAACTCCACCCAGTCCAACAGCCTGTCCGACGTTTCGCGCGGTCAGTGGATCAACCACGCGATCTCCACGCTCTCGTCGATGGGCATCGTAAAGGGCAACCCCGACGGCACCTTCGACCCGGATGCACCGATCACCCGTGCGGAATTCGCAGCCATTGCAGCTCGTTTCGACGACAAGAATACGAACACCACCTCGAATTTCTCGGATATCGCTTCTCACTGGGCGAAGGACGAGATCGGCGTTGCCGCAAACAAGGGCTGGATCAACGGCTATCCCGACAGCACCTTCCGCCCCGATCAGTATATCACCCGCGCTGAGGCGATGACGCTCGTCAACCGCGTACTCAACCGTCTGCCCGAAAAGAGCGAGGATCTGCTCGATGACATGATCAAGTGGCCGGATAATGCGGATGCGTCCGTCTGGTACTATCTCGCCGTGCAGGAGGCTACCAACAGCCACGATTACTCGGACAAGAGCGACGCCGACAAGTACGAAAAGTGGACCAAGATCCGCGACGCACGCGACTGGACGCTGCTCGAAAAGTAAATTTAACAACAGGCATTCGGTAAACCGCGAATCATATCTTTTATTCTGCAAGTATCGTTTTACCGGGCACAGCAGGGGCAGGAATTACTTCCTGTCCCTGCACTTTTTACCATTTCTATTGACAAACCGACGATCTGCCACTACTATAAAATTATATGAGTAGAATCAAGGATGTGTACTTATGACGATATTAGTGACCGGCGGCGCAGGCTATGTCGGCTCGCACACAGTACGAGCAATGCTCGAGGCCGGCTATCAGGTGGTCGTGGCCGACAACCTCAGCACCGGCTTCCGCGCAGCCGTACCGGCGGCCTGCCGATTTTATGAGGGCGACATTCGCGATGCAGCCTTTCTCGCCCGCCTGTTCGAACAGGAGAACATCGACGGCGTAATTCATTTTGCAGCGTTCTCGCAGGTCGGCGAGAGCGGCAAACTGCCGCTGCGCTACTATGACAACAACGTCAGCGGCACGCGCGTACTGCTCGAGCAGATGACCGCGCATGACGTCGGAACGATCGTTTTTTCCTCCTCCGCAGCGGTCTACGGCGAACCCGAACAGATTCCTATTGAGGAAACTGCCGCTCTCGATCCGACTAACTGCTACGGCGAGACCAAGCGCGTCATGGAGCGCATGATGTGCTGGACGGCGGCCGCGACCGGCCTGCGGTACACCGCGCTGCGGTATTTCAATGCCTGCGGCGCGCATCCGGACGGTTCGCTCGGCGAAGCGCATTTCCCCGAAACCCACCTCATTCCGCTGGTCCTGCAGGTCGCAAACGGACAGCGCAGCGAGATCTCGGTGTTCGGCTCGGACTACCCAACGCCCGACGGCACCTGTATCCGCGACTACGTCCATGTGTGCGATCTGGCGCAGGCGCATATTCTTGCGCTCGAATACCTGCTGCGCGGCGGCGAAAGCACCGCCTTCAACCTCGGCAGCGGACAGGGTTTTTCCGTACGCGAGGTGATCGAGGAGGCGCGCCGCGTTACCGGTCATGCAATCCCTGCCGTGGAAAAGGCGCGCCGCAACGGCGACCCGGCGCGGCTCGTTGCGTCCTCGGAGAAGGCGCAGAGCACACTCGGCTGGCGGCCGCGCTACAGCGCACTCAGCACCATCCTGCAAACCGCATGGAACTGGCACCGCAGCCATCCGATGGGATTTTAAAGCTGTCGAAAAAAACTTCATTTCTGTGCGCGCTGAAGCGTAAAAAGGTCATCCTTTTTCAAGGATGACCTTTCTTTTTACTGTTTGTTCCACGTTACATGGGAGACCGTCGTGCCGGCCCTGACATGCAGCGCGATCGTTACCGGCTCATCACTGTCGCCGAGGCGGTCCGCCTCGATGACAGCCTTGCCGGAAGCATCCAGCGTCACTGCCGCGCCGTCTACGTCTGCCTCCGCAACGCCGCCAAGGTCGCTGCTCTCGACAGCGAGCTCATAGCTGCCTTCGTTCTTGAGCACGGTCGAGAACACGACTGTGCTGTCCGAGTCCGCAGTGAATGCACCGCCGTTCCACGTTACGCTGCCTTCCTGCACCTCCGCGCAGTCCGGCACGCCGTTTCCGTCCGCATCCGGCAGATAAGCCGTATCCAGACCGAGCGAGGAGAAAATGGTGAGCGCGTCAACGAAATCATACGGGTCGAGCGCGTCTGCCGCAAGCAGCTTGTTAAGGAACGCATTGTTCTCCGCCGTCAACAGCACATCATCAAGCTGGTCCGCGTTGACCTGGCACAGCGTCTTGTAGCCCTTGACCATGCGGTTCAGATAGGTATCATCCTGGAGCCACTGCGCCGCGCCGATGCTGCCGCCGACCGGATCGATCATCTGCTCGTACAGGCTGAACATCTTCTGCCATACCTCAGCGTTTGCACGCGTGTATTTCGCGCCGCGGTCGAGCGCATCGAGCGCCTTGGTGTAGTCGCCCACACCGGCGTAATACTGCGCAAGCGGAATGGCGATGGCATTGGAGTCCACGCGGGACAGATCGGCCGCATAGCGGTCGGCTACGCCCTCCTCATTGCCGCCCGAGATCAGATACGACAGCTTGTAGTCGTTAGTCTCGAACAGGTCGATAGACGCGCACTGCTTGAGATCATCGAGCGTCAGCTCGTCGCTCGAGAACTTGCTCTGCGCGATCAGATTGAGGCCGATGAGCACGATAAAGACAGCGGAAACCGCCGTGATCGGCCAGCGGACCGCGCCGCCCTTGCTCTTGTTCGGCACATTCAGCCTCAGGCTGTCGCCGCAGTGCAGCGTCACAAGTGCGAGCACCGCGAAGAACGTCGGTACGCAGCAGCCGACCGACCATGTAACGTCGCTGACAGCCTGACCGAACATCTGAAGCACGCACGCGCCGAGCAGCATGACGATAAGCGGCTTCTCCTTGCGGCTCTTGACGAGCGCCCAGATCGAGGTGCCGAGCATCGCAAGGAAGGCCGCCAGACCGAGAATACCGAGGTCGCACAGCGACTCAACATAGTGGTTATGGGCGTATTTAGTCTCGTAATAGTAATCCTGCACCGAAACGACACCGTTTTCAAAGCCGCCGAGACCGCGGCCGATGACCGGCGAGGTCTTCCAGAGCTTGATAGCGTCCTGACGGTAAACGCCGCGCTGTACGACGTTGCCGTTTGCGGTGAGGTCCTGAATACGGTCCGCGATGAAAGCGGGCAGCAGCTTGTAGCCAAGCTTTACGCTGCCGTCCTTCGCGCCGGTGTAAGCCGCCTCGTTCAGCGTCGCGCCCTGTTCGCCGCCGAAGTAGAAGAACACGAGCTTGCTGTCCTCCGGCACGGTGAAGGTCACCGGAGCATCTGCCGAGCCGCTGGCAAGGTCGGTTTCGTTGTTCTGAACCAGATTGTTGGTGTTTTTATAGGTGACACGCACCGAGGTCGAGCCGTCCGCCTGCATGGAGAGCGAATAGTCGCCTGCCGGCAGGGAAATCGCACGGCGGAACTCACCCTCCGTGCCAAAGGTGTACGAGCCGGTGACATTCAGCGCCGCAACCAGGTAGACAACAGCGATCACAGCAACCGCCGCGACCAGACCGATGAGCAGTTTTCCCTTGTCGGCAAGGCGCGCGACAAGCTTCTCGCGCACAAAAATCTCCAGCACGCACGCCGCGGCGCAGCCGACGATCAGCATGATCATCGGCAGGAACGAGCCGGTCACATCATCACCGAAGCCCTTGACCGAAACTGCGCCGACGATCAGCGCAACGACTGCCGTCTGAACGAGCAGCAGGAACAGATCCATGCGCTTTTCTGCCGGACTCAGTACCAGCATCGCAAGGCACGCCACGACAAACACGCCGAGCGAACCCATCGAGAACGCGAGCAGATAGGAGACTGCGTTGACCATCAGCAGGATGGTGCACAGGATCTTCTGGCTGCGGCTCGCCGCCGTGATGACGAGCCAGATAGACAACAGGCACGCGATCGACATCAGGCCGGCGTAGGTATTCGGGTTGCCGAAAATGGTGTTCAGACGGGAGTAAAAGTAGCCGCCGGTGTTGCCGTAGCCTGCGCCGATCGCCTCCATGATGACGCGCACTGGGCGCATCAGCAGATTGCAGGAGGCTGCGTCGATGGACAGCAGACCGACCGGAGCCGCCGCGGCAGCGATCGTGGCCGCTGCTCGGCGGAAGGCGGTCCTGCCGTCATTCGAAAACAGAACGATGCACAGATAGACCGCAAAAGCCGCAAGAAAGACCGCAAATTCTGCGATCGCGAACTTGCGCGAGCGCGCATACAGCGTGGATACGCCCGACAGCAGCATGTACGCAAACAGCGCAAACGCCGGCGGCGTCAGCAGACGCTTTACCTTGTCCTTGCCTGCAAACAGCATCATGAACAGCGTACCGACCGTGCAGAGCACGCCGACCACCTTCTGCGTGAAATAGCTGCCGTTATTGTCGAAGCAGGTGATGATCCACAGCGCAATCGCCGCCATGGTGTACAGTCCCCAACGGGCGCTGCTCGGCGCGGCGGGCTTTGCCTGAACGCCTCCCTTCGCCTGTCCGTTTTTGGACTGAGCCGGTTTTTGTTTCATCAGTTTTCCTCCTCAGATGCCGCGCGTCCCGTTTTTCCGGTCAGCGCATCATAATATAATGTGGTCAGCGCGGGAAACACGGTATCCAGACCGTATTTCTGCACGCTTTTTTCCGCTTTTTCGCTCATCATGCGGCGTACCGCCGGCTCACCTGCGACCCGAACCGCGCGGCAGAACGCCTGCCGGTCGTCATAGGGATACAGCTCGCCGTTCTCGCCGGGGCGAACCAGATCCTCATGCCCCTTGACGTTCGTCAGCACCGCCGGAAGACCGCACGCCATCGCCTCCATGACGTTGAACGGCAGGCCCTCGCTTCGGCTCGACGAGACACAGACATCGGACGCGCGGTAGTAGTCCTCGATATTCGACACGAAGCCGGGAAACCGCACGCGCTCGCGCACTCCAAGCCGGTCTGCCAGCGCCTTGCATTTGTCGAGCGCCGCGCCCCGTCCGGGCAGCAGCAGAACAACGCGCTCGGGCAGCTCCGCCATCGCCTCGATGAGCATGGACTGATGCTTGCGGCCGGAAAACTCCGCCGCGTAGACGAGCACGAGCTGATCGTCCCTCAGCGAAAGCTGACGGCGCAGCCAGGTGCGCTCGGGCGCGGACGGGCGGCTGAACCGCGCAAGATCGATGCCCATGCCGTCCGTCGGCACGATATGCCGTCCCAGGCGATACTGCCGCGCGATACGCTCATCCTGACGGTTCATGGTCAGCAGCCAGTCGGTCACTGGCGCGGTCATGCGCTCCGCCGCAAGCAGAATTTCGCGCTTCAGCGGCGGCGTATCGCGGTCGAACAGGTAGCCGTGCGCGGTATTCATCACGATTGGCCTCTGCTTTCCGCAGGTCATCACCGCAAGCCGGGTGAAGAACGCCGCGAGCGAGGTATGCACGCTGATCATGTCGTACTTCTCCTCGCGCAGAACGCGGCGCAGCTGTATCACTGCGGCGAAATTGCGCGGCGAGAACATGCTCTTCTCGAACGAGACCGGGATATACCGCGAAACACCCGGCAGCTCGGCCGTACTGCCGCCTGCCGCCGCGTGCACCGCTGCGCCCTGCTGCGCCAGCCACGCCAGATATGGCTTGTGAAAAGATGCCAGATGTCCGAATGTCGAGGCAACATACAGCACCTTTCTGCTGTTTTTCAAACTCTATCTCACCACCATCAATAAAAAAGCGCAGGCAACTGCACCTGCGGCCAAAAAACAACGTCGTTTTCCGCAGTCTGTCCGCCAGCCGCGGTCTGCGAAACTTTTCCATATTACTCTAAAAATTTTACCCCAGAGCATAGTTCTTGTCAAGGAGATGATGGAATTTTCCTGCCATTTATGGTAGAATAAATTATAAATTTAAGTATTTCAGGAGGCTGCAAGTTTGATTAAGGAAAATCAGCGCGCGCTCAACCAGATCAACGGTTTGACGGACGCGCTTATACTTTTCCCCTGCATGGCGTTTGCCTATTTTATCCGCTTCGATCTGTTCCACGGGATCCCCGGGCACGTCGGGCTGTCGTACTACATGACGACTATATTGTGCATGGCGCCGCTGTTCTGGCTGATGTACGGACTGATGGGGCTTTACGACTCGTTCCGCTCGAAGAATTTCCTGCGCGAGTTCAGTCTGCTGCTGCGCAGCAACGTCATCCTGTTCGGCGTGCTGCTGGCGTTTCTGTTCGTCTGCAAGCAGTTTCACCTGTCCCGGTGGACGCTGTTCATCTTTTTCCTCCTCGCGACCGTTTCCGTCGCGGTCAAGCGGTGGATGCTGCGGCGCGTGCTGCGCCGGTTCCGCGAGCACGGCTACAACCTCAAGCACGTTCTTCTCGTCGGCTGCGGCGAGCAGGCGCAGGCGTACTGCCGCGCGGTACAGGCGGACCGCACGCTCGGCTTCTGCATCGACCACTATCTCGCGCCGCGCGACTGCCTGCCGGGCATATCCTACCTCGGCACCTACGACGCGATCGCGAACGTTCTCGACCGGCAGAACCCCGACGAAGTCGTCATCGCGCTCGAGGCGAACGAATACACCTACTTACAGGGCATCATCGCGAGCAGCGAGAAAAACGGCGTCAAGGTATCCCTCATCCCGTTCTACAACAAATTCATGCCCTCGCGCCCGGCAATCGACGAGATCGGCGGCGTTTCGCTCGTCAATCTGCGCCACATTCCGCTCGACAACATCGGCAACGCCTTCCTCAAGCGCGCCATGGATATCATCGGGTCGCTGATACTGATCATCTGCACCTCGCCGCTCATGCTGTTCGCGGCGGTCGGCGTCAAGCTCTCCTCGCCCGGCCCCATCCTGTTCAAGCAGGAGCGCGTCGGACTGAACAAAAAGCCGTTTTACATGTACAAATTCCGCTCCATGCGCGTAAACGACCGGCAGACGACCGGCTGGAGCACCAACTCCGACCCGCGCAAGACGAAATTCGGCTCGTTCATCCGCAAATTCTCCATCGACGAGCTGCCGCAGTTCTTCAACGTCCTCAAGGGCGACATGAGTCTCGTCGGGCCGCGCCCCGAGCTCCCCTTTTTCGTCAACCGGTTCAAGGAGAGCATCCCCCTGTACATGGTCAAGCATCAGGTCCGCCCGGGCATCACCGGCTGGGCGCAGGTCAACGGCTTCCGCGGCGACACGTCCATACAGGGACGCATCGAGCACGATATTTACTATATCGAGAACTGGACGCTGCTGTTTGACATCAAAATACTGTTTATGACGGTATTCAAGTTCAGCAATAACGAAACCCTCGGCAAGTAAGCCGGGGGTTTTGCTTTGGCTGGCAGTAGAAGGCATAAGAAAACCCCCGAGGTTTCCCTCGGGGGTCTTGCTTTGCCTTATGGCAGGCTTAACGGAGAACCGTTAAGATTACCAAGCAGTGATGTCGTGCTGAACGTCAACTACGATAACAGTGATCTGGTCGTCAGAAGCGCTGTCAACGAATACGCGAACGTTCGGTACTGCATCCTCGGTCAGGGTGTTGTCCTTATCCTTTGCATCAACTGCATCCTTACCGGAGATCTGGATGTCGTTGATAGCCGGCAGCTTGCCCTTGCTCCAGAAGTCGGAGTCGAAGGTACGAGCCAGGTCGATATCAGCCATGGTGTAGCCAGTCTCGCCCTTGCCTGCGTCGGAGTCAACGAACAGGATTACAGTGTTCTTGCTGTCAACAACAGTGTAAGCGTCCTTATCTGCATCCTTGCCGCCTGCTGCAACCCACTTAGCATCCTTGCCAAGGTTGTACAGGGAGATGTCGCCAGAAGCGTCATCGTAAGCGGTTACGTAGTAGTCAGCCTGCTTGTTCTCGCTGTACTCGATGTCAGCCAGAGTGTCGCCAGTTGCAGAGTAAGAGAAGATGTCGCCCTTGCTCATGTCAGCAGCCTTGGAATCATCGGTGGTAACGGTGATCTGCTCAGTGCCATTCCAAGCGGTGATGATGTAAACAGTGCCGTTAGCGGTGCCGGTCTTCTTCTCAACGTTCTTCAGAACAACTGCGTAGTTGTCGGAAGAGCCGCCGGTGGATTCGTTGCCAAGGTCGATGAATGCAGCCTGTGCGTAGTAGCTGTTGCCGGACTTGTTAGCAACTGCTGCAGCTGCACGCAGGGTGCGATCGTAGCCAGAAGCGGTCTTGCCGGTTACTACCTTGTAGTCGCCGTCGTCGCCGTTGTTGTCAGCCTTGGACTTAACGAATACAACGCCGGTTGCTTCGTAGTACAGACGGGAGATGGTGGACTTGTCAGACAGAGTTACAGTGCCCTTGATAGAGCCGTCGGTCTTAATGGAATCAGCAGTTACGTACTCGTCGTAGCCGTTGGTGTCAATCTTCGTAGCGTTCTTATCGTCGGTGTTCTTGAAGCCCAGACGAGTCAGGGTGTAAACGTCCTTGGATACCTCGTAGGATACGAGCATCGGCTGTGCCTTGGTAGAGGAGTTGCCAGTGCCAATAGTCTCCTTAGCGTTCGGGTTCTCGCCGTTGCCTTCGTGGAACTCAGCGATAGCCTTGCCGTCGTCCTTGTCGTCCCACTTCTTCTCGATCTCGACAACCTTGTCGGTGCCGTCTGCGAAGATCATGCGAGCTTCCCACTTGGAGTTTACGCCGCCCTTAGGAGCAGCCTCAACCAGAAGTGCGATGTCGTCGATGGAGCCAGCGGTGGTGTCGGTGTAGTAAACGTAGCCGTTTACAACTACCATCTCAACGTTAGCGCCGGTGTTCGGGCGGGTTACCATAGTGCCCTTCTTACCAGCCATCTTGTACCACTCGTCGCCGATAGCAACGCCATCGTCAGAACGGGTGCCGTTTACCTTGCCGGTAACAACAGTAGCCTTCTCAACGAGGCCATTGCCGGTGCCGTAGTTGCCAGCAGCAGTCAGAACAACGTAGTCGTCCTTCTTGATGCCGTCGTACCAATCCCAGTCGTCAGACTCGAGCTTGGACTTGGAAGCGATGGTGTTGTCGCCCTTCTTGAAGGAGACGTTGATGTAGTCAGAGCCTACAGCGGTAACCTGAGCTACTGCGAAGGTCTTAACGTTCAGGATGGAGTAATCGGTAGAGCCGTCGGTAGCGAGCAGCTTAACCTCGGTCGGCTGCATGTAAGCAGCGTCCTGATACTTGGTAGAAGAGTCGTCGCCGTACTTAGCTACGAAAGTCTTGATGTCATCGTTGATCTTGTAGCCGTTTACGTATACGGTGGTGGTCTTAGCCAGATCGTACTTGGTGCCGTCCAGCTTAACCTTTACGCCGTCCATCTTGAGGTCCTTCAGGATGCCGGTCTGCTGGGTGTTGTCCTTGGTAGCGTAAACGCCGTAAACCTTGGACTTGTCGTTGTTCTTGTACAGAACGGTAACCATCTGATACTTCAGGTCAGAGTAGTCCTTCTTCACGTCGGTGAAGTTGTACAGAGCCTTGCCCTTGTCGTCAGTGGTCTTGTTCTCGTCAACAGTGGACTTGTCGAGAGTCAGCTCGAAGGTCTCCTTGCCGGAGGTCTTGGAAACGTCCTCCAGAACAGCGGTGGTCTTCTTCAGGTTCATGAACTTCTCGCCAACGGTCTTGTTATCGTCGCCAAGCAGAGTTACGTTGGTGTAAGCATCGTCACGCCATACAACGGTCGGGGTATCGATTGCGTTGTAGATCAGCTGAGCAGCGTACTGACGCGGGCACGGACCGGTGAAGGAAGTGTTTACGTCGTCAAGCAGGCCGTTCTCGTCAGCCAGAGCGTTGGTCTTGGATGCCCAGTTGATGCCTACCAGGCCTGCCTTGTTAGCGTCGTAGCCGAGGGTTACGAGCAGCATCTTAGCAGCTTCCTGAGCGGTTACGGTCTGGTCCGGTGCAAACTTGGTTGCAGACTGGCCAGCGATGATGCCGACAGACTGGCAGTACTTGATGAAGCCAGCGGCCCAGTGGCCGTTGACATCAGTAAAGCTGGTCTTGTCATTGTTGTACGCAGAAGCGTCAGAGTTACCAGTGCGCAGCACGTAGATCATCTTCGCCATCTCCGCACGAGTTACGGTGTCGTTGGGCTTGAAAGAACCATCGGTATAACCGTTGATTACGCCCAGCTGCACCAGGGTGTCCACAACTTCGGTCTTAACCTTGAAGTCAGCCGAATCCGTGAACGCCGCACCGGCAAACATAGTGAACGCGCAAGCGAACGCCAGTACCAGTGCGAGAATCTTTTTGAGATTCTTCATGGGGAAATTCCTCCTTATAAAATTTTTTGAGCTTTCGCTCATTTCGTTAAGTATAATACCATAGCGCGCCCCCACGGTCAACGGATTTTCGCGAGATGTAACATAAGCGTAATATTACACGCCGCATTACACCGCCTGCCGCCGCGCGGCGGATTTCATATTGTCGGTTTCTGCCGTTTTCCCGTAAAATAAAGGTGACTCGCGCGGTTTTTTCGCCCGGTCATCACTTTCAGGAGGTTTTATCATGGAAAATATTCGCGTTTTTGAGGAGGGCGGCTATATTCATTTTATCCTGCGCCCCGAGGAGCTGATGCGGCTGCGCTACTCGGAACAGTCGACGATCGCCTTTTCCGCGTTTATGGACGGCTGGCTCGGCCAGATGAAAACGCAGGTGCGTCAAAATACGATGGACGGCTATCGGTATGCCTTCGAAAAGCATATCCGGCCGTTTTTTGATGCGCGGGGGATGACCCTCGCGACCGCCCGGCCGATGGATTTTCAGGATTTCGTCAATTTTAAGTTCGAGCAGGGCCTTTCTCCGACCTCGATCGCGAAATTTCACTCGATTATGCACAAATGTCTGAAATATGCCGTCGCGCTCCAGATCATCCCGAATAATCCCGCGGATAACGTCATGCTGCCCAAGCGGCGCCGCTTCCGCGGGCAGGTCTACGACCGCGCGCAGCTGAATGTTTTCCTTGCGGCGGCTTTGCAGTCCCCCGCCGAGGCGGCGTTTGTCCTCGCCGCAAGCTACGGCCTCCGGCGGAGCGAGTGCGCCGGGCTGAGGTGGAGCGCGATCGACTTCCGCGCGCGGCGCATGGTCATCAACCACACCGCCATTCTCTCGAACGGGCGGATTCTCTATGTCGATAACGTCAAGACCCGCTCGAGCTACCGCACGCTGCCGCTGTCGGACTCACTGCGGCGGTATCTGACCGATCTTCGCCGCCGCCAGAAGGAAAACCGCCGGAAATACGGCAAAGCCTACCACCAGAGCGATTATGTCTGCGTCCGTGAGGACGGCACACCGCTCCGCCCGGACTATATTTCCCGCGAGTTCGGGCGCGTCTGCCGCCGCGCCGGTCTGCCGTGTATCCGGTTTCACGATCTGCGGCATTCGGTCGCGACGCTCCTGCTCCAGCAGGGCTTTTCCCTCAAGCAGATTCAGGAATGGCTCGGTCATTCGAATATCGCCACGACCGCAAACGTTTACGCGCACGTGCCGTATGTGGAGAAGGAGTCTATCGCCAAGAGCGCGATTCCGATCATCGAAATCTGAGAGCTGCAAGATTATTCCAGAATTTCGGAACGCGCGATTTTTCCGAAAAGTTCGGAAAAGACAACGATTTTTTTGAAATTGCGGGTTTAACCGTGAAATTGATTATTTTGCCTGCAATCTCAAAAAGATTCTCGCACTGGTACTGGCGTTCGCTTGCGCGTTCACTATGTTTGCCGGTGCGGCGTTCACGGATTCGGCTGACTTCAAGGTTAAGACCGAAGTTGTGGACACCCTGGTGCAGCTGGGCGTAATCAACGGTTATACCGATGGTTCTTTCAAGCCCAACGACACCGTAACTCGTGCGGAGATGGCGAAGATGATCTACGTGCTGCGCACTGGTAACTCTGACGCTTCTGCGTACAACAACGACAAGACCACCTTTACCGACATCAACGGCCACTGGGCTGCTGGCTACGTCAAGTACTGCCAGTCCCTGGGCATCATCGCTGGTCAGTCTGCAACCAAGTTTGCACCGGATCAGACCGTAACTGCTCAGGAAGCTGCTAAGATGCTGCTCGTAACCCTCGGCTACAATGCTGAGAAGGCTGGTCTGGTAGGTATCAACTGGGCTTCCAAGACCAACGCTCTGGCTGACGAGAACGGCCTGCTCGAGGATGTTAACACTTCCTTCACCGCAGCTTGCCCGCGTCAGTACGCTGCGCAGATTATCTACAACGCAATCGACACCCCGACTGTTGTATGGCGCGACGACGCTTACACCAACGTTAACGTTCTGGGCAAGGACAACCAGACTGTTGGTGAGAAGTACATGAACCTCGTTAAGGACGAGGCTCGCATCGGCAAGCACGACAACATCCTGGTCAAGGTTGAGAAGGAAGACGGCCGCGACACCTATGCAGTTACCGTTAACGGTGTTGACGAGGACAACAAGGCTACTTCCACCACCTACACCCGCGTTGCTAAGGACTACTCCGACCTGATGGGTCAGGACGTAGTTGTTATGTTCAAGAAGGGCGATACTTCCAAGGTATTCGGCGTTTACGCTGCTGAGGACTCCAAGGTAATCACCACCGGTATCGTTGGCGATATGGAGAGCGTTTCTTCTGACAACAAGGTCAAGGTTGCTGGCACCGAGTACAAGCTCGACGCAGACCGCGACGAAACTGCCGTTTACAACTTCAACTCTGATGTTGCTGTAAAGGGCACCACCGTTGACACCTATGTAAAGACCAAGGCTGCTGCTCATGCAGCTAACGTTGCAGCTAACACCATCAAGCTCATCGATAACGATGGCAACGGCAAGGCTGACCGCGTTGTAGTTGTTCCGCGTTCTGTAAACGAGGTTACTTACGTTGGTTCTTCCAACTTCTCGCTCCAGGGCGTTGGCACCATCAAGTTCAAGGACTGCGAGTCTGTTTACGAAGGCATTGCTAAGGACGACTACGCTGTTTACACCGACAAGAAGTACACCGCTTCCGGCGACCACATCGTCGAGAAGGCTGAGAAGGTAAGCGCAGAAGTTAAGGGCACCAAGGGCAACACCAAGGGCGAGTACCAGGTTCGCGTAGACGACAAGTGGTACTACCTGACCTCTGATATGGAGCAGCTCGAGAGCGGCACTTCCTACGACCTGATCGTAGTAGGCGGCGTTGTATTCAACGCAGACGAGACCGAGGCTTCCTCTAAGGATGTTCTGGCTATCGTTGACGTTGACGACTCCCTGAACAGCTCCTTCTCCAAGGCTTCCACCTCTCAGGATGTTAAGGCAGCTTTCCTGGATGGCACCACCAAGACCATCACCGTTGAGAAGCTGAACAACACTGACTCCAAGAAGGATGCTAAGGGCGATGACGCTCTGAAGGATGTTGACAAGAACAACCACCTGAACTCTGGCGCAGTTAAGGGTACTACTTCCGACATCGGCAAGATGTACACCTACACCACCAAGTCCAACGGCAACTACGAGCTGACTCTGATGTCCTCTACCAACAAGGCTGGCTACGAGAATATCACGGCAGTTAAGTCTGCTCCGGCAGTTGCGAAGAATAACCGCATCGCAGGCAAGCCGGTTAACGACGATGCTACCATCATCGTAATCTATGGCGATGACAACGATGTTAAGGTTATCTCCGGTAAGACTGTAAACGACTGGTCCGATACCTACACCTACGGCGATACCGCATTTGTAGCTACCAAGAAGACCAACGGCATCGAGTATGCTCAGGTTGCTACCATCATGGCTGACAAGAAGTACACCGGCGCTGGCTCTGATTATCAGTACGGCTACCTGGTTGCTACTCCGTCTACCACCTCCGCTAACCCGGATGGCTCCAAGGACAAGTGCACTGCATTTGAGATTTGGAACGGTACCGAAGTTGTTACCCTGTACACCGACGGCGTTAAGAACACTGGCCTGACCACTGGCGATGTTCTGGTTTACACTGTTGACGGCAAGTACATCGACGTTGAGAACGGTTCTGCAACCGATATCCACATGGAGAAGGCTGCTGTTTACGGCTTCGACTACAAGTCTGAGGGCAACATCGTATTCAACACTGCTAAGAAGCAGGATGTAACCTACAAGCTGGATAAGGATTGCGTATTCCTGGCTGTCAACGATGAGGACAACGAGGGCGTAGGCAACAACATGAACCAGCTGATCAAGGCTGAGCCGGGCAAGAACACTGGCAAGTATGTTCCGAACGCTACGATTATCTACGACAACGACGACAATGTTGTTGCTGTTATCTTCGACGTAGAGAACAACCAGTGGATGACTGGCGTTGCTAAGGGCACTGAGTTTTAATCTAAAGTTTTAGATTAACTCGTGTTGTAACACAAGCAAGACCCCCGAGGGAAACCTCGGGGGTTTTCTTATGCCTTCCGCCGTCCAAAATACACGCAATCTACATTGCACGAAGCGCCGGAGTCATGTATAATATTCACAGGCGAAACTTTGCCCTGCGCGGCGGCGCGCCGTGCACCCCCCTCGCATCAATACCC
>ERZ827440.2219-NODE-2219-length-17798-cov-6.444006_pt1 | contig 17798 bp, 19 predicted proteins | sample MGYA00519774_ERZ827440 | MGnify/ENA primary metagenome ERZ827440 (study PRJEB31778, sample SAMEA3449302) | human gut metagenome | biome: human gut; feature: human-associated habitat; material: faeces | place: United Kingdom | collected 2010/2012 ... | reverse complement strand
AAAATCGAAAACCGGGCGGGGCATAGCCCCGCCCGCATGTTTTTACTGTTGCTGCAGCTGATAGAGCATTTTCGCGACTTGGGCGCGGGTGACCTTGCCGGTGGGGTTCAGCTTGCCGTTCGAGCCGGAGATGATCCCCGCTTGCAGCATCTGCGCCAGCGGCTCGCGCGCCCATTTGGCGACCTTGTCCGCGTCGGAGAAACGTTTTTCGAGGTCATCGGCAGAAGCCGTGCTCTCCGGCAGCGTGCGGGACAGGATGACCATCGCCTCCTGCCGGGAGATCGTGTCGGCCGGCTTGGCGTAGAGCTTGCCGTCGGAGCTGGAACCGGTCAGATAGCCCATCGCGTAGGCGGCCTTCATGGCGTCGCTGGCCCATTTGGCGATCTTACTGCTGTCGGCAAATGGGAGCTTCGTGTTTTCATAGTCGCTGAGGTTCGTGCCGAGGTAGCGCATCAGGGCCACGACGAACTCCTGCCGCGTCATGGAATCGTCTGGACGGTAAATCATCGTGCCGTCCTTCTGCGTGGAGCCGGTGACGACGCCGTCAAAGTAGAGGCTGTTGATCATCTCCTCGGCCCAGTGGCCCTTGACGTCGGTGAACGGGTTCGCGGGGCTGATGGTGACGGGGATCTCCGTTTTGGCTGTGCCGTAGGAGACGGTGAGCGTGCCATCGGTGGGCTTGCTCACGTCCGCCGCCGTGAAGACGCCGTCCGCCGAAACGGTGCCGAGACCGTCGGAAACGGCCCACGTGAAACTGATGTTCTGCGCAAGCACCTCCATGCCGGACCAGGTGGCCGAAGCCTTGAGCGCCGTGGACGAGCCGCCCGCGCAGCGCAGCGCGGTGAGCGCGGACTTCGCGTCCGCCTTCTGGACGGTGATGGCGCTGACGTCGTTCAGGACGGTGTAGGTTGTGCTGGTCTGGAGGGCGCCGCTCGTGGCCGAGACGGTGAGCGTCCCGGCGCGGGCCGTGCTGCCGACGTTCAGAACGCCGCTTTCGACCACGCCGCCGTTTGTGCTGTAGGTCACGTCACCGGGCAGGTCGGCCGCCTGATAGTTCGCGTCGGACGCCTTGGCAGTCAGCGTGACACGCGCGCCGGGCAGGACGTTCGTCCCGGAGAGGGGATAGAGATGGAGCCGCTGCGGCTGGCCCGCCGTGGTGGCCGTGCGGGTGAGGAAGATGAAATTCGCGCAGCCGCGCAGCTTGCCGTCCGAAGGGCTGTTGACGGTCGCGCCAGTGGAATAGCCCGGATAGACGACGCCCGCCGCTGTGGAGCCGCCGCCGTCGAGGTTGATGGCGGTCACGCAGCCGAGCTTGGACATCCGTTCGGCCAGCAGCGGGAGCGTCAGGCCGGCGGAAATATCCGATTCGTCGACGGTGTAGAGAATCAGCGTACCGTCGGTCTTGAGTCCTGCCGCGGTACGCGCGCGGAATTTCTCTGCGGTGTCGAGCTTGAAGTCCGTCGCGGGGACGCCGTTTTCGACGAGCATCTCGCCGCCGCCGCAGGCGTACTGCACGGCGCTCCACGCCGCGTTGCAGGTCGTCGTGATCTGGACGACGTCGCCGGTCTTCAGGGCCTTCATGGTGTCGAGTGCGCTGGCATAGCGGCTGTCCTCGGCGATGGCAAGGACGAAGCAATCCTCCGGAATGTCGCACGAGGCCGTCTTGTCCTGAACGGCGCGGACGGTCGCCGAGAGTGTGCCGGTCATCGTCAGCTCCGCCTTGCCGCTCAGCGGCTGGAGGACGACGTTGTAGGATTTCAGGCTGCTCTTCGTCGCGGTGTCATAGTCGCGGGAATAGAGTCCGATGCCGTTGTCGCGCGTCAGGGCCTTGTTGTAGAAGATTTCCTGCTCCGTGCCGCCGATCGTCGCCGTGACCTTCAGCTCCGGCGTACCGATGACGGTTTTGCCGTCGGCAAAGAAGCCGATGGAGCTGATGTTTCCGCTCGAGCGGAGAATGCCCTCGGTGACGATCAGACCGTAGGGGATGCCATTGTTCATGTCGAAGAACGAGCCGTTCACGCCCGCGACGAGCACGAGATTCTTATCTTCGAGGAACTTCGCCGCGTAGTTCATCGGGCTGCGGCCATAGAGCGTATTGCCGTAGACGACCATTGGGCGCACCGCGCCGCCGGACGTATAGGTCAGAAAGTGCTCTTGCAGATATTGGCCTTCCTTCTGGTCGTTCGACCAGCTCGTGTGCGTGTAGCTCACTTCGTCGGCTAGCTTCAGGCCGGATGTGCCGGTCTCGCGCATCGTGGCCGAGACTGCGCCGCACAGCAGCGCCAGGCAGAGCGCCAGCGCCAGCAGCTTATGTATGGTTTTCATGAAAGTTCTCCTTCCTGTATGGATCATAAATGGATCAATTCTAAATATGTATGCCCCATGTTAACATAATATGCTCAAAATGTAAATGGAATTTTTTACGAACGCCTGTACCTGACAAGTTTTTTACTTGACAAACGGGACAAAATCCTGTATGATAGCGGAGTTGTAAAGGCCAAACCCCTGACAGGAGGCATTCCGCATGAAGCACGACGCGCTGACGATGGCGCTGCTCTACGATTACTACGGCGAGCTTCTGACGGAGAAGCAGCGCACCTGCTTCGACCTCTATTATAATCAGGATCTGTCCCTCAGTGAGATCGCCGAGGATCTCGGCGTCACGCGGCAGGGCGTCCATGATACGCTGGCCCGGGCCGAGGCGCAGCTCCGGGACTTTGAAGAAAAGACCGGCTGCATCGCACGGGAAGAGGCCGTGCGCGCCGCCTGCGGGCAGATCGGATCCGCGGCCCATGCGCTGCTGGCCGTTCCGGGCGCCGAAGAGGCCGCGCGGCAGATCCTCGCCGCGGTGGACAAGATAAAGGAGTAAGCAATGGCATTTGAAGGCTTAACTGAAAAGCTCTCCAACGCATTCAAAAAGCTGCGCGGCAAGGGCCGCCTCTCCGAGACCGACGTCAAGGACGCGATGCGCGAGATCCGCCTCGCCCTGCTCGAGGCCGACGTCAGCTATAAGGTCGTCAAGGACTTCATCAAAAAGACCACCGAGCGCGCCGTTGGCACGGATGTGCTCGAGAGCCTGACGCCCGCGCAGATGATCGTCAAGATCGTCAACGAAGAGCTTACCGCCCTGATGGGCAGCGAAAACCAGAAGATCCACATGGCGTCACAGCCGCCCACGGTCGTGATGCTCGTCGGCCTGCAGGGCGCCGGTAAAACGACGAACGGCGCGAAGCTCGCGGGCCTGTTCAAAAAGCAGAATAAAAATCCGCTGCTCGTCGCCTGCGACATCTACCGTCCGGCGGCCATCAAGCAGCTGCAGGTCGTCGGCGGACAGCTCGGCATCCCCGTCTTCGAGATGGGGCAGACGAACCCGGTCGACATTGCGAAAGCCGCCATCGCCCACGCCATCCGGCACGGCAACGACATGGTTTTCCTCGACACGGCGGGCCGTCTGCACGTCGACGAGGCGCTCATGGACGAGCTGAAGGCCATCAAGGCCGAAGTCAAGCCGAATGAGATTCTGCTCGTCGTCGATGCGATGACCGGTCAGGACGCGGTCAATGCCGCGCAGACCTTCAATGACTATCTCGACATCGACGGCGTCATCCTCTCCAAGCTCGACGGCGACGCGCGCGGCGGCGCGGCTCTTTCGGTCAAGGCCGTTACGGGCAAGCCGATCAAGTTCATCGGCACGGGCGAGAAGCTCGACCAGATCGAGCCGTTCCACCCCGGCCGCATGGCGTCCCGCATCCTCGGGATGGGCGACGTGCTGACGCTGATCGAAAAGGCCGAGGCCGCGTTCGACCAGAAGAAGGCCGCTGAGCTGGAGCAGAAGCTTCGCAGCAATAAATTCACGCTCACCGATTTCTACGATCAGCTCACCCAGCTCAAGGGCATGGGCAGCCTCGACGAGATCGCGGGCATGATCCCAGGCATGAACGCCGGCGCGCTCAAGGGCGCGCAGGTGGACGAAAAGGCCATGGCGCGCACCGAGGCGATCATCCAGTCGATGACCCCCTACGAGCGCGAAAACCCCAGCGTCCTCAACCACAGCCGCAAGCGCCGCATCGCGGCAGGCTCCGGCGTGAAGGTCGAGAACATCAACCGCCTGCTCAAGCAGTTCGACATGATGAATCAGCTGGCCAAGCAGTTCTCCGGACCCGGCGCACAGAAGAAGATGAAGCGCATGGGCAAAAAGGGCGGCTTCGGCGGATTCCCCGGTTTCCCGGGTATGTAGTTATCGTTTCAGCTAACTTTGCATAGCTTTACGAATATGAAAATCAAGAGAGTTATATTTGGAGGAACAAACAATGGTTAAGATCAGACTGAGAAGAATGGGCGCCAAGAAGAATCCCTTCTACCGCATCGTCGTTGCCGACTCCCGTTTCCCGCGCGACGGCCGCTGCATCGAAGAGCTCGGCACGTATGATCCGAAGGCGGAGTCCGCCATCGTGGTCGATGCCGACAAGGCCAAGCAGTGGATCAAGAACGGCGCTCAGCCCACTGACACCGTCCGCGGCCTGCTGAAGAAGGCTAACGTCCTGTAATTTAGGAGCAGTATAATGAAAGAGCTTTTGCTGTATATGGCAAAAAGTTTGGTCGATGATCCCGACAGCGTCACCGTGACTGAGATCGAAGGCGAGACGACCGTGCTTGAGCTGCGGGTCGCGCCCGAGGACATGGGCAAGCTGATCGGCCGTCAGGGCCGCATCGCCAAGGAGATCCGCACGATCATGAAGTCCGTCGCCCAGCGTAACGGCAAAAAGGTCTCCGTGGAGATCGTTGACTGAATACCAAAAGCCCTGCCGCTTGCGGCGGGGCTTTTTATTTGGAAACGGGAAATCCAATCAATTTATGGAGGAACCATGCTGAATAACACAGGTTTTGACCAATGGGCCGACGAATATGACCGGAGCGTCGCGCGCTCCGACGCGGCGGGGAGCTATCCGTTCGCGGGCTATCAGGAGATTCTGGACGCGATCGTCGACCGTGTGACGGCACACGGCGGCGGAGCCGTGCTGGACATCGGCTTCGGCACCGGCACGCTGACGGCCCGGCTCTATGCACAGGGCTGCCGCATCTATGGACAGGATTTTTCGGAGCGGATGGTGCAGCTGGCGCAGGAGAAGATGCCGGATGCGAAACTCTATTCCGGCGATTTCAAACAAGGACTGGTGGAGCCGCTCCGCGCGCAGCGATATGATTTTATCCTCGCGACCTATTCGCTGCACCACCTGACGGACGCCGAGAAGGTGCCGTTTCTCAACGGGCTTCTGGCGCTGCTGAAGGAGGACGGCGAGATCCTGATCGGCGATGTGGCGTTCCGCACCCGTGTGGAGCTGGAAGCGTGCAAGACGCAGGCAGGCGCATCGTGGGACGAGGTCGAGATTTACTTCGTGGCAGACGAGCTGGCGCCCGCCTTCCCGCAGCTGAAATTTGTGCCGTTTTCTGCCTGCGCTGGGATTTTGTCGCTGCGTAGATAGTGCAACGGTCCTACGACTGCTGTGGCGAAACGAGAGAAGGGGGCGGGCAATGCCCGCCCCTACGAATTTGATCGCAGTTCCGACAGTGAACGTAGGGGCGACCATTGGTCGCCCGCATTTTTTGCGCCCCATTCTTTTCCCTCTCTTTCCGGAGAAAGAAAAGAATCGCCGCGGCGTCAGAAGGAGTTCGCTCCATTTCGTTTTCACCGGGACGGCGAAAGTTCCACATTCGCAGTCTCCTCCTTCCTTCCCAAATTGTGACCGTTTCACTGGGGCACAATTTGGCGTTAGAGGAGTCTGCCGCGCCGCACGCAATCTTGGTGACGGCGGGAGGCGGCATCTTGCGGATACATCGCATCCGGTAGGTGCGGTGGGGACGGGCGGAGCCTATTTGAGATCTGCAAAAGACAGTCAGGAATGCTCCAGGGAGGCGGCGATGCGCGCTGCGGCATCCTTCGGCAGTTCCGCGTTCTGCGCGGCGAGCATCCGCTTGCGCGTTTTTGCGTCGAAGATCAGACGGTCGGCGAAGCGCGCCGCCTCATCCGGGTTCCGCGCGAAAAAGGACATCCCGTGCGCGGCGAAGAAAGCGGCGTTCTGCGTCTCGACGCCCGGAATGGCCATCGTATGCACCAGCGGCACACCGAGCACGGCGGCCTCCGCGCTGGAGATGCCGCCCGCTTTGCTGAGCAGGACATCCGCCGCGTGCATGTAGGCGGGCACCTGATCCGTGAACGGCACGGCCAGCACGCCGTGCCCAGCGTATTTTTCCTCCAACGTTGTGCGAAGCTCTTCGTTCCGCCCCGGCAGCACGCAGAGCAGCGCATCCTCATCCGGTACGCGGCGGATCGCCTCGCAGAGCGTCACGGCGTCGCCGCAGCCGATGCCGCCGGTCATGATGAGGTAGATCCGCTTGTCCTGCGGCAGCCCAAGCAGCTCCCGCGCGGCCTGCTTGGTCATTGGCGCGGTGAACTTTGCGGCGACGGGCATACCGCTGACGATCAGCTTTTCCGCCGGCATCCCGGCAGCGATGCAGTCCGCGCGGACGGCCTCATGCGGTAGGAAATAGCCGTCCAGCTCCGTCTCGGCCAGGAACGGGATGCACGTATAGTCCGACAGGACGCCGTAGCAGCGCACCGGCAGATCCTCGTGACGGCGCAGGAACGTCAGCGTCTCCATCGGGAACAGGTGCGAGCAGACGACCGCATCGTACCCGCGCGCGAGAATGAACTCGCGCAGCTGCCTTGCATGCCGGATGTTCGCCAGATAGACCGGCGACGTGACGCCCGTGGCGCTGTACATCGCGCCCGCGTGGTACATCATGCCGAACAGCTCCGGCGCTTTTGTCGAGATGCGGTTCAAAATTTTATCAAAGCTGAGCGGCCCGGGCTCACCAAACATTTGCAGCAGATCGAGAAACTCCGTCTCGTGGCCGCGCGCGGCGAGCGCCTCGCGCACCGCTCCGGCGCAGTGGTTGTGCCCCTCGCCGGTGGAGCAGCTGAGCAGTAAGACCTTCATGTTCCTTCTCCTTTTTCGCATTTTCTCCATGATACCAGATAAAAAACCGCTTGTCCACCGGCCATTTTTTGAAAAAATTTCTTGCATATCGCGCCGCCCGCGTGGAACACTAAGCGTACTTTCGAAAAGGAGGAAATCAATGATGAGTCATCTTACTGAAAAAGCGAACCACTGCATCGAATGTCACGTTACTCAGTGCGGCCACCACTGCGGCTGCGAGGATTACTGCTCCCTCGACCGCATCTGCGTCGGCACCCATGAGGCCAACCCGACGATCGACCAGTGTACCGACTGCATGTCCTTCGTCAAGAAGTAAAGCAAAAGCGCCCGGTTTGCGCAGACCGGGCGCTCGGTTCCATAAAAAGTGCCCCGTCCGATGGACGGGGCACTTTTTGAAAAGCTTAGTGGGTCAGGAAGAACATCAGGGCGAAGAGGATCGTGATGACCCAGGTGCCGACATTGACTTCCTTGATCTTGCCGGTGAAGATCTTGATGAACACGTAGGAGATCAGGCCGAACGCAATACCGTAGGAGATATTGTAGGTCAGCGGCATGATGGCCACAGTCAGGAAGCCGACGACCGCTTCCGCGGGATCGTCCCAGTTGATGCTGCGGACGTTGCTCATCATGAGCACGCCGACGTAGATCAGAGCTGCGGCGCAGGCATAGGTCGGGATGAGCTGCGCGACCGGCGCGAGGAACATCGCGATGAAGAACAGGGCCGCGGTGACCATCGAGGACAGACCGGTGCGGCCGCCTTCGGCGACGCCGGCGGAGGACTCGACGAACGTGGTGACGGTGGACGTGCCGCAGATCGCGCCGCAGCAGGTCGCGATGGCATCAGCCAGCATGGCCTTGTCCATGTTGGGGACGTTGCCTTCCTTGGTCAGCAGGTTGCCGCAGGCGCAGGCGCCGTACAGCGTGCCGAGGGTATCAAACATATCGACCATGCAGAACGCGAGCATCGAGGTGATGAAGATGATGACGAAATCGCTCGTGCCGTTGGCCGCGATGTAGGCGGAGAAGTCAAAGCCTTCGGTGAAGACCTTGCCGAACGCCATAGAACCGAAGTCCTTAAAGGCGCCGAAGAAGTCGCTCGTCAGGTTGGGGGCGACCGCGTTGGCATAGAAGTCGGGGATGGTGATCAGGCCAACAACGTAGTACAGGACAGCGGAGCCAAGGATGCCCCACAGAACCGCGCCTCTGACCTTCTTCTTGGACATCGCGCCGATGGCGAAGACCGTGATGATCGTGAGCAGCAGCGGGAAAACGGTGGCCCACGTCACGCTCTCAGAGCGAAGGTTGAACGAAGTGAGGTTGACCAGCGTCGCACCGTCGTCCACAACGATACCGGCGTTCTGCATGCCGATGAAGGCGATGAACAGGCCGATACCGGCGGAGATGGCGACCTTGACGGCCTGCGGGATGGCGTCGAAGATGATCTTGCGGAGGCCGGTGACGGTCAGCAGGACGAAGACGATGCCGTCGACGAGAACCAGAACCAGCGCGTTGGCATAGCTCATGCCCATGCCGAAGCAGACGGTGTACACGAAGTACGCGTTCAGGCCCATGCCGGACGCCTGTGCGAGCGGCAGGTTGGACAGCAGACCGATGAGGACGGTGCCGATGACGGCGGAGATGGCGGTCGCGATGTAGATCGCGCCGTAGCTCACGGTGCCAAGGTCAGCGAACATGCCGGCGTTGACCATCAGAATGTAGGCCATCGCCATGAAGGTGGTAATACCGGCCATGACCTCAGTCCGGACGGTCGTACCGTGCTCCTTCAGCTTGAATCTTTTTTCCATTCAAATTCCTCCATTCATTTCTCTCGGCTCGCCCGGCAGAGGGCGAACCATTTATGAGCCTATTATAGTGAATATTGACCGAAAAAACAAGCTGTCAGGGCGACTGTTTGCAGCTAAATTTTTTTTAGATTTTTTCGCTTTTGCACGAAAATGCAATTCCGGTTTGACATTTCCGCAGTTTGACACTATAATATTCGTTGGAAAACTACCGGAAACGATCCGGTTTTGGTAAGGAGAAGAGGCTATGACACATCGAATGACGATCGCGGGCGTCACGCGCGATCTGCCCATCTGCAAGGTGACGGACGATCTGTACATCGGCGCATTCATCATGTTCGGCGACGCCGAGATCACCGTGGCCTGCGCGAAGGAGCTGCTCGCCCGCGCGCCGAAGGACTATGATTATCTGCTCACGGCCGAAGCCAAGAGCATCCCCCTGATCCACGAGATGGCGCGCCAGTCCGGCGCGAAGACCTACTTTGTCGCCCGCAAGGGTCTGAAGGTCTATCTGACCGATCCGCTCTGCGTCGATGTCAACTCCATCACCACGCAGCATGAACAGCACCTCTATCTCTCCGGCGCAGACGCCGCTTTGATGCGCGGCAAGCGCATCCTGATTGTCGACGACGTGATCTCCACCGGCGAATCGCTCAAGGCGCTGGAAAAGCTCGTCGAAGAAGCAGGCGCGACTGTCGCGGGCCGCATGGCCGTCCTTGCCGAGGGCGACGCACAGGAGCGCAGCGACATTGTCTATCTGGAAAAGCTGCCGGTCTTCAATGCCGACGGCACCGTCAAGGGATAATACATATCCAAAACATGCGGCCCGCACCATCTGGTGCGGGCCGCATTTATCATGCCTCAGATAGCTGCCCGATGTCCAAAGCCCCCTCTTCGCAGAGGGGGCTTTCCGCAGCGGAACCATACGTGCGTCAAAGATTTTCTCTTGTTTCCTGCGGCGAAACACGATATACTAATGGTAGCGTCAGTTATGGAGGTTCCCATGAAACAACAATATCTTCCCGCCGGGAAGATCGTGTCAACGCACGGTCTGCGCGGCGATGTAAAAATTCTGCCGTGGGCTGACAGCCCCGAGTTCCTATTGGATTTCGACACGGTCTATCTTGCGGGCAAGCCGTATACCGTCGAAGATGCGCGGGTGCAGAAGACGTGCGTGCTGATGAAGCTCGCGGGCGTCGACAGCGTGGAGGCCGCGGCGCGGCTGCGCGATGTGGTGGTCGAGATCGACCGCGACGACGCCGAGCTGCCCGAGGGCAGCATGTTCATTCAGGATCTGATCGGGCTGCCGGTGCTCTGCGAGGGCAAGACGCTCGGCAAGGTGAAGGAAATTTTGCAGCTGCCCGCAAACGATGTCTACGTCGTCGAGGGAGAACAGGAATACATGATCCCGGCCGTGCCGGAGTTCATTCTGGAGCGCAATCCGGACGAGGGGTTCATCCGCGTGCGGCTGCTGGAGGGGATGCAGAGCGATGCGGTTTGACATCATGACGCTCTTTCCGGAGGCCGTGGACGCGATGATGCAGTCCAGTATTCTGGGCCGCGCGCAGAAAAAAGGACTCATTGAGATCCACACGCATCAGATCCGGGACTATACCACGAACAAACAGAATCAGGTGGACGACTATCCCTATGGCGGCGGGCGCGGCGCGGTGATGCAGTGCGACCCGCTCTACCGCTGCTGGGCGGCGATCTGTGATGAGCTGGGTGCACCCGCGCACACGATCTATCTCTCGCCGTGCGGCGCGGTGTTTCAGCAGGAGAAGGCGAAGCAGCTCCGGCGGGACTATGATGCGCTGATTCTGGTCTGCGGGCACTATGAGGGCGTCGACCAGCGGTTCCTCGACGAGTGCGTGGATGAGGAAATTTCGGTTGGCGACTTCGTGCTGACCGGTGGCGAGCTGCCGGCGATGTGCGTCGTGGACGCGGTGTCGCGCCTCGTGCCGGGCGTGCTCGGTGATGAGGTCTGCTTCACGGACGAGAGCCACTGGGACGGACTGCTCGAATACCCGCAGTATTCGCGGCCTGAGGAATGGCACGGCCTGACTGTGCCGGAGGTGCTGCTCTCGGGCAACCATGAAAAGGTTGACCGCTGGCGGAAAAAACAGGCCATTCTCCGCACGATGGAGCTCCGGCCCGATATGTTCCAAAAGCTGCGTTTTCCGTACAAAACGCGGGCAGAACGCAAATTTATCGCGGAATTGGAGGCAGAAAATGAACAGTTCCGATCTCGAGATCCTAAGAACCTGGATTACCGAAAGTAACAACATTGTTTTCTTCGGCGGCGCGGGCGTGTCGACCGAATCCGGCATCCCGGATTTCCGGAGCGTGGACGGACTTTATCACCAGAAGTTCGATTATCCGCCGGAAACCATCCTGAGCCACCACTTTTTCTATGCGCATACCGACTATTTTTACCGGTTCTACCGGGAAAAGCTGCTTGCGCCGGATGTGGAGCCGAACGCCGCGCACAAGACGCTCGCCCGCTGGGAGCGCGAGGGCAAGCTGCGCGCGGTCGTGACGCAGAACATCGACGGCCTGCACCAGAAGGCGGGCAGCCGGAATGTTTTTGAGCTGCACGGCTCGACGCTGCGCAATTACTGCCAGTCGTGCGGAAAATTCTACGATGCGGACTACATCCTGCATTCCGACGGCGTGCCGCACTGCACGTGCGGCGGACTCATCAAGCCGGACGTCGTGCTCTACGAGGAAGGACTCGACCAGCGAACACTGCGCGGCGCGATCGAGGCGATCGGCGCGGCGGATGTGCTGATCGTCGGCGGCACATCGCTGACGGTCTATCCCGCGGCGGGCCTGATCGACTATTATACCGGCGATAAGCTCGTCCTCATCAACCGCGACGCCACGCCGTATGACGGCCAGGCAAATCTCATCTTCCGTGATAAGATCGGCGAAGTCCTTTCTGCGATTTGAACAAAAACCCAGCCTGAGACATGACGTCTCAGGCTGGGTTTTGTTTCAAATCAGATCAGAGCTTATGGCCGCAGCTGGTGCAGAACTTCTCGTCGAGCTGGACGGGCATCCCGCAGACCGGGCAGGTATGGGGCGCTTCCGGCTCCGCTGCTGCTTCCTCAGACGCAGGCGCCTCATTCGCTTTTTCTGCCGGTTTTGCTTCCTCGGCAGGTGCTTCCGCCTGCGGCGCTTCGGACTCCTTGACGGGTTCCTCCGCCTTCGGGGCCTGCGGTGCGGGGATCACCGGCGGGACAACGGGCGCGGCGGGCGCGGGGCTGGCCGCGTCCTGAAGCTCGGCGTAGAACGCCGCGTGCTGGATGCCATAGAACAGGTTCAGGAACAGGCCGTAGACAATGTTGAACAGGAACAAAATCACCCGGAACAGCACCCCGAGATACGGGATGATCCCCAGCAGTGAGAGCACCAGCACCACCGCGATCCACAGCAGCACCGGGATCACGTCGGCCCAGAACATCTTGCCCTTATAGCCCATCGTCTGTTCCCTGGAGACGCGGAGCGCGTCGGTGGGCTTGACGTCGTCGCGCGTCATGAGGATATACGGCACGAAGCGGTATTCATACATCCGGATCACGCCGAACACGATGCCCACGACCGGGATCAGCGACCAGAGGAAAATCCAGAGGCTCATCCATGCCATGCCGCCGACCACGCGCAGGAAGCGATCCTTGCGGAATGTCTGGAACAGGTCGGCCGTGTGCGGCTCCTCCCCAGTCTGATACGTGTGCAGGAAGATCATCGCAAGGCTCACGTCGATGGCCCAGGCGATGGCGAAGCCGACCGCGAGAATGCCCGCGAAGCCGATGCCCGCAAGCCAGCAGAGCAGCGCGCCCAGCAGCGAGATCCCCCACAGGCGGAACGGCCGCTTCATCAGCGCGGCAAACGATTTCTGATAGATCGTGTTTACCATAGAAAACTCCTCCATTCTGTGTTTTCTCTGTCTCAATTATAGCCCGAAGAATGGACGGATGTCAACCGGAAAAGCGGTGGAGAGCGGCGCGCGCCGTTTCCCCTTGCGCTTTGACGAAAACGTGGTAAAATAAAATTTATGGCAACACCACACAATTACCGAATCGTGCGGTGCCGCTTTGTATTTTTGACCGAGGAGGCATGATATGGCAGATCTAAGACCCATTGCATTTTTCGATTCCGGCCTCGGCGGGATCAGCGTCCTGCGGGAGACGGTTCGTCTGCTGCCGGAGGAAAACTATCTCTACTATGGCGACTCGCTCCACGCGCCCTACGGTGTGAAAACCGTGGACGAGGTGACGGCGCGCAGCCGCGCGATCGTGCGGCACCTGCTGGACGAGGGCGCGAAGGCCATCGTCATCGCCTGCAACACCGCGACCGCCGCCGCGGCCAATACGCTGCGCGCTGAATTTCCGGACGTGCCCATCATCGGCACGGAGCCGGCGCTCAAGCCCGCGGTCGAGCGGCATCCCGGCGGCCGCATCCTCGTCATGGCGACGGCCATGACCGTCAAGGAACAGAAATTCCAGGCGCTCCGCGCGCAGTATGAACAGCAGGCCGAGATCATCCCCATCCCGTGCAGCGGCCTGATGGAGTTCGTCGAGCAGGGCATTCTGCGCGGCGAGCAGCTCTCGGCATATCTCTTTGAAAAGCTCTCGCCGTATCTCAAGGTCCCGGTCGACGCCGTTGTCCTCGGCTGCACGCACTATTCGTTTTTGCAGAGCGCCATCCGCCGCATCGTCGGGCGGACGCCAGAGATCATCGACGGCAGCTATGGCATTGCGATGCAGCTCCGCCGCCGGCTGGAGGCCGTGGACGAATTGAACGGAAGCGGCGTGCGCGGAACGGTCACGTTTGAAAATTCGCTGGACGAGCCGGAAATTCTCGCGCTCAGCCGCGCGCTGCTCGACTATGAAGAGGAGGAATGACGCCATGACGACGCCGGAACTGGTACAGGCCCAGCGGGCCTATTTTGAAACAGGCGCGACGCGCAGTGCAGAGTTCCGCCTCGCCTCGCTGAAGAAGTTGCAGGCCGCCGTACAGGCGAACGAGCGGGCGCTGGCCGAGGCGATGGCTGCCGACTTCCGCAAGGCCCCGATGGAGGTCTACATGACCGAGACGGGCATGGTGCTCGATGAGATCCGCTTCCACCTGAAGCATCTGCGGGCGTGGATGCGCGAGACGCGCGTGCCGACGCCGCTGGCGCAGTTCCCGTCGCGGAGCTTCCGCTCGCCGGAACCGTATGGCGTCTGCCTGATCCTCGCGCCGTGGAACTATCCGATCCAGCTCTGCCTCGAGCCGCTGATCGGCGCGATCTCGGGCGGCAACTGCGCCGTCGTCAAGCCCTCGGCCTACGCCCCGGCGACGAGCCGCGCGCTGGCAAAGCTGCTCGGCGAGACGTTTGAGCCGGAATACATCGCCGTCGTCGAGGGCGGGCGCGAGGAAAACAAAGCGCTGCTCGACGAGCGGTTCGATTTCATCTTCTTCACCGGGTCGCCCGCCGTGGGCCGCGTCGTCATGCAGAGCGCGGCGAAATATCTCACGCCCGTCTGCCTCGAACTCGGCGGCAAAAGCCCCGTCATCGTGACCGAGAGTGCGGACATCCCTGTCGCGGCGCGGCGTATCGCGTTCGGCAAGGTATTAAATGCCGGGCAGACCTGTGTAGAGCCGGACTATTGCTTCGTCCACAAGTCGGTCGAGGCGGCATTTCTGGACGCCTATCGCAAGGCGCTGGCAGAATTCTTCCCGGACGGCCGCTTTGATGAAATGCCGGTCATCGTCAATGAGAAGCATTATCACCGCGTGAAGGGCCTGCTCGCGGGGCAGACCGCCGCGATCGGCGGAGAGACGGACGACGAGACGCGCTTCATCGCGCCGACGGTGCTGACCGGCGTCTCGTCTGACAGCCCGATCATGCAGGAGGAGATCTTCGGGCCGGTGCTGCCCGTGATGACCTATGAAAAATTGGACGAGTGCATCCGCTTCATCCACAGCCGGGAAAAGCCGCTTGCGCTCTATCTCTTCACGAAAAACCGCGCCGACGAACGGCGCATTCTCGACACGTGCTCGTTCGGCGGCGGCTGCATCAACGACACGATCGTCCATCTGGCCACATCGCACATGCCGTTCGGCGGCGTCGGCGCGTCCGGCATGGGCTGCTACCACGGAAAACAGAGCTTTGAGACGTTCACGCACACGCGCAGCATCCTGAAAAAAGCCAACTGGCTCGATCTGCCGATGCGCTATCACCCGTATTCGGAAGGCAAGCTGCGCATGATCCGGAAATTCATGAAATAAGCAAGCCGCCCTCCTCGAAAGAGGGGGCGGCTGTCGTAGTATGCCCTTTTTCAGGCTGATCGCCGCGCTAAATAGAGCCTGTCCCAAATAGAAGCGTCATTCTGAGCCAGTGACCGATGTCACTGGCTTGAGAATCCCGTGTGTTTTTGCGCCCGGATTATCATTGCCGCAGCCTTCCAGAAGATTGATGACGCCCCAAATGCCAAGACCGCCGCCAAGCGCCGTAACGAGCGTCTGAAGGACATCGACCGCAGAATTGAAAAACTCCATATATAACTTGCCGGGAACGGAAGAACACGTCCAGACCACACTCCCATTCTCCGGTACTCCTTTCAAATTCAATTTCAGAAGTGGCCGTTTTGTTGTTGGTGTCTTGTATATATGAAAAAACCGCCAGTTTGCACTGACGGTTTTTGAACGATATAACTCCGACTGCGGATACAGCCGGAGTTTGCTGAGATTTAATTTTCTTTGCTGAGCAGCCAATCCGTGAGGTTCTTTACGCGGATGCCGTTGTAGTTGCCAACGGTCAGGCGGTCGGCGGTCAAGATGATCTTTTCGTAATTATCGCGGATCTGTGCCAGCGGGCGCATCTCGCGCTCAAAAGTTTCCTGCGCCGTCATATCGGCGGTCACTTGATAATAGGTATAGGCTCCCTGCTTTTCCGCGACAAAATCCACTTCCGTATTTCCAATCCTACCGATCATCACCTTATAGCCACGGCGCAGCAGTTCAAGGTAGACCAGATTTTCAAGAGAAAAACCGAGGTCATAACTTCTGCGCGGCAAGATGTGATTTCGCAGTCCAAGATCGACAATGTAGAGCTTTTTGTTGACTTTCAAAAGCTGTTTACCAGCAATATCGAACCGCTCTGCTGGATAGAAGATAAACGATTCCGTCAGTGCCTCTACATAGTCATTGACAGTATTCGGAGAAATTTTTCTGCCGCTGGAGATCAGATAGTCCGTGATGCTGCGGATGGAAACCGGACTGCCCACCACGCTTGCAAGATATTTGGCGATTGTTTTCAGCAGCGCAATATCCGTGATCTTTCGCTTGCTTGGGTCACTTTCTTTGCGCGCTTGCCGATCTTCAATATCTTTGACAATGACTGTGTTGTAGATGCCCTCTAAATAGGTTTCCACCTTTTCCGGCGTTCTGCTCATCTTGGCGACGTAAGGCAGCGCACCGTTTCTCAGATATTCTGCAAGACCGCGCTCGGCATCCAGCCCTGTGATGGCAAGGAACTCTTGAAACGAGAGTGGCAGCATCCGAATTTCCACATAGCGCCCGGTCAGAAGCGTTGCCAGATCGCCGGAGAGCAGATATGCGTTCGAGCCTGTAATATAGATGTCCACATTCGGCTTGACATACAGACTGTCTACGACCTTTTCAAAGTCGGGAACTTTCTGAATCTCATCAAGGAAGATGTAGGTCGTCTTTCCGGCGACCAGCCGCTCTTTCAGATATGCGTACAGCTTCTTGTAATCCAACAGTTCTTCGTATTCCAGTTCTTCAAAGTTCACGGATACAATCTGCGCATCCAGCGCGCCGTTTTCCCGGAGCCACGCCTGATACTGCATCAGCAGCGTGGATTTCCCACAACGGCGGATGCCGGTCACGACCTTGATGACCTGTTCTTCTTTCCAGCCGAGCAGTTGCTCCAAATATTCCTTGCGTTCTACCAATGCCGCCGCCTCCTTGATATGATGTTCTTATTATAGAATAGTATTTGCGGAACGTCAAGAAATATTCCAATTTCGGAATTATTTCTCCACTTCGGGCAGATAAATTCCGAATCGGAAGCAATGCGAAAATGGGCGCAACTTTTTCAGGGGAGTTTTGACGAAACCATCAACTTTTTCAAGCGACTTTTTCTAAGAACCTGCAACTTTCTCAGAAGCGGCGTCAATCTCATAAACCTCATACGTTTCCTCCGGCTTCACTTTGAGCTTGGTGGAGAGAAACTTTTCAATATCAAACGTGTTGCGCCGGTCGGCATCCGAGAGGTATTTGTAATTCGGATGCTTGGTGATGTCATATTTCTCAGACAGGAACGGGCGCACGCCGCGAAGCTGGAGGATGCACTTGCCGCCATCCAGAACTGCCAGCTCATCCACGCTGGCAAGCTCCTTGCCGAGTTTCTGGTAATTGAGCGAATGTGACGTTTCACGCCCTCGACTCTCGCCGGTGTTGAACGTGTCAATCGTTTCTTTCCCAAGTGCCGTAGACAGCTCCTTGAGTGTCGTCGGCTCCGAGCCGCCGAGGAATAGCCGCGAGTCCATGTTGCCAATGATGGTGTCCGCATTGTCCTTATACAACGCCTTGAGCTGGCTTTGCGCCTGCAAAATAAGGCAGGCGGAAATCTCACGGGAGCGGATCGTTGCAACCAGCTTTTCAAGCTGCGGGATCTGCCCGATGTTGGCTGCCTCATCAATCAGGCAGCGCACATGGACCGGCAAGCGTCCACCGTACACATCGTCGGCTTTCTCACAAAGGAGATTAAAAAGCTGGCTGTAAATCATGGAGATCAGGAAATTGAACGAGGCATCGGTGTCGCTCATAATGAGAAACAGCGCCGTTTTTCGGTCGCCCAGCGTGTCCAACTCCAGCTCATCGTAGGCAGTCGCCTCACGCAGCTCCTCAATGTCAAAGGGCGCGAGGCGTGCGCCGCAGCTCACCAAAATACTTTTGAGAGTTTTGCCAGAGACGAAAAGTCAAG
>ERZ827440.2205-NODE-2205-length-17907-cov-4.491037_pt1 | contig 17907 bp, 17 predicted proteins | sample MGYA00519774_ERZ827440 | MGnify/ENA primary metagenome ERZ827440 (study PRJEB31778, sample SAMEA3449302) | human gut metagenome | biome: human gut; feature: human-associated habitat; material: faeces | place: United Kingdom | collected 2010/2012 ... | reverse complement strand
TGGTCTGTATAATATGATCCAAGTCCAGCTTGTTTAAGTTCTTCAGGACAGCATCCATCTGTTAATTGATGAATAATAGTTCCAACCATTTCTAAATGAGCTAGCTCGACTGAACCATTTTGTTATCAAACCTTTAAAAGCCAATTTTACATAGTTAATAAAATTTAAACGATAAAAAATTACCAATAAATAAAAAAGCCTTAAAATTGGTTTTAGAAAAGCAGGTAAAAGATTGTATAAAAAATTATACAATCTTTTATTTTTTTTGTGAGGTAAATTATATGCAGTAATAACAGTTTGTTTCAATAAAGAATGGTATTGTTATGCTTTTAATGTTTATTTGATTTTTGAGTAGTACAGCGAACAAAAGTGTGCTAGACAAAATTTTTTTGTTAGTATAAAATTTAAAGTGATAAACAGAATTAATAGCAGAATTAATTATACTAAAGAAAGAAGGTGAAAATATATAGAGATACTATAAAAGTAACCAAAAGTAGTTAAAATTAAAGGAATGAGAAAGACAAGGGGGAATTTTAATAATGAAAAAATCAAATATTATATTAATAGTGGTAGTTGCAGTAATAGCAATTATAATTATAACTTTAATAGGAAGTTATAATGGAATGGTATCAAAATCAGAAGCTGTTGATACAGCATTATCAAACTTGAATGTAAATTTGCAAAGAAGAGCTGATTTAATTCCAAATTTAGTAAGCACAGTAAAAGGATATACAAGCCATGAAACAGAAATTATTGATAAAATAACAGAAGCAAGAACAAAACTTGTTAATGCAAATTCTACAGAAGAAAAACTAGATGCTAATAATGAATTAACATCATCTTTAAATGCATTGATGGTAGTAGTTGAAAATTACCCAGACTTGAAGTCATCTCAAAACTTCATACAATTATCTGATGAACTTGCTGGAACAGAAAATAGAATTGCAGTTGCAAGAAAGGATTATAATGAAGCTATAAAAAATTATAATTTAAAAATAAAAAGATTTCCAGGAAATATATTAGCAGGAATATTTGGATTTGAAGAAAAAACATATTTTGAAGCAAGTAATACAAGTATGGAGGTTCCAAGTGTTGATTTCGAATAAAAAAATGATTTCAAAAATTTTAATTGTTATAGCTTTATTGTTAACTTTATTTCAAACAGTATCAAGTGCAGTTGTAAGTCCAACAAGAGATTTTTATGTAAATGATTATGCAAATTTGTTAAGTGAAGAAACAAAACAATACATAATAAATGTGAATGCTGAATTACAGTCAAAAACAGGTGCTCAAATTGTAGTAGTAACAATTCCATCATTAGAAGGACAATCTTTAGAAGAATATGCAAATCAGTTATTTAGGGAATTTTGCATTGGAGATAAGAATAAAAATAATGGACTTCTACTGTTATTAGCATTAAAAGAACGACAGTTTAGAGTAGAGGTTGGAAATGGTTTAGAGGGAATTTTACCTGATGGAAAAACTGGAAGAATACAAAATGAGTATATAATTCCGTATTTAAAAGAAAATAACTGGAATGAAGGTATAAAGAACGGTTTTGATGCTTTTCTAGACGTAATTGTAGATGAATATCAAGTTGATATAAATAAAGATGAGCCACAAGAAGTACAAATTGATTATAGGGTGGTAAGTTTGATAGTTTTAGTTGGAATATTGGGTTTTATAATAGGATTGTATGTTAGATATTTTTACTCAAAAAAAACAAGAAGTTCAACAGAATTTAAAATACTTGCCAGAGGAAAAGAAAGCATAGAAAAAGAAAGCATAGGAAAAGTAGAGTGGAAGTATACGAAATTTTTGATATCTTCTATTTATCCAATAATATCAATAATTATTTTATTGACATTAAAAAATATTTTTTTAGATGACTTATATATAATTTTAATGATATCAAATGGTTTGGGATATTTTATTGGAATTTGTGGAGATGTGTTATTTGAAGAAATATTCTTGGGAGGGGATATTTTTGGAGGAGGAAGTAGTGGTGGCTTCTCTGGAGGAGGAGGAACTTCATCTGGAGGAGGAAGCTCTAGTAGCTTCTAAATAAAACAATGATTTGAATAATTATATATAACAAATATATTTCCAAAAAATATAAAATACCAATATTACACTTTATATTTAGTAGATAATAAAGAATACGAAATTTATAATTAAGATGATGTTAAAATTAATACCTTTACTGGAACGGAATTAGAACAAAGTGTAACTAATAAGAGAAAAAAATCGATTATAGTTAATAATAAATATTTATTTGCCCTCAAAACGAATTTGGGGGCTTTTTTAGATGAGAAATAATTGTATAATAAAAAAAACGATAAAAGTTTTGTTGTAAATTTTGCCAATAATTTAAAAGCAAGTAATAAAAAGAAAATAAAAATTAAAGTATAAGAAATTGGTATATAGTGATATATATCTTTTTTTTGAATAAATATTTTAGCATTACATATTTATTAAATAAGAGGTGTTTTAAATGAATGTAGTAAAAGAATATTCGGATGAAAAAACTAAAATAAGAATACATGATGACTATATAAGTGAAGATAGTAAAAATACAAAAGAAATGCTTATTAGCTTAATAATAAATTATCTAAAAAACAGGGATATTTAGTTTTTCAACATGTTAAAATTGATAGAAAAGCAATAAATAGAGAAAGGAGGACTCTTGAATAATATACATATTGAATCTTCCAATGATGTTATTGACATTGCTAATGGAGAATATTCTTTATATTTAAGAAAGTCTAGAGCAGATTTAGAAGCAGAAGAAAGAGGAGAGGGTGAAACTCTTGCAAGACATGAAAAAATGTTAATCGAGTTAGCCAGAAGATATGGCTTTTCTATTGGTAAAATTTATCGTGAAATAGTAAGTGGAGAAAGTATTGATACAAGACCTGTAGTTCAAGAGCTATTAAGAGATGTTGAAACAGGAAGATGGAAAGGTGTTTTAGTTGTTGAAGTAGAAAGACTTGCCCGTGGTGATACAATGGATCAAGGACGAGTTGCAAAAAGTTTTAAATTTTCTAATACTAAAATTATAACACCAATAAAAATTTATGATCCCAATAATGAATTTGATGAAGAATACTTTGAATTTGGATTATTTATGTCTAGAAGAGAATACAAGACTATAAATAGAAGATTACAAATGGGAAGGATATCATCTGTAAAAGAGGGAAAATATGTTGGAAGTGTTGCTCCATACGGATATGATAGGGTAAAATTAAAAAATGACAAAGGTTTTTCTCTTGAAATGAATGATGAGGCATCAACAGTAAAGAAAATATTTGACGTATTTGCTTATAATGAAATTGCAATAAATGAAGTAGTAAGGCAATTGAATATAGGTGGATATAAGCCAAGAAAAACAGAAAAATGGACTATTTCAGCTGTAAGAGATATATTAAGCAATCCTGTTTATATAGGCAAAATTAGATGGAATTCGAGAAAGACTGTAAATGAATATAAAAATGGAAAGGTTATTAATACTAGACCTAGAAATTCTGACTATATACTTTGTGACGGATTGCATAAACCGATTATCGATGTTAAAACATGGAATATTGTTCAAGAAAAAAGAAGCAAAAATACACCAGCAGTAGTTCATAATAAAGTAGTTCAAAATCCTTTAGCAGGTATTGTATATTGCAGTAAATGTGGAAAAGTAATGCAAAGAAGACCTTATAAAGCAAAAGGATGGGAACCAACACTTATATGTCCTAACAAGGACTGTGATAATGTAAGTTCTAAATTAAATATAGTTGAAGATAAAATTATTTCATCTTTAAAAGAATGGCTTGTAGATTATCGTATTGACTATGATAATTATGCAAAAGAAATTGAAGACAAAGAGAAAAAAAATTATGAGGAAGGTATTTCTAATTTAAAAAAAGAACTAGAATTACAAAATAAAAAATTAGCAAATGTATATGATTTCTTTGAGGAAGGAATATATACAAGAGAAATATTTTCAGAGAGATGTAAAGTAATATCCGCAACAATTACAAATCTAAATTATAATATAAAAAAATTTGAAAAACAAATAGAGCTGGAAAATAAAAAGGATGAAAGAAAAAAAGCACTTATTCCAAAAGTAGAAAATGTACTTGATATATATCCAGACTTACAAACAGCAGAGGAAAAAAATAATTTACTAAAAACAATTGTAAAAAAAGTTGAGTATTTAAAAACAGAAAAAGCAATAGAAAAAGATTCTGATCCTACAAATTTTGAATTAGATATTTATCCTAATATAGGATAGCATAACATATTTGGCATGGAACTAGCCATTGGAATATATCTAAAAATAGTTCCAAAAATTTTTTTGATAAGGTTTTGGTTCATACGAATTGGCTCCAAAATGTTATCATTTAATCTGTTTATTGTTATCAAATATCAACACTATTGACAACAAAATGGTGCGTATTCTTCAGTACCTATATCGTTCAAAATAGCCTTAGCAGTTTGATCAGGCATACCAAATCTTTGACTCAAATATCTAAGAGAAGCACTAAGCTCTCCATCAGGACCTCCATATTGACTAATTATAAATTTTGCAAGTTGTGGATTTCTATTTTTTATATTTATAGGATATTCTAAAACTTTGTTATAAGTCCACATTAAAAGTTCCCCCTTTCCCATGGCCAAGGCTCTTCAAGCCATCTCCATTTATTACATGGGAACATTATAGTCAATGGCCCATATATTTTTTGATACTGATCAGCTAATTTTCTATACTTATTACAATATTCTTTGTGTAAGCAAATAGCCTTTTCATCATCATGGTGAGTATCTAAATATAAACCTAATTCGATAATACTAAATTTTAAAGATTTTAAAGTACTTAGCATTTCTTCTCTTGTAGCATTATTACCACAAGTACAATTTCTATCAAAGTTTAATTCACAAGCTCTTTGATAATCTTCATAGCTTATATATTGGTCATTCATTTATTACATCCCTCCCCAAGACTATTATTATTTCTAATATATTCAATTTCTCTTATGCTTTGACAAGGCATATAAGGGCTTACAAGCTCTGGAAAAATAGTTCCCATTTTTAAACCAACATCAGGTGTAAAAACTTTATTCATTTTTTGAATAGGAACATAACTTTGTGCAAGCATAGGATTATCTGGAAATACAGACTCTGTATCCATATCAAAACCACAGTCACAGTTATTTTGAGGCATTGTACATAAATTTGCACAATCAGACTGAGCTGTTGTTACTATGTTAGTATCTTCATCACAAAAATCATCCATCATATCAATATTCATATTATTATTCATCATAGACATAGAATTTTTATGACAACATTTTCTACTACTATAATCATTCATACATAATCCTCCTTTGTTTGATTATATACTACATAATATGCGTCATTATTCCAAAAAGTTACAAAAATAGCTTGTAAAAAAGGTTTACATATTATATAAAGTGGAGTATAATATTGTTTATTATTTTTTATAAATAGGAGATGATGTTGTATGATGGAAAATATGAATCCAGCAAATGTTGCTAAATCAGCTGAAAGACAGTTGTTGGCATTAAAAAAATCTCAAGATAAGAAAATTAAGGAAGTACAAGATGAAAGAGCGTATATTGTATCTCTTAGACGAACTTTATCAGATTTAATATATGCAACTGGAACAGCTTTTAAGAGTGTTTATCCGCAAGCAGAGGGATTTATAGAAGGAAGAATAAAGTCTCCTGATAGTATAGAAATTAAAACAAGAAATGAATTTACAGAAGTTTTAAGTCATATAGAAGAAAATCCAAATATTGATCAAGATGAGGTTTTAAGAAGAATTTCAGAAATTGATTTCAAAGATTTATTTGCGTTTAGTGTTGTTACAACAGATACTCCAGATAGATTTAAAACTGGTAGTGATGAAAAAAACGAGGAGTTTACAAAATTAAGTTCTGAAATATCTATTGCTAAAAAAAGAATGAATGAACATAGAGATTTTTCAAAAACGAATAGAGCACAATTAATTGATTTAACAAATGATATTGCAATTTTAAGAGCTGAAGAAAGCAAAGCAATTAGTAAAGAGGAAAAAGAGAGAAAACTAGAAGAAATCAGATTACAAATTTTAAATGAATATGAAAATCTAACAAAAGAGCAATTGGAAAAAATCTTAAAACAGCAAGAAGAGATATCTAAAGCAAAAACAAAAGAAGACATAGAGCAACAAGTAGAGGAAAAAAATAAATTTCTAGCTTCAGCTAAAATAAATCTTACATATGGTCAAAGTAATTTAGAAAGAACAGAGGCTGTGTATAAAAAAGCTCTTAGAGATTTGCAGTATAAAATGAGTGAATATTATGTAGAAAATTTATCAAAGTTTTCAACATTCAAATTTTGGGGAACTACGCCAATACGAACACCTAAGAGAATGGTAAAACCTGGGTTTAGAGCTGTTAATACTGGATATAAAGTAAGATTTTCTAATAAAAAAGGATCTACAGAATTAAAATTTGAAGCACAAGGAAAAGGTGGTTTAGATTATGAAGATGCAGAATTTTCAGCATTAGGAGCTGAATATCATGAAGCTCAAAAAACTAAAGATGGAATTATATCTAAAAATATAGAAATGCCAGATTTTACAATAATTGGAGATGATCTAACTAAAAAGATAGAGTCTGAAGTAAGGTCAAAATATAGTGATATTTCATCATTTGAAGATTTGGAATATTTAGGAATGAAGAATGAGCTTGATGAATTAAAAAGATATGAACAAAAAATAACTGAAGATTTACAAAAAGAAGGTGGAGTTAACAGTTTAACAAATAAAGAAATAAGAAAAAAAGTTAATCAAGCATTTCAATCAACTGTAGAAAAATGTATTCAGGATGAAATAACAGATAGAATAAATTCTTGTATTGATGTAATGGCTGATAGCGAGTCATTAAATAAAAAAATTGCAATGAACCAAGATATTAAAAGTATATATAATTCAGAGCTAAGAAAATTAAAAAAATCAAATAAAGAATTAACAAAAAGTGAATTAATACATAATGCAAAAATTGGAACACTTTATAAATTAAAAGAAAATGAAATAAAAGAATATGCAAAAACATCAATACCAATTTTCTTTAAAGCAAATCTTCCCCAAAAAGATAACGAAGAGCCATTAGTATATTGGTTTTCAACAGGAGAATCATTATACAGATTTTTTGTAAACAGGTTAAATGGACTAAAAGATGAAAATGGAAAATATAAATACGAACCACAAGAACAACAAAAAAAAGCACTATTAAAATTAACAGGTTTATTTGAAGATGATATAAATAATTTATATACATACAACAGATCTAAAAACGAATTTGGAATACCAGAAAGATAAAAGCAAAAAGAGGGGACGGTCCTTGGAATAATAAACCAAGAACCGTCCCTCTTTTTGCTCTTTTTATCCGTCAAACTTGAAATTTTACTAAAATAAATATACAATATAAAAAAAATTACAAAAGAGGTGCAATATGGCGTATATAGAATTTAAAAATGTTATTAAAGAATATAAAATGGGGGAAATTACAATAAAGGCCCTAGATGATACAAATTTTGAAATTGAAAAAGGAGAGCTTGTTGTAATTGTTGGACCATCTGGTGCTGGAAAGACTACTACTTTAAATATATTAGGTGGTATGGATTCAGCAACAAGTGGTCTTGTTTTGGTTGATGGAAAAAATGTAACGAAACTAAAAAATAAAGAGCTTATACAATATAGAAGAAATGATATTGGTTTTGTATTTCAATTTTATAATTTAGTTCAAAATTTAACTGCAAAGGAAAATGTTGAATTGGCGACTGAAATTTGTAATGATTCTTTAAATGTAGATGAAGTTATAGAAAAGGTTGGCCTAAAAGACAGAAAAAATAATTTCCCATCACAACTTTCAGGTGGAGAACAGCAAAGAGTTGCTATTGCAAGAGCTATAGCTAAAAATCCTAAATTGCTCTTATGTGATGAACCAACAGGTGCTTTAGATTATAAAACTGGTAAACAGATATTAAAATTATTGCAAGATACTGCAAGAAAAGAAAATATGACAGTTTTAATAATAACACATAATGGCGCATTAGCTCCTATGGCAGATAGAATTATAAGATTTAAAAATGGTAGTGTTGAAAGTATGGAAATAAATCCAAATCCTAAGCCAATTGAAGAAATTGAATGGTAAAGGAGTGTGTTTATGAAAAGAGCTTTAGTTAAAGATAGTGTAAAACAAATAAAAAATACATTAAAAAGATTTATTTCTATATTAATGATGGCATTTTTGGGAGTGGGATTCTTTGCTGGTATAAAAGCAACTTCACCAGATATGATTGATACAATAGACAGATATTATAAAGAGCAAAACATATATGATTTAGAAATTGTATCTACATTGGGATTAACTAATGATGATTTAAATGAAATTGCTAAAATTGATGGAATAGATCAAGTTGAAGGAACATATGAAAAAGATGCAATAATTGAAAATGACAATGAAGAAATTGTTGTGAAATTATTGTGTGCAAATAATATAAATGTTCCGGTAGTTTTAGAAGGAAATCTTCCAATAAATGAAGATGAATGTGTTGTGGAAGATAGTTTTTTGAAAACGAAAAATAAAAAAATTGGTGATTATATAGATTTAAAGGTTGAAGATTCTACAAATGACGATGGTGATAAAGTCAATTATTTGAAGCAAAATAAGTTAAAAATAGTTGGAACTGTAAAAAGTCCATTATATATATCAAGAAACAGAGGAACAAGTAATTTAGGCTCTGGATCTGTTGATTATTTTATGTATATATCTGATAAAAATATTAATGCAAATGATATATACACACGAATATATGCAAAAGTAAAAAATGCAAATGAATATACAACTTCAACAGATGAATATGAAAATTATATAGATAATATAACTGATAATGTTGAAAAAATTAAAGACCAAAGGGAACAAGCTAGATATAATCAATTAATTACATCTGCTACAAATAAATTAAATGATGCAGAGCGAACTTTTAATGAAGAAAAGCAAAATGGTCAAACTAAAATTGATGATGCGGAAAAAGAGCTTAATGATGGAAAAAAGAAAATTGAGTCTGCAGAAGCGAAAATTAGTAAAAATGAGAAAGAAGCGGAATCTAAGTTTTCATCTGCTGAAAAACAAATAAAATCTGCAAAAGAAGAAATAAGCAAATCTGAAAATGAGCTATCAAGTAAGGAAAAAGAAGTTAATTCGAAAATTGAAGAATATGAAAAACAAAAAAATGATTTAAATACAAGATTAAATGATGTAAATAGTGGAATAGATAAAATAAATGCAAATTATAAAAATATTATAGAATCACTAAAAAATAATAATTTGCCAGCTGATCAAAGAAAACAATTAGAGCAAACTAAATTATCACTTGAACAACAACTGAATGAATTAAATAAAAATAAAAATGAGCTGGAATCTGGAATAAAATCGATTGAATCCGGAATTTTAACAGCAAAAAGTGAAATTGAAAAAGCTAAAAATCAAATAAGCACTGGAAAAAAGGAGTTACAAAAACAAGAAAATACCTTAAATGCGAGTAAAAAAGAGGCTCAAACCAAAATAGAAAATGCTAAAAAAGAGCTTGAACAGTCTAAAGAAAAAATAAAAAATGGTGAAGAAGAACTTGAAAAAAGTAAAAATGAATATAATCAAAAAATTAATGATGCTGAAAAAGAATTAATTGATGCTAAATCAAAAATTGCAGATATAGAAAGCCCCAAATGGTACATTTTTGATAGATATAATAATGATGGATATAACAGTTATATTCAAGATACGCATAGTATAAAAAATTTAGGAAATGTTTTTCCAATTGTGTTTTTTATAGTAGCAACATTAATATCATTAAATTCAATGACAAGAATGGTAGAAGAGCAAAGAACTCAAATTGGAACATTAAAGGCATTAGGATATAATAAATTTCAAATAATAAGTAAGTATGTAATTTATGCAACATTGGCCACAGTAATAGGTGGAATTTTGGGTATGTGTGTAGGTTTTGTTTTAATCCCAACAATTATATTTAAAATGTACCAAATGATGTACCAAATATCCGGATTTAAAGCTGAATTTAACATGTTTTATGGTATGTTAGGATTAGGTCTTATAAGTATTTGTATAATAGGTGCAACAATATATTCTGCATTAAAAGAGCTTGGAAATACTCCAGCTACTTTAATGAGACCGAAATCTCCAAAAATAGGAAAGCGTGTATTGTTAGAGCATATACCATTTATATGGAAAAGGTTGTCTTTTACAAGAAAAGTTACAGTTCGAAATATATTTAGATATAAGAAGAGATTTTTAATGACAATAATAGGAATATTAGGATGTACAGCTCTTATTGTAACTGGATTTGGATTAAAAAATACAATAAAAAGTATAATCCCACTAGAATATGAAAATGTATTTAATTATGATATGCAAATTACATTAAAAAGTGGAAATGATGAAAATCAAAAAGATAAATATATTCAAGAGCTAAAAAATAAAGACGAAATTGAAAAGGTTGTATCAACATATATGACATCAGTAACAGCTCAAAAAGATGATAAATCTGAAAGTTTAATAATGATAGTTCCAGATGATGAAAATAAACTTGAAGGATTAATAAATATAAAAGATGTCAAAACAAAAAATCAAGTAAGTTTAAAAGAAAACGAAATTTGTATAACAGATAAAGTAGCACAACTTTTAAATGTAAAACAAGGAGATACAGTAAAAATAAAAGATTTAGACGATAATGAAATAGATGTTAAAGTTTCTAATATTGTTGAAAATTATGTATATCATTATGCATATATGTCAAAGCAAACATATCAGAATCTATTCAAAAAGGATTACAGTACTAATATATTATTTACAAAAAATAAAGAATTATCAGAAGAAAAAATAAATGAATTATCAAAAGCAATAATGAATGATAATGAGGTTTCAGGTGTAAGTGTAATAAGTAATTTAACAAGTCAAATAGATAATATGATGAGCTCATTAAATTATGTTGTAATAATCTTAATAGTATCAGCAGGATTACTAGCATTTGTAGTATTATACAATTTACAAAATGTCAATATAAGTGAAAGAATACGAGAGCTTGCAACAATAAAAGTACTAGGATTTTATGACAAAGAAGTATATTCATATGTAGCAAGAGAAACAATACTATTAACAATAATAGGAACAATACTAGGCTTAATAGGAGGCTATTTCCTAAATGCATTTATTCTAAAAACATGCGAAATAAATATGCTAAGATTCAAACCAACAATAGAACCAATAAGCTACATATACGCAATAGCACTAACAACAGGCTTCAGCATAATAGTAAATATAGCAACATACTTCGCCCTAAAGAAAATAGACATGATAGAAAGTTTAAAAAGCGTAGAATAAAAAAAGAAAAAAAGGGGACGGTCCTGGAAGAAAGAAAAAGGGAACGGTCCTGGAAAGATTAAATCAAGGACCGTCACCCAAAAGAGAGGAAGTAAATTTATGAAATATGATCTTATTATTTTTGATATGGATGGAACAATATTAAATACTTTAGAAGATTTAAAGAATAGTTTGAACTATGTTTTACAACAGGCTGGGTATCAAACAAGAACATTGGAAGAGGTTCGTACTTTTGTTGGAAATGGAATAAGAAAAACTATAGAAAGAGCTCTTCCATCAGATATAGAAGAAGAAAAAATTGACGAATTATTCAGTTTATTTATGGATTATTATGCTATTCATAATACTGATAATACCAAACCATATAATGGAGTAATCGATTTATTAAAAGAATTAAAGCATTTAGGATATAAAACAGCTGTTGTTTCAAATAAACAAGATTCTGCAGTAAAAAGTTTATGCAAGAAATTTTTTACTGGATTATTTGATGTTGAGATTGGAGAAAAGGAAAACATTGCTAAGAAACCAGATCCAGATGAGGTTAATGAGGTTTTAAAAATATTAAATATAGATCGTACAAAATCAATATATATTGGAGATTCAGAAGTTGATATACAAACTGCTCAAAATTCCAAAATGAAATCAATAATTGTAGATTGGGGATTCAGAGATAGAAAATTTTTATATGAACATGGTGCAGAAGTAATTGTATCTAATCCAAGTGAAATTTTAGATATAATTAATAAATAAGTATTTAATAATTTGAAAGAAAATATACAACAAAAAGAAACAGATGTAGAGTATACATCTGTTTTCTAATTTCTATTTTTTATTTTACTGTTGCAAAATAAATATAAATATTATATAATTCTAAACAGAATAAACGAACGGAGGAAAAAATGCAAGGCAGACAGACTAATTCTAATATATATTATATAAAAGGACTAGCTCAAGAGGCATTAAAAAGTGGAATAACAATAGATGAAGTAAATGAAGTTTTTTATAGAAAAAATGAAGTAATAAAAAATATGGAAGATAATAATAAAGAGCTATTATACAGATGATAAAAAGTTGGAGGAAATTTATATGGATAAAAAATATGCAAAAGCATATACAGAAGTAATTGAAATATTAAAGCATATTCCAAAAGAAGAATATGATAAAATACCTGAAACTGAAATTCAATTTTATGAAAATAATTGTGATAAAAACTATAAATATGTGTATGACGAAAATAAAACCATAAAAGAACAACCAATATCACGAGAAGCAAATGCAGTAATAATTTCAATATATATGAATTATTTTGCTAATGAAAAGCAAAAAGGCATAATTAATGAAATTTTGAAACAAAATAGTATTAATGCTGAAAATGAAAAAAAGAAAAAATATGATATTAATAATATTTTTTCAAAAGAAAATAATATAAACTCAAATAATATTGAGAATCAGAATAATAGTGAAAATGGTTCTTATGATGAAAATAGCTCTAATGAAAATGGTAAAAAAGATACATCTGAAAATTTACCTATTGAAATAAATGATAAAAAAGAAAACTTTATTAAAAAGATAATAAACAAAATAAAGAAAATGTTTGTAAAAACATAATTGTAATAAATAAGGGATAATCTTTGAAAAATAAGGTTATCCCTTATATTATTTTTTGGTTTATAGGCACCCATACAAAAACCTAAATTTATAAAAAAAGGATGGTAAAAAATGTTAAGAGAAGAGCTAAACGAAAAGGATACATGGGATTTAACAACAATATTTGCAAATAATGAGGAGTTTGAAAAGGCTTTTAATAATGCAAATATTGAAATTGAAAATATAAAAAAATATGAAAATATAATGATCAATTCTTCAGATGAATTATATCAAACTACAAAATCAATATATGAAGTTGGAGAAAAGATTGATAGAATTTATACTTATGCAAATTTAAAATATTCAGAAGATACATCAAATAATGATTCACAAACTTTAATGGGAAGAGCACAAGAGCTATATAAAAAGTTTTCTGAAGCAACAGTATTTTAAGATACAAAATTGATTTCTTTAGATGAAGAGACTTTTGAGAAATATATAAGTGAAAACAAAAATTTAAAAGAATATGAAATAGTATTAAGAAATGCATATAAATATAAACCACATACATTAAGTGATTCAGAAGAAAAATTATTAGCTGCATTTCAAAAAGAAAGAGGAACTGCATCTGATATATACGAAACATTTACAGCTTCAGATTTGACATTTGGAAAAATTAAAGATGAAAATGGTAAAGAAGTTGAATTAACAGATACTAATTATAGTCTTTATATGAAATCTCAAAATCCAGAAGTTCGTAAAAGTGCATTTAAAACATTATATAAAACATATGAGCAATATCAAAATACATTTGCATCAATATATGCTGGTCAAATTGAAGTTGAAAAAACATGTGCAAAAGTACGTGGATACAAATCTGCAATGGAAGCAGCATTATTTGCAGATGATGTAACACCAGAGGTTTATGATAATATAGTAAATAGTATATCAAATCATTTAGATGTATTGTTTAAATATTATAGAATGAAAAAACGTGTTTTAGGTTTAAATAATATGCATATTTATGATGTATATGTCCCATTAATTTCAAATTTTGAAAGAAATTACACATATGATGAAGCTGTTAATGAAGTATTAGAAGCAACACATATATTTGGAGATGAATATGTAAATATATTAAAACAAGGATATAAAGATAGATGGGTAGATGTTTATCCAAATAAGGGAAAACGCGGAGGGGCTTTTTCTGGTGGTTGTGCCACAACAAATCCATTTATATTATTAAATTTTCAAGGAACTGAATATGATGTTTCTACATTAGCACATGAATCAGGTCATTCAATGCATAGCTATTTTACAAGAAAAAATAATCCATTACAATATGCTGATTATAGAATATTTGTTGCAGAAGTTCCATCAACAGTAAATGAACTTGTTTTAGCATATTACAGATTAGAGCATACAGAAAATAAGCTTGAAAAATTATCAATATTAAATTCATTATTAGAGCTATATAAAGCAACAATATATAGACAAATAATGTTTGCAGAATTTGAAAAAACAACACATGAGTTATCAGAAAAAGGAGAAGTTTTAACAGCTGAATTACTTAACAAAAAATATTATGAAATAAATGAAAAATACTTTGGCGGTGAAATAATATTAGATAAGGAAATTTCATATGAATGGATGAGAATACCACATTTTTATTATAATTTTTATGTATATAAATATGCAATAGGATTAACAGGAGCGAGCAAAATAGTAAAAAGAATAAGAGCAAAAGAACCACATGCACTAGAAGATTATTTTGAATTTTTGAAAATAGGAAACAAAAAGAATCCAATAGAATCATTAAAAGTAGCAGGTGTAGATTTTACAAATACAAATGTATTTGACAGTGCAATACAAATATTTGATGAATTAATAGACGAATTCGAGAAATTATATAAAGAGCTTTAAAATGGAAACGGTCCTTAAGATATCATATTTTAAAGCAAAAAGAGGCAATAATAAATAATCTAAAAGGGAGAAAAATATGAGTTTTCTTATGATAAATTCGAAAGTAAAACTTGGTTGTAATATATGTGATAAGTGTTGTATTAATAGAGGAGACATAAAATTAACCCCCATAAATGTTATACAAATAAGTGAATATTTAAATATATCAATACCAGAATTTTTAGAAAAATATACTAATAGATTAGAAGATGAACCACTTGAAATAGTATTAAAACCAATAGGAATTAAAAATAGATGTATATTAAATGATGAAAAAACAAATATGTGTACAATACATTCTGTAAAGCCTATGCAATGTGTCACATTTCCATTAGTTCCAGTCGATTTAAAAAATGATATATTTTTTAATCAAGATACATGTGTTTGTGATGAGAAAAAAGAAATGAAAGTAATTGATTGGTTGAATGGTAAAAAGGGGATATATGTTAAATATAAAAAAATATATCTAGAATGGATTGAACTAATAGAAAATCTTCAACAGCATTGGGATGAATATAGTCAAAATGAAAAAGATGAAATATATGAAATCTTGTTTTTAAACTATAAACAGGGTGAAAAAAATATAAAAAAAGCGGTAAAGAAAAATTTTAAAATAGTAAAAAAGAAGTTTATTTAAAAATGTATATTAATTAAAATTAAACAAATAATAAAAATAGGTACTTTTGGTATCTATTTTTTTTGAATTATAAATGTTAGCCTTGACAAACATTTTATATCATATTATAATGTTAACCAAAGTTAACAAAAAGGAGAATTTATATGATATCGAAATCTGCAGAAGAATATCTAAAAACAATGTATATTTTAAAACAACAAAATGGAAATATACGTGTAACAGATATTGCAACTAAAATGAATTGCACAAAAGCAAGTGTTAACAAAGCAATTCATAATTTAAAAAATAATAATTTAATAAATTATGAAACATATGGAACAATAGAGCTAACAGACGAAGGCGAAAATCTTGCAAAAAAAATACTTGAAGCATATGATATTGTTTACATATTTTTAAAAGATGTACTAAATATAAATTCAAAAGAAGCAGAAGGACAAGCAGAACAAATAAAACAATCAATAACAGATAACACACTAAATCACTTAGCAAAATATGTTCACAAAGTTTTAGGACTTACAAATTTAGATTGTGGCTATGATATAAATAAAGAAAAATGCAGAGCTTGTGCTAGAAGAAAAGTAAATAAAAATGAAAAAATTGTAAATAATTAAAATAATATCTTCAAAACAGTTTAATTATAAGCTGTTAATCAAAACAATGAAAAAGAAAGGAAACTATTATGAGTAAAGAATTATTAAAAATCACAGATTTACACGTAAATGCAGAAGAAAAAGAAATATTAAAAGGAATAAATTTAAAAATAAACAAAGGCGAAATACATGTAATAATGGGGCCAAATGGGTCAGGAAAAACAACAACAGCAAATGCAATATTAAACAATCCAGAATATAAAAAAGTAAAAGGAAATATTGAATTTGATGGAGAAGATATAACAAACTCAAAAACAGACGAAATAGCAAGAAAAGGAATATTTATGTCATTCCAATTACCAGAAGAAATACCTGGAATTTCAGTTACAAACTTTTTAAAATATGCAAAAAATAAAGTAACAGGAAAACCAGTAAAAATATTTGAATTTAAAGACGAACTAAAAAAATACATGGAAGACTTAAATATGAATCCTAAAAACATGGAAAGAAGCTTAAATGTAGGTTTCTCAGGAGGAGAAAAAAAGAAAAACGAAATATTACAAATGCTAGTACTAAATCCAAAACTTGCAATACTAGATGAAACAGACTCAGGACTAGATGTTGATGCAATAAAAACAGTATCAAAAGGAATAGAAATGTTCAAAAATGACGAAAACGCAGTATTAATAATCACACACAACAATAAAATTTTACACAGTCTAAAAGTTGACTATGTTCACGTTTTAGTTGACGGAAAAATAGTAGCAACAGGAACACAAGAGCTAGCAACAGAAATAGAAGAAAACGGATACAGTAAATACAAAAAAATGAGCAAATAAATCACAAATTTTTTTGAAAGGAAATTATAATGAGCAAAACAAATATAGATGAGATTAACAGAAATATATATGATGTAAAAAATAAAGACGAGTATGATTTTAAAATAAAAAAAGGTTTAACAAAAAAAATCATCGAAGAAATATCTAAACAAAAAAACGACCCAGAATGGATGAGAGAATTTAGATTAAAAGCATTAGAAACATACAATAAGCTAGAGCTACCAACATGGGGACCAGATATTTCAGAATTAAACATGGATGAAATAGCAACATATGTTAAGCCAAAAACAAAATTAAATGATTCGTGGGATGATGTACCAGAAGACATAAGAAATACATTTGATAAATTAGGAATTCCAGAAGCAGAAAAAACTTCTTTAGCTGGTGTTGGAGCACAATATGATTCAGAAGTTGTATATCATAGTATGAAAGAAGACCTAATAAAACAAGGTGTTATATATACAGATATGGAAACTGCAGTAAGAGAATATCCAGATTTAGTAAAAGAACATTTTATGAAATGTGTACCAGTTTCAGACCATAAATTTGTTGCATTACATGGAGCTGTTTGGTCTGGTGGTTCATTTGTATATGTTCCAAAAGGAGTAAAAGTTGATATACCATTGCAATCATATTTTAGATTAAATTCACCAGAATCAGGACAATTTGAGCATACACTAATAATTGTTGATGAAGGAGCAAGTTTACATTTTATTGAAGGATGTAGTGCACCAAAATATAATAAAGTAAATCTACATGCTGGATGTGTAGAGCTATTTGTAAAAGATAATGCATATTTAAGATATTCAACAATAGAAAACTGGTCAAAAAATATG
>ERZ827440.2204-NODE-2204-length-17922-cov-4.938154_pt1 | contig 17922 bp, 14 predicted proteins | sample MGYA00519774_ERZ827440 | MGnify/ENA primary metagenome ERZ827440 (study PRJEB31778, sample SAMEA3449302) | human gut metagenome | biome: human gut; feature: human-associated habitat; material: faeces | place: United Kingdom | collected 2010/2012 ... | reverse complement strand
TTGCCCGAAGGGCAAGAGAAGCTGGCCTGGGCCATTCCCCGCTGCTCTGTTGCGGGGCTGCATTTCATAGTTTTTTGACAGTCTCAAAGGACGGACACGTTGTGTCCGTCCTTTTTTCTTTACGATTACGCCTTACGACAGGAGCACCGAATCCGTCTCCTCCTGCGTGCCGGTCGTCTGCGCAAAGCGTGCGAGCAGATCGGCCTTGGTGAGCTTCTGCTTGTCCTCGCCGGAGATATCGAGCACAATGCGGCCCTGATCCATCATAATGAGGCGGTTGCCGTGGCGGATGGCGTCGGTCATGTTGTGCGTGATCATCAGCGCGGTCAGCTTGCCGTCGCGGACGATCTTGTCCGAGATCTCCAGGACCTTTGCCGCCGTCGCGGGGTCGAGCGCAGCGGTGTGCTCGTCGAGCAGGAGCAGCTTCGGCGTCTGAAGCGCCGCCATCAGCAGCGTCAGTGCCTGCCGCTGGCCGCCGGAGAGCAGACCGACCTTTGCAGTCATTCGGTCTTCGAGTCCGAGACCGAGCGTCGCCAGCTGATCGCGGAAGAGCTTCCGCTCCGCCTGCGTCACGCCCCAGCGGAGCGTCCGCTTTTTGCCGCGGCGATAGGCCAGCGCGAGGTTTTCTTCGATCTGCATGTTCGGCGCCGTGCCCATCATGGGGTCCTGGAACACGCGGCCGATGTACTGCGCGCGCTTGTATTCCGGCATGGCCGTCACATCCACGCCGCCAATTTCAATCGTGCCCTCGTCCACGGGCCACACGCCCGCGACAGCATTCAGCAGCGTGGACTTGCCAGCGCCGTTGCCACCGATGACCGTGACGAAATCGCCGTTGGCCAGCTCTAGGCTGAGGTCGCGCAAGGCCTTTTTCTGATTGATCGTACCGGGATTAAAGGTTTTCGCGATATGTTCGATCTTCAACATCTCAGCCGCGCCCCTTTCCCTGTTTTTTCAAATGTGCGAACGAACTTTTCGCCTGTGCCTGCAAATGCGGCACCGCGAGGAAGATCGCCACGATGATGGCCGTGAACAGCTTGAGGTCGTTCGGGTCGAGCTTCAGCCAGAGGATGATGACCATGACCGCATAGTAGATCACGCCGCCGAACACCACAAACAGCAGCCGGATGGCAAAATTACAGCCCTTCGTGAAGATCGCGTCGCAGAGCACCTCGCCGATGATGATCGCGGCGAGTCCAATGACGATCGCGCCGCGGCCCATGCTGACATCCGCCGTGCCCTGATACTGGGTCATCAGACCGCCCGCGAGGGCAACCATGCCGTTCGAGAGGCCGAGTCCGATGACCTTCATCGTCTCAATGTGGATGCCCTGTGCGCGGCTCATCGCAGGGTTGGAGCCGGTGGCGCGCATCGCGCTGCCCTGCTCGGTGCCGAAGTACCAGTAGAGCAGGCAGATCGCGACCACCGCGAGCACGAAGCCCACTGCAATTGCCTGCGGCACATAGAGCGACGAGAGCAAAAAGCCCTTCGGCCCCTCCCAGAACATGCCGAACTTCTTGATGCTCGCCGTCTGGTTGGCCTTTGTCATGATGCGCAGGTTGATAGAATAGAGGGAAAACTGCGTCAGAATACCGGCAAGGATGGCCGGGATGCCGAGCTTGGTGTGCAGCAGTCCAGTCACAAGTCCGGTCAGCACGCCCGCCGCGAACGCCGCCAGCAGCGCCGCCCACGACGGCCAGCCCGCCAGCAGCAGCATGACCGTCACCGCGCCGCCGGTCGCGAACGAGCCGTCCACAGTCAGGTCGGCGATGTCGAGCACGCGGAACGTGATGAACACGCCCAGCGCCATCAGGCCCCAGATCATGCCCTGCGCCGCAGCGGCCGGCATTCTGGAGAGCAGATTTGCCACGCTCAGGGAACCAAAGTATGCGGATAGGCTCATAGCGAAAACCTCATTTCTTGTTTATGGATTACTCCGCGATGGCCTCGTAGCCTTCGGGGATCTCGATGCCGAGCGCTTCGCAGCGGGAGGCCATGTACTTCTTGACGGGGTTCTGGTAGTACTCGATGGGCATTTCGGAAATATCGGCCTCGCCGGTCAGGATCTTGACGGCCATCTTGCCGGTGGTCACGCCGAGGTCATAGTAGCTGATGGAGAGCGTCGCGATGCCGCAGCCCTTGCAGATGCCCTCTTCGCCGGTCACGATCGGCACGCCCGCCGGATCGGCGACGTTGCTGATGGCCTCGGTGCAGGAGGCGGCGGTGTTGTCGGTCGGGATGTAGAGCGCGTCGCACTCGTCACAGGCCGTGGCCGTAACCGTGGCAACGTCGTTGGAGTCGGCAAACGTGTAGACATTAACGGTGACGCCTGCTTCTTCCAGCGCAGCCTTCACAACGTCCGCCTGGTAGACGGAGTTCGGCTCGGCGGAGCAGTACAGGATGCCGACGATCTTGGCTTCCGGAACCAGCTCCAGCAGCATCTGGGCCTGCTGATCGAGTGGTGCAAGATCGGACGTGCCGGAGACGTTGCCGCCAACGGTGCCGCTGAAGTCGTCAATGTCCAGCGCCACGCCGTATTCGGTGACCGCCGTGCCGAGGATGGGGATGGTTTGCGTCGCGGAGACGGCGGCCTGGAGGGCCGGGGTCGCATTCGCGAGGATCAGGTCGACATTCGAGGCCGCGAAGCCCGCGCAGATCGTGCCGCAGGTGGGGATGTCATTGGAGGCGTTCTGCTCTTCAAAAATGACCTTGTCACCCAACGCCTCGGTCAGCGCATCCTTGAAGCCCTGCGTCGCGGCATCGAGCGCCTCGTGCTGCACAAGCTGGCAGATACCGACGGTGTAGACCTTGCCGTCATCGGCACTGGGATCTTCGGTGTTTTCCGTGGCGTCCGCCGGAGTCTCGGCCGGGGCGGTGTCTGCCGCGGTATTGTCAGAGGCGGTGTCCGCCGCCGGGGCCTTGGCCGCACAGGCCGTCAGGGCCAGCAGCATACAAGCTGCCAGCAGGATCGCGATTACATTCTTTTTCATGATAATTTCTCCTTTTCGCAGTGAAATAAAAAACAAGACGCCGCCCGTCCGGACAGCGCCTTGTCATTTCCGAACATCTCAGAAATCCAAAACACCCTCGGACCGATGGGCAACACGAATAAGGCCAGCAAAGCTGACCTTAATAAAGGAATAATAGGAGTATTCAGACTGTGCCATTTTGATCGTATGCTGCTTCATGGTTGTCGACTCCTTTCCTCAGTTCCGTGCGGTGTTCCGCATTTCATGGGTGCATTATATCGCTTTAAATCAGCGAAGTCAACCGCAAAAACCGCCAAATTCCGCTCCCGTTTTTTGCCCCATTTTCGTCAACAGCACCAATCCCTCTCCTACGTCCTCTATCGCGCTTCTGACAGCAAACGTAGAGGCGACCATTGGTCGCCCGCTCCCCCCGTCCCCGCCGCAGCGGATAGGCTCCCCTTGATTGCATCAAGGGCCGCGAAGCGGGGGCGTGGGAGTGAATGCCCGCAGGCATTTGGCCGAGCGCAGCGAGGTCTGCAGGGATTAAGGCTATCAATCTTCCTCTGCACTTTGCTCACGCTTGTAGGGGCGGACGACTCTGTCCGCCCGCTTCTCCGATTTTGCACTGTACCTTGTAGGGGCCGATGCCCTCATCGGCCCGTTTCTCCGGTTGGCACTACACAAACGCTTTTTGAATGTTGAGATGTGTCAAACAAGGTGAAATAGCAAAATCGTGACCCAGCGAAGCGGTCACCATTTTGAGAGGAGCTGCGACGAAATGAGTGAGAAGCGACTTTTTATGAGAAACATAAAAAGTCGCTGCGAACGATATGCAGTCCGCAGCGACGAAGTAGGAGAGATTCGTTTGCATTTTGGCTTCGCCAAAATCACGAATCGGGCGGTTGTGGACTCCCCTTCTACATTGGCACGGCGGTGGACGCGACGGCGGAGTAGGAGAGATTCGTTTGCATTTTTGCCGTTGGCAAAAATAAGCGAAGCCGCCAGTGTTTGCACTGGCGGCAGGCACAGTCCACCGGACTGTGCCGATTTTTAATTCGAATCTCTCCACTCCGCAAAAAATCACGGCATCCCAGATGGGATGCCGTGATTTTGGCGGAGTAGGAGAGATTCGAACTCTCGAGGCGCTCAACACACCTACACGATTTCCAGTCGTGCTCGTTATGACCACTTCGATACTACTCCAGGTATCAAACGCCGGTCGGAGCCGGGGCCGTTCCGTGTCGCTTCCCGAAACAGCCCCATTATCATACACAAAACTGCGGCATTTGTCAAGCCCCAATTTATCTGTTGATTGCCGCGGCGCAGACCTGCAAGACCTTTGCAGCGATCGGCGCGGCGACCGCGCTGCCCGAGCCGCCGTTTTCCACGAACACGACGAACGCCAGCGGACAATTTTCATCCACGCAGAAGCCCGCGAACATTGCGTCCGCCGTCTTCCCCTCGTGCTCCGCCGTGCCGGACTTCGCACAGACATTCAGCCCGCCGAACTGTCCGTCGCCGTACATCGTGGCCACGTTGTTCCGCAGATATTCCGTCAGCTTCGCGGCCGTCTCCGCCGTGAGCGCACGGCTGCTCGTCTCGGTCTTCGCCTCATACGCGGTCTTCTCGCCGCGCGTGATCTTCGCCATCAGATACGGCTCCGCGCCCGTGCCGCCGCCCGCGATGCGGCCCATCGCCCGCATAAACGTCAGCGCGTTCACCTGATCGGTGTACTGCCCGATCCCGGCCCACGCGAGGTCGCCTGCGTCCGCGTCCTTGAGATCCACGGTTCCGGCCTTGACCGGGATGCCGTCACATTCGAAGCTCTCGCTCAGGCCGAGCTTTTCGGCGTACTCCATCAGCGCCTTTGTGCCGACCTTCCCGGCCAGCTCGCCGAACGCCACGTTGCACGAATGCGCCAGCGCCTGCTTCAGCGTGATCGTCCCGTGAACGCCCTCGCAGATGATCTCCTGCCCGCCGATGATGGTCTTCCCCTCACAGGTGAAGGTCAGATTCTCCCAATCCGGCACAGTCTCGATCGCGGCGGCCAGCGTCACGATCTTGAAGATCGAGCCGGGCGTATAGGCGGCCTGGAAAAATCGGTTGACATAAACTCCGTCGTACGCGCCGCTCGTGTCGGCGTCGACGTCCGGCATGTTGTCGGGGTCATAGCTCGGCGAGGTCACCGCACAGAGGATCTCGCCGGTCTTGTAGTTGTAGACGCCGACCGTGCCGTGGTAATTCCCGAGGGCCTGATAGGCCGCTGTCTGCGCGGCGGCGCTCAGCGTCAGAGCAGCGTTCGCCTCCGTACCCTCAGCGCCATAGAGTCCGTTGATCTTGTCAAAGCCGATCATGTCGTCCGCAAAGCTGCCGAGCAGCGGTGCCTGAATGTAGCCATACCGGTCGCCCAGCAGGTGCATCGTCGCCGTGCGCGTCACAGCGTCGGCGGAATAGGTCCGCCCGTCCGTGCTGTCGAGCAGCAGCGCGCCGTCCCGGTCGGTCACGACGCCGCCGTCGAGATTCACGCCCGTGTAGACGTGCGGGCTGCCCGAAAACGTGACCCACTCCCCTGCTTTTACAAAATAGCGCACGCAGAGCAGCACCGTCCCCGCGAGGAGGACGATCGCCAGGATCAGCGGGAAAATTGCCCGCCCGGATACCTTTTTCATCGGTCAGGCCCCCTTTCTGCCCGGCAGACGGATGGCAAAGCTCGCATTCTGCCGCGTGTCCGCGGCCTTGACGAACGCCAGCAGGCCCCAGACGCACAGCATGCTCGATCCGCCGTTCGACACGAACGGGAACGTCACGCCTGTCAGCGGCAGGATGTCCACCGTGCCGAACACGTTCAAGATCGCCTGCGTCACGAGGATCGTCACCGCCGCGCACGCACCGATCGTATAGAAGCAGCTCCGCCCCACCGGGGCCGACCGCACCACAAATACCGCCAGCACCGCGATCGAGGCCACCAGCGTCACCGCCAGAATCAGCCCCCACTCCTCGCTGACCAGCGCGAACACAAGATCCGTGTCCGCCGCGCCGACGTTGTGGAGCCACCCCTTGCCCGCGCCGAGGCCGAACAGGCCGCCCGACGCGATACACATCATCGCCCGCGTCTGCGAATAGCCGGTCGTCAGCGCGTTTTCCCACACATGGCCCCACGCGGAGAACCGCTTGAGCGCATACGGCTTGAACCGCAGCGCCAGCACTCCGGCAAAGCCCGTGCCCGCGCAGGCCAGCGCGATCGTCGCCACATCGCCGGAGCGCAAAAACGCGATCACAAGGAAGGCCACAAAGAAGATAATGGCCGTGCCGAAGTCGTTCATCAGCGCGAGGCAGCCGCAGATGGCCGCCGAATAGCCGATGAACATCACAAGGTTTCGCTTTGCCATCAGGCGGTGCAGCGTTGACGCGCCCGCATACACGAAGCAGATCTTCACCAGCTCCGACGGCTGGAACGACACGCCGCCCAGCTGAATCCAGTTGCGCGCGCCGAATTTCTCCGTGCCGAGCACGAGGTTCACCGCCAGAAGCAGCAGGCCCGCCGCCGAGGCGAGGTACCGGAACACCTTCGCCCGCTCGAGGTCGCGCAGCGTCCACCCCACAAAGAGGAACACGACAAGTCCCGCGCAGAGCGCGAGAAATTCCTTCAGCAAACTCTCCGGTGCGCTCGTCGCCACGACGGCGAAGCCCATCGTCGTGAGGAAAAACGCGATGGTCTCCACATCAAAGCCGCGTCGCCGCATCAGCTTCAGCCCGAAAAACAGGGCCCATTCCACCAGCATCAGACCCAGAAACGCCAGCAGCACCTCCGGCTTCCGCCCGCAGCCCATCACGGCCAGAAACGTCACCAGCAGCTGGAATACGGTCAAAAGCAGCAGCGTCACCGACGGCGTCACGCCCACGCCGCCGCGCCTGCGCGCCTCGGCCTGGATCTTCTCCTGCTCCGCCGTGATCGGCACGAGCGTAAACTGTACGCCGCCGAGACTCAGCACATCGCCGAATTTCACCTCGGCAAACTCCACCGGCTCGCCGTTCAGCTCCGTCCCGGATTTCGACCGGCAGTCGAAGATCGACCAGCTCCCGTCGTCATACCGCGTCAGAACCGCGTGCGTCCGTGAGATCGTCGGATATTCGAGCAGCACATCGCTGCCCCGTCCGCGCCCCAGCAGATTTTCCCAGTGCGTCACGGGGATGCGGTCGCCCGCCTGCGTCGTCAGCCACGCCCAGACCTCCGCCTCGCGCCGGAACGTCAGCAGCGACACCGCGCACCGCGCCACGATCAAGATCGCCAGCAGCGGCACCACATACCGCAGCACGCCGCCTCCGCGGCCCACTTCCGGCAGCGTTTGCAGCCACGCGCCCAGATTTTCCAAAATCGATTCCATATCTCGTCTCCAAAATTGCAGAGCGCCCCCCATATCCATGAGGAGCGCCCAAATGTCAAGGTTTCTCCGACACAGCGTCCTCCGCCGTGTCCTCCGCGCCCTGTTTGGCCGACGCGCCGACCGGCTGCGGCTCCACGCGCGGCGCGTGCGGCGGCATCACCAGATCCTCCACGGTCTGGATGTCGCGGTAATCCTCCGTCACGGTCGAATGTTGCTTCTTTCGCAGCCGTGCGTTCACGCCGTCCGAGATCAGCACGTAGATCAGCGCAAACACCGGCACACCCAGCAGCATTCCGGCAAAGCCGAAGATGCTCGCCGCAATCGTGATCGACGCCAGCACCCAGAAGCCCGAAATGCCGACCGTGTTGCCGAGGATCTTCGGCCCGATGACATTGCCGTCCAGCTGCTGCAAAACGATCACAAAGATGACAAAATAGAACGCCTTCAGCGGATCGACCAGCAGAATGAGGAACGCACTCGGTACTGCGCCGATGATCGGCCCAAAGAACGGGATGACGTTCGTCACGCCGACGATCGTCGCGACCAGCGCCGTGAACGGCATTTTTAAGATCTCGCAGCCGATGTAGCAGAGTACGCCGATGATGGCCGAGTCGATGAGCTTGCCGATGATGAAGCCGTTGAAAATGCGATACGCATTGCGCCCCAGCGCAAGCAGCCGGTCGGCCGCCGAGGGACGCATCGTCGCGACCATGATCTTCTTCGTCTGCGCGCGGAACGTGTCCTTCGACCACAGCATGTAGATCGACGCCACGAGGCCGATGATGAAGTTCGTCAGGCTCTTCACCACCGCGATCACCGACGTCGACACCGTCGTCACCAGCTTCGACATATCGCTGAGGAACGTCGTCTTTACCCAGTTTTCGAAGAAGCCGCGCAGCTGCTCCAGCCCTTTGTCCACGTAGCCCTGAATTTCCGGATTGTCCTCCAGAATGTTCGTGGCCCAGGTCTCGATGCTGTTGAAGTATGTACTCGCGTTATCCACGATGTTCATCACGCTCTCATAGAGCTGCGGCAACAGCATCGCAAAGAACCCATACACCAGAAATCCCGCCACGATCAGTGCCATCACGATGCCTGCCGCGCGGCTGAGATTCTTCGCCGTCTGGACCTTGAGCTTCTTTTGCAGGAGCGGCCCGAGGCGGCAGTCCACAAAATTGACCAGCGGATTGAGCAAAAACGCGATCACCACGCCCGAAATGAGCGGTGACAAGATCTTCCCGATGGACGTCAGCAGAGCGAAAAAGCCCGGCAGATTCGTAAAGATGACCACCAGCAGAATACTGATGAAGATGACAACCAGCGCCGTCAGCCCCCATTTGAAATACCGTTTGTTCGAATCGCGCTCCATGCGTCCACCTCCGTTCTTACTTCACTTTAGAGTATCATATTCCGCAAAAAACGTCAAATGAATTTTAGGCAACACCGCACAATTGTGTCCACGCGTTTCGCCGGATCTTTTCCGCCAATTCTGCGGTTTGAAAAGCTCGAAAGACATCCAGTATTCCTTCGCTTTTCAAATCTTGCCTTGACGAAAAATCTCTCGGCGAATCTGCTTGTCAAATTGTGCGGTGCTGCCTTTGTTCAGATTTTTCCTCCGGCGCAGCGCTTCCGTGTCGCGCACCAACTACGTCCTTGTCGAACGATTTCACGCCTTTTTTCACAGAATTTATCAAATCCTGACAAATATTCGTGTAATCCCACTTGTCAACTGGTGGAATTTGTAGTAAACTTTATCGCAAAAGGAGGGAACACTATGCCGCGTTCGGAACATCAGAAGCTCAAGCTTCTTTATCTCAAGGAGATCCTCGAAACGCAGTCTGACGCCGACCATCCCCTGACCGCGCAGGCCCTCATCGATCTGCTCACCGAAAAAGGCATCCGCGCCGAGCGGAAGAGCATCTATTCCGATATGGTTTGTCTTCAGGAATACGGGCTTGACATTGTCCAGCTCCGCGGCCCCGGCGGCGGCTATTATCTGGGCAGCCGTGCCTTTGAGCTGCCGGAGCTGAAGCTACTGGTCGACGCCGCGCAGTCCAGCAAATTTCTTTCCGAGAAAAAATCGCTCCAGCTCATCACCAAGCTCGAAACGCTTGCCAGCTCCTACGAGGCCAAGTCGCTCCGCCGCCAGGTGGTCGTCGCCGGCCGCGTGAAAACCATGAACGAGAGCATCTATTATAATGTCGACCGCCTGCACGACGCCATCGCCGGCAACAGCCAGATCTCCTTCCGCTATTTCGACTGGGATCTGCACGGCGAGCGCCGCTATCGCCCCGGCAAATATACCGCCAGCCCCTATGCCCTTCTCTGGGAGGATGAAAATTATTATCTCATCGCCCTCTCTCCGCGCCACGGTCTCACGCACTACCGCGTCGACAAGATGACCAACATCACCAAGACCGGCGAGACGCGCATCCTCGGCCCGGAATATGAGAATCTGGATCTCACCCGCTACAGCAGCAGCGTCTTCGGCATGTTCCGCGGCGCGCCCGCGCGTGTCCATCTCCGCTTTGAAAACGCGCTTGCCGGCGTCGTGATCGACCGCTTCGGGCGCGGCGTCATGCTCGTCCCGGACGGAGACGCACACTTCACCCTCATGGCCGACATCGCCGTCTCGCCGCAGTTTTTCGCCTGGCTCGCCGGCTTCGGCCCGCGCGTCAAGATCCTGCATCCAACTCAGATCGCAGAGGATTATGTCAACTACATCAAATCTGCCCTCGAACCCTATGCCTGAAAGCTCCCACCGGGAGCTTTTTTCGTCCTCGCCCAAATCCCCGCCGCAGCGGTCGTAGGGGCCGATGCCCTCATCGGCCCCTACAAATTCTATCGTACATTTCCGACTTCCATACACCGCAAGTCCAGAGCAAGGCTCTGGTCGATAGAAGGGGTCCGGGGGAACCATTCGAAAGGCTTCCCCGGTCTCTTTTTTCTTTTGCCAGGCGTTTTCTTTTTGGAGAAGTAAAAAGAAAATGCCGTCCGTTTCCCCTTTTCCCGAAAAGAGAAAAAAAGAATTGGGGCGCTAAAAGTAAATGGGCGGGCTTCCGCCCGCCCCAAACCGGCCCCCTCTTTCGAGGCGGCCGGTTGTATATTTACGCCTTCGCCATCAGCTCCGCCGCCGGCATCACGCCGGACACGTCGGCCTGCTCCATCTTCCCCGCGTCGCAGAGCGCCGCGACATTCGGGTCGATCGGCAGCCGCGCCAGCACCGGCAGGCTGTATTCCAGCGCGATCTCCGCAAGATTGCTCTTGCCGAAGATCTCGACCTGCTTTCCGCAGTCCGGGCACTGGAAATAGCTGTAGTTCTCCACAAAGCCGTACACCGGCACGTTCATCATCCGCGCCATATTGACTGCCTTGGACACGATCATCGACACCAAGCTCTGCGGACTCGTCACAATGACCACACCGTCCACCGGCAGCGTCTGGAACACCGTCAGCGGCACGTCGCCCGTTCCGGGCGGCAGGTCGACGAACATATAGTCCACATCGCCCCACTGCACATCCGACCAGAACTGCTTCACCGCCCCCGCGACGACCGGCCCGCGCCAAACGACCGGATCGGTCTCATGATCGAGCAGCAGGTTGATCGACATGACCTTGATTCCCTCCTCGGTCTCCACCGGGAAGATGCCCTCGTCGCTGCCCGCGGCGGAGGAATGCAGGCCAAACGCCTGCGGAATGGACGGACCCGTGATGTCCGCGTCCAAAATCGCCGTCTTGTAGCCCAGCTTGTGCATCGCGACAGCGAGCAGGCTCGTCACCGTCGACTTGCCGACGCCGCCCTTGCCGGACACAACGGCGATCACCTTTTTCACATTCGAATGTGCGTTGGCCGGGGCCAGCAGGCTCTCCGGCTGGCGGCTTGCGCAGTCCGAACCGCAGTTCGAGCAGTTGCCGCTGCAAGATTCACTCATAATTGATCTCCTTTTCGGCGGACCTACCGCCGTTTTTTGTTATTATAATGCACCGTTTCCGGAAAATCAACCCGCCTGCACCAGCGCCTTCACGTAGGAAAACGCCTCGCGCAGCTCATAGTTGACCTTCAGAATCCACGGCGTGGTCGTGCTCCCGATCCCATACGGCTCCATCCCGAGCGACCGCGCAATGAACTTTGCCCGGCTGAGATGAAATTCACTCGTGATGATGAGCACCTGTTCGGTCGAGATCCCGGCCTCTGCGGCCAATTTTTTCGCGTTGATGAGATTTTCGCGCGTCGTCCGCGCCTCCGTCTCCTGCACGATCCGCTTCGCCGCGATACCCTTTCCGCGCAGATACGCGTCCATGACAGACGCCTCGGTCTGCGTCTCGTCCGCGCCCTGCCCGCCGGACACGATCACGCGCGCCGCCGGATGCGCCTCCAGGTATTCCGCCGCGAGATCGAGCCGTTCGCGCAATGTTCTCGATGGCCGGTCGCCGTGCGTCTGCGCCCCGAGGACGACCACGAACGGCACATCCTCCTCCGGCGCATTATCCCGCCCATCGAGGGCGATAAAGCCCATCATGCCGAACACAAGCGCCATTCCAAGCGCCGCGAGGCTCCACAGCACCCGCCGCCAGCGTTTGCCCTTCTCGCCGCGCAGGAAATGACATGCCAACAGCACCGCAGCGAGCAGCAGCAGACAGACGCCCGTCATCCCGATGTGCCACGGCGTCAGCAGACACCCCATCCCAAGCGCCGCGCAAATCGCGGCCAACCACAAAATACTCATCCTTCGCCCTCCAGCGCGAGGCTCAGCGCCTCCCACTGTTCCATCAGCTGCGAGAGCTGTTCCTCGGCCTCGGTCTTTTCCGCCATCAGCCGCGCCAGCTCCTGATAGTCGCTGGCCGCCGCCTCGATCAGCGGGTCAAACGCCGCCACCGCGGCCTCCTGCTTTTCCACCTCGCGCTCCACCGCGCGCAGCTTTTTCTCGACAGCCTTGCTGTTCGGCGTCGCCGGCTTCGGCTTCTCCTTGCGCTCGCGCCGTTCCGGGACGTTCTGCGCCTGGGCCGCGATGGACTCTTTCTCCTTGATCGCGCGGTATTTCTGATACCCGCAGAGGAAGTCGCGGATGTGCGCATCCTCCAGCTCCCAGACTCTTGTCGCGAACTTGTCCACAAAATACCGGTCATGCGACACGAAAATCAGCGCGCCCTCATAGTCCTCCAGCGCATCCTCCACCCACTCGCGCGACGCGATGTCGAGGTGGTTCGTCGGCTCGTCGAGGATGAGCAGGTTGATCTTCTCGTCCATCAGCATACAGAGCCGCAGGCGGCTCTGCTCCCCGCCGGAGAGCGCCGAGACAGGCTTGAATACATCCTCGCCCTCAAACAGATACGCGCCCAGCCGATCGCGCGCCGTCTGCACCGAGCAGCCCTTCTCATAGAGCATCGTGTCAAGCAGCGTCCGCTCCGGATGGTCAAAATGGATGATCTGCGGCAGATAGGCCCACTTCACCGTCGGCCCGAATTTGATCTTTCCGCAGTCCGGGGCCAGCTCCCCGAGCAGCACCTTGAGGAACGTGCTCTTGCCCGTCCCGTTGTCGCCGAGCAGCGCAATGCGCTCCCCGCCCGCAACGTCCAGCTCCACATCCTCAAAGAGCGTCCGCCCGTCGAAGCTTTTCCCAAGTCCCTTCACCGAGAGGACTTCATCGCCGAAAAATTCCCGCTGCGCAAAGCGCGCCCGCATCGTCTTCTCCTGCGTGGGCCGGTCAGTTTTCTGAATACGGTCCATCCGGTGCTGGATCGACATGGCCCGGCGATAGAGCGTCCGGTTGTTGATGCCCCAGCCCTTCATGCGCTCGAGCGTAAAGCCCAGCTGTCCGAGCTTCGCCTGCTCCTTTTCATACTGCTTCAATTGCAGCTCAAACCGCGCCTGCTTCTCCTGTACGTAGAAGGAATAGTTCCCGGAATAGAATTCCGCCTTCCCGTCGTGGATCTCGATCACGCGGCTGACCACGCGGTCGAGGAAATAGCGGTCGTGCGAGATGGTCAGGACAGTCCCCTTGAATTTTGAGATGTATTCTTCGAGCCATTCCACCGCGTGCATATCGAGGTGGTTCGTCGGCTCGTCGAGCAGCAGAATATCCGTCTGCTCGAGCAGCAGCCGCGCGAGGTTCACGCGCGTCTTCTCTCCGCCGGACAGGCTGTCGAAGATCTGCCCGCGCTGCTCTGCGGGAATGGCGAGGCCATTGCAGATCTTGTCCGTCTGCGTGTCCATCTCATACCCGCCCCCCACCTGAAAGCGGTTGGCAAGCGCATCATATTCCTTCAGCGTCTCCGCGCCCGCGTGCTCGGCCATCTCGGCCTCCAGCGCGCGCATCTGCTTTTTAATTTTCTCCAGCCCGGCGAACGCCGTGTGCAGCACATCGTCCACCGTATATCCCGCCGGATAGTGCGGGATCTGCGAGATGAGGCCCACCTTTTTCCCCGGTGCAAAGCGCACCTCGCCGGAATTGTAGTCGATCTCGCCCGTCAGAATGCGGAACAGCGTCGTCTTTCCCGCGCCGTTCTTCCCGAGCAGGCCCACCCGCTCGCCGGACTGTACATCAAACGTGATGCCGTCCAGAATATTCGTATCCGCGTCAAAGCTCTTAACGAGGTCTTTTACAGAGATATCGATCATTGTCTTTCCCCATAGCGGGCGTAGAGTTCTTCCCGCGTCATTCGTAAATTCAGCGCGTCCACCAGCGCGTTCGCGCTCAGATACCCCGGCAGCCCGAGATCCTGGAGCAGCGCCTGTCGTTTCCCGGCGCTGCCCGCGCCGCCGCTCAGGCCCAGCGTGTAGAGATCCATCTTTCCGATATGGTCGTCCGCCGTTCTGGCTTCGCCGTCCATCTCCGCGCCCGCATTTCGCAGCGCCTCTAAGAGGATCTCCGGCGTCATGCCCTCCACGCCGAGCAGCCCCGCCTTCCCCGGCGCGGCCTTCCGTTTCTCCTTGCCCGCGATCTCGGGCACGTAGGCGTGCAGCACGCCCTCCTTTGGGAGCGCGCCGCGCAGAAAGTTCCGGATGACCAGCCCCGCGCCGTCCGAATCCGTCAGGATGATCAGGCCGCGCGTCTGCGCCGCGCAGCGCAGCAGCGCCAGCAGCTCCCGGTCGTGCATCACGGAAAAGCCGTTCGTCTGAAAGATCACCGTGTCCACAATCTGGCTGAGCGTATTTTTATCATATCGTCCCTCGACGACGATCGCCTGTTCAACGTGTACCACTGCGCGCCTCCTGGGCCAGCGCCGCAAGCAGCACCTCCAGCACTCGCTCCGGGTCGTCCCGGCTGGCCTTCATGTCGCGGTCGGCCTGCAAGCAAAGCTCCACTGCGCGGCGGCAAAACCCATCGCCGACGCGCCGCGCCGCATTCATCGTCAGCCCCGCGGGGTAGCTCTTCATCCCCGTCAGCTCCATCAGCGCCTGCTGGCCCTGCCCCGCGTTCATCACCGTCTTCGCATAGAGCAGCCGCCGCAGCTGGCTGCCGATGGCCCCGAGGATTAAGATCGGCTCGGTCTGCATCGCGTACAGGTCTTGCAGCTTCCGCAGCGCCGCGTCATAGTTCCCATCCGTGATCGCATTGGAGATGTCAAACGTCTGCGCAGACAGCGCCGGGATGACCACGGCGTCCATGTCACCCTTTGTGATCTCCTGTCCCTTCGCGTAGGACGCCACCTTTTCAATTTCGCCCGCCAGCGTCGTCATCGTCCCGTCGGTCAGGAAAATGAGATACTGGCAGAGCCGGTCGTCGGCCCACTTTTCGTGCGCCTTGAAATGCCGCTGGATCCACGCGACGAGATCGCGTTCCGACTGCTTGCCGAACTCCACGCGCTCACACTTCGTCTGGAACACCTCGTTCAGCTTCCGCATCGTCCCGTTCGGCTTCCATTCCGCCGTGTCGTAGTAGAGCACGAGGCAGCAGTATTCCGGCAGATCGGCAAAGATCGTCCGATACTGCTCCCGCGCGCCCTCCGCCTGCTTGAAAAAGTCCACGTCGTCCACGCGGATGAGCGTCCGCTCCGCCATCATCGGCATCGCGTCCACGGCCTCGCTCAGCGCCTGCGGCGAGAGCGTCTCGGCATTGAACCGGTGGAAATTGAATTCCGCCGCCGGCCCGTCCAACAGCTTCTTCTCCAGCATCCGCCAGTAGTGCTCCTTCAAAAACGCCTCTTCCCCGAAGAACACATAAAAATTGCCCACGTCCCCGGTCTTCAGCGCCGCTTTCAGCCGCTGCAATGCCGCCGCGCGCTCCTCTCCCCCGGTCTTTCTCGCCATACGCTCACCTCCAGACGGTCAGGCTTCCCTGCACATCGGTGCGGTAGACCTCCGCGCCGTACTTCTCGATCGTTTCCAATGTCTCCGCCGCCGGATGGCCGTACCGGTTCCCTTCACCCACCGAGAGAAACACGGTCTCCGGCTGCGTGATCTCCAGCAGCGCTTCGCTCGTCGACGTCTTCGCGCCGTGATGGCCCGCGACGAGCAGCTCGATGTCCGGCAGCGCATGCCGCGCCAGAACGCGGTATTCCGCCATCTTCGACAGGTCGCCGGTTATCAGAATATCATATTTTCCCGCGCTTGCCAAGCAGCAAACGCCGGAATCGTTGTCATTTTTCCCGGAGACCGGCGCAAACAGCGTCACGCCCTCTGAAATTTCGCGATCCTCCCGCACATATTCCACGCGGCAGCCCGCATCCTCCGCCGCAGCTTCCAGCCGTGCGCGCCATCCGTCCCCGTCCTCTACGTCCGGGAACCAAAGCGTCCCGACCTGCTCGCGCCGCAGCAGCTGCAGCGCGCCGTTCACATGGTCACTGTCAAAATGCGTCAGCACCAGATCGTCCACGCGAAACACGCATCGGCTCTGCAAATACCGCGCCGCCGTCTCCCCGGCCTCATCCGGCACGCCGCCGCAATCCACCACCGTCGTCCTTCCGCCGCTGCGGTACACGAGGCATTGTCCCTGCCCCACATCCAGCATCGTGAACGTAAACTCCGCCGCCCGGTATTCCATTGCCGCGCACCCGAGGCATACGCCGAAGCAGACCGCCGCGGCCGCCAGCGCCTCCCACTTGCGCACCGCCTCCGGCCTGACCGCGATCAAGATCAGCAAGCCATAGAGCGTGACTGCAAACATAGCCCAATATGCACTGTTCAGATACACCGCCGCGAATGGGAGCTTTGCCGCCAGATGCACCACGCCGAGCACATACCGCGCCAGCCACGCCAGAATCCACCCGAACGCCGCACCAACACCCGGCAGAAACAGTCCCGCCAGGCTCAGCACCAACCCGCCCGTGAACAAAATCGACACCGCCCACAGGCAGAGCGGATTGACGATCAGCGCCGCAAGCGACACCGTCCCGAAATGCACCGCCGTCAGCGGCAGCGAAAATACCATCGACGCCAGCGAACAGCAAAACGCCGAGAGCACCGCCCGCAGCAGCCATCCAATGTGCCTGTGCCGCCCCAGAAACTGCCCGAACCGTTTCCCGACCGGGAACGACCGATAAATTTTCCCCGAAAACAGCAAAATACCCGCCGTCGACGCGAACGAGAGCTGTAACCCAATGTCCAAAATCGCCCATGGATTCGCAACCAACAGCACAAACAGCACCGCCGCAATCGACGTCGGTGGGTCGTCCTCCCGTCCGGCCAGCGGCGCGAGCATCAGCAGCGCCAGCATACACCCGGCCCGGACGCTGGACGCCGCCGCGCCCGTCATCACCACGAAAAATGCCACAACCGGCAATCCAATCGCCGCAGCCAGCCGCCGGTTCCCGCCGCAAAGGATCAAAATCATGCCGAACAGGATGCTCACGTGCATCCCGCTCACGGCCACCGCGTGATAGATGCCCGCGATGGACAGCTCGTTTCGCTGCGCGTAATCCATGCCATCCCGCGCACCGAGCAGCAAGCCGCGCAGAAATCCCGCCACATCCGCCGGAAAGATGCGCGCCGCCGTCTCGCCGAGCTTTGCGCTGAGCTTCCCCGGCCAGCTTGCAGGCGAATTCCCGCCCTTCGTCACTGTCCACGCGCCCTTCACCGTCCCGACGAGCCAGACGCCCTTTCCGGAATAATACGTGTCGTCCTTTTCCTCGCCGCGCACCAGTTTTGCATTGCAGGAAATGTGGTCGCCCGCCTCGGGCTGAACGGTCTGATCCTGAAAATAGAGCACCGCCCGGTACCGCCGCCCACCGTGCTCCATCTGCACCAGCACGCTCCCGCCGTAGCGCGTCTCGCGCGGCGCCTCGAGCGCCACGGCCTCCACCGGAACGACGCTTCCATCCACATCCGCAAGCGGACGCAGAAACACGCCCTGATACAGCCCGCACCAGAGCATCCCGAACCCGAGTCCCAGCAGCGCGATCGCCGCCCTCCGCGCCCAAGGTCTCCGCAGGAGGAACGCGAACACGCTCAGCAAGACCGCGATCCCGCCGAGCCACCAGAGTCTCCCGCCCAGCATGAGCACCATTGCCAATACCGCCAGCACAAACCCCAGCGCGAACCAGCATAGCTTCCGCATCCACCCTCCTCCTTTCCAAATTTATTTTCTTCTTCCCCGCCGCAGCGGATAGGCTCCCCTTGATTGCATCAA
>ERZ827440.2200-NODE-2200-length-17937-cov-8.597696_pt1 | contig 17937 bp, 13 predicted proteins | sample MGYA00519774_ERZ827440 | MGnify/ENA primary metagenome ERZ827440 (study PRJEB31778, sample SAMEA3449302) | human gut metagenome | biome: human gut; feature: human-associated habitat; material: faeces | place: United Kingdom | collected 2010/2012 ... | reverse complement strand
ACGAACGGAGGTCGACGCGGATCTGGCGGCGGGCAAGACGCTTGCCAATGCGTTGCGGGCGGCTGGCGTCACGCGCGTGGACGTCGTCGGATTGGCGGAATCGCATTGCGTGAAGGAAACCGCGTTGGACGCGAAAAAACTCGGATACGAGACGCATGTCATCGAGAATCTGACCGAACCGGTCAGCGAGGAGCTTGGCGTCGAAGCACGACGCCAAATGCGTGAAGCCGGCGTCGTGCTCGACTAAATCGATTCCGTCTCGGCAATGGGCTGGCGAAAGCCGATCCAAAGAAAAACGGAATCCATTATATGTGGCAGATTCATGCGCTGAGGGAATCGTTTTACGCTATATGTGGCAGATTTTCCGAAAAGCAAGCTGTTAGAGGGCATGAATCATACCCTCTAACAACCTTGTATCCAGTTTGACCTGCCACATATAGCGGATATCAGATTTTTAGGACCGCCGAATCTGCCACATATAGCGTGTTTGAGTTGAGAGCGGACCGGGACTGACGCTCCCGGATACACGCGGCAGGGCAAAGCGAAGGCGTGGAGCCTAGTCGAGGCTGGTGCCGCCGTCCACATCTAAGGTTTCGCCGTCGATGTAGCCGGATTCCGGATCGGCGAGGAACGCGATTGCACGCGCGATGTCGTACGGCTGGCCGCCATGCTTGACGAGCGTGGAATCCTCGATCGCCTCACGTTTCCAATCAGGCATGCCGGCGGTCATAGGCGTGTAGGTGAGTCCCGGCATGACCGCGTTCACGTTGATGCCGTCCGGCGCGTACTCCCTGGCCGCTCCTCGCGTGAGCGCCGCGACGCCCGCCTTGGTGGACGCGTAGGCGACGCCGCCCAAGTAACCGCCGCCATGTTTCGCGGCGATGGAAGACACGTTGACGATGCGCCCGTAATGCTGCTTGCGCATGCGTTTGACGGCCTGCTTGATGGTCAGGAAGTCCGCGGTCAGATTGACCGCGAGGATGCGGTTCCACCGTTCCAGGTCGGTGTCGTCGAGTGAGTCCTTGATGATGATCCCCGCAACGTTGACGAGGATGTCGATGCCGCCGAACCGTTCGTCGAGCTGCCTGAAGAGGTCTTCCACCACAGTCGGATCGGCGATGTCGCCGATGGCTGCGAAGGCTTCTCCGCCGGCGTCCGCAATCAGTTTGACGGTGTTCTCGGCACGTTCCGGCACGATGTCGTTGACCGCCACCTTCACGCCTTTGGACGCGAGCAGCTGCGCCACGGCCCGGCCGATGCCCTGTCCGGCTCCAGTGACCAACGCGCGCTGTCCGTTCCAACGCCGGTCGTGCCGCTCCTCGTCGAGTCCTGTGATCTTCATAATGCTCTTCCTTACGATGCCGCCGGCGCTTTTGCCGGCTCCGCAATCAAGTGTAGACACAGGAAAAAGACTAAGCGCGCGAACGAACTTTTTTCGAAACGAAAGACATGGAACGCGCGGCGATGCAGGTTTCCCGCTTTTGAACGCGGGAAGATGAAACAGCCTGTCAGGCTGACCGTATTCCCCGTCGCGTCTTTGCAACATCATCCACCAACACGCAACCTGTACAAACCTGTGCTATCCTGTACATAGTTGTTCAATATTGGTTTCAATGTCATCCGGAGGCCGAAGATGACTGCCTACACCCGAACGGAGCACCTGCGGCACGAGCTTGCCGAGCAGATCAGAAACGGCACGCTCAAGCCGGGGGAGCGGATCATGTCCGAAACGCGTCTGGCCGAAGAGTACCAAGTGTCCCGCGGCACCGTGCGCAGGGCGCTGGAACAGCTGAAAAAGGCCGAACTCATCGAGACCCGCATGGGATCGGGAAGCTATGTGGCGTTCAACGGCGGCGATATGAGCGGTCCGGACGGTTGGACCTCCGCCTCGCTGCGTTCCGGAGCGCCGACCACCACGGAACTGCTGTCCATCGCATTGGTCGGCCGACCTTTGGCGTTGGAGGGGGAGAGCGAGTGCGAACGGTTCTACGAAATCGCACGCCGCAGGCTCTTCCGGTCGACGCCGGTCTCGTACGAGGTCTCGTATATGCCCGCCATCCCGGCGCTGCGCGAGGTCATCGAACGAATGGAAGGACTCGTGGACGGCTCCATCTTGAAAACCATGAAACAGGCCGGACTGCAGGCGGCCCAGGATGATCTTGGTGTCGATCATGGTGATGATGCTCATGGCGCAGTTGCCCAGGGTGATGGGCACGCCGATGGCCAGGATCCGCCGCAGGAGGTAGCCGCTGCTCCGGGGCACATCGTCCGAGGGCGTGCTGTCCCGGTGGCGGAGGAGGTAGAGGATCAGGAAGACCATGGAGAGGATGGTGCCCACCGTCACGCCGAAGATGGCGCCGGCGGCCACATGCTCCATGCCGTCGCTGCCGGCGGCGGCCAGCTCTGCGGCGCGGCCGGCCTCCTGGGTCTTTTTCAGGATGTACCAGGCGAGGGGCAGGCCCACGCCCAGCTTGCACAGGGCCTCCAGCACCTGGGAGATGGCGGTGGGCTTCATGTTGCCCTGGCCCTGGGTGTAGCCCCGCATACAGGCCAGCAGGCACACGCAGAACACCGCTGGGGCCAGCGCCTGTACGGCGGTGGCGGCCAGAGAGTTATTCAGGAACCGGGCCAGCGCGTCCGCACGGAAGAACATCAGCACGGAGCAGACCAAACCCAGACCGAAGAACAGCCAGATGGCGGTGGAGAAGATCCGCCGCTTCTCGTTTTCCAGCCCCTTGGCGTGGGCCTGACTGGTCATCCGGGAGATGGCCAGGGGCAGGCCCGCCGTGGAAAAGGTCAGCAAAAAGTTGTAGATCTGGTAGGCGGTGTCAAAATAAGTTTGTCCCGCGCTGCCCAGGATGTTGCTCAGGGGAATCTTATAGGCCGCGCCGATGAGCTTGACGATGACCACAGCCGCCGCCAAAATGGCGGCGCCGCCTAAGAAGGATTGCTTTTTCGCAGGAGTTGCCATGGATGTTACCTCGAATTTTCAGATTGAGAGGGGCGGGGCGTATCCCCGCTCAGCGGGCGAAAAAAATCTTTTCGCCCCGCTGAGCAGGTTTTCAGAACTTTATAAAAGTTCTGAAAACTTAGGATTTCAATGGCGCAGGAAACCCCTCTTAGGTTTCCCGCACACACCCTTTACCCGCAAGGGGTATGCGGCATCCGTAGAGCGGCGGAGCCGCTAACGGCTGCCCTACCTTACCGTTGCGGAGAATTTATCGCTTTATCGACAGTCTTTCGGCGGCGTACCGCCGCTATTGGTTAGGTATGCGCCGCAGGAGCGGAACATACCCGTCATTACAGCTTTTCGCCGCAGTCCCGGCAGTATACGTCCTCCGGCTGGACCTCATGTCCGCAGCGGGGGCAGATCAGATGGATGATGGGTTCTCCCTCCAACTCCCGGAGCCGGGCCTTGAGCTCATCGATCTCCCGCATTTTTTCCAGCAGCAGCTCGGAATCCGTAGGAGTGCCGGTGTGGGTGGCATACAGCAGCTCGCCCAGTTCCCGGAGACCGACGTTGACGCCGGCGCGGAGATCCGCGATCTCTAACTGCCGCTTGGCGGCATCCGTCAACCGTTTGGCGCCCAACCCCATGGTACAGATGGCGTCCCGCGCCAGTCCTTCCGCCTTGGTCCAATACGCTTCACAGCTATGTTCCATGAATGACCCTCCTTACGGCCGTGGCCGCCCGTTTAAGTTTCGGGAACGTATTTTTGATAAAACTCCACGAAAGCAGCCTGGTTTTGCTGGATTTTCTCCGGCCGCTCCGTGTATTCCTTGGGATACTTCAGGTTAAAGACCCGCTCGATGTGGTTGGTGCCGGGCTCCACCATTTTAGTGGAACCGCCCGCACCGAAGGACAGGATGGAGCACAGCTCCGACATAATGTCCACGTTGTACCAGCACTCCCCGCCGGGGCGGCTCCAACCCACGTTCTCAAAGCTGCCGGACATATACTTCTGCCGGTAGAGGTAGTAGGGGACGAAGCCTGCGGCCCGCAGGGTAGGGGCGGCATAGTCCAGCATGGCCTGCACGGCGGCGCCATCGGGAATGGAGAGACCCTCCATGAGAATGCGGCTGCCCTTTTTCAGCGCCAGCGTGTGGATGGTGATGTCATCGGCCCCCAGTTCCAGACATTTGTCCAGAGAACGGCGGAAGCCCTCCGGTGTATCCTCCGGCAGTCCCGCGATGAGGTCCATGTTGACGTGGGGGAACCGGTAGGCCCGCACCAGCTCCATGGCCCGCACCGTATCCGCAGAGACATGGCGGCGGCCGATGGCGGCGAGGACGTGATCTTCCATGGTCTGAGGATTTACGCAGACCCGTGTGACGCCGTGACTTTTCAGAACGGCCAGTTTTTCGGCGGTGATGGTATCCGGACGGCCGATCTCTACCGTGATCTCCGGACAGGCGGAGAGGTCGAAGGATTCTTCCAAAGCCGTCAGGATGGCATCCATCTGATCCGGCGTCAGGATGCCGGGGGTGCCGCCGCCCATGTAAAAGGCGCGGGGGCGCAGACGATTGCTGCGCACCATATCCCCGCCGGAGCGGATCTCCGCGATCAGGGCCTTTACATAGGGCTCCACCAGAGAAAAACTCCGCTCCACGCTCTGACTGACAAAGGAGCAGTAGGCGCAGCGGGTGGGACAGAAGGGAATACCCACATACAGGTCGATATCCCGCTTTTCCAGCCGCTTCAACGCCTGATAGCCCACGGCACCAGTCTCCAAAGCCAGCGCCGCCCGGTCCTCAGGGACGAAATAGCGCGTCTTCAGTTCCCGCTTGGCCTCATCCGGGGTCTTGCCCTCCATCAGCGCCCGTGTGATGGGCTTGTCGGGCCGGACGCCGGTGAGCATCCCCCAAGGGGGCAGCGTCAGCTTTTCCGCGGCGCGGAGCGCTTCCGGCAGCTTGGGATACAGATCCAGAAATGCCAGATAGAAGCAGGCCGCCACGGCGTAGCGCCGCTGGCCTTCTTTTTCAAAGTCCGTGCCGGTGAGGGGGGATGCAAAGGTCCCGGCGGCGGTGTATCCGTGATAGTGCAGTTCCGCTGTGACCTGGCAGTCCGCCGCCGTTTCCCCGGCGGCAAGGCGGCACCACGCCTCATCTTCCGGCTGTACCGCGTCATAGGTCGGTTTTTCCAGCGGAAAGAGGGTCATCAGGCTCTGTTCGACGATATAGCGCTCGTCATGACCTAAAAATTCCAGCTTCATATCAGCCTTGCTCCCGCAGTGCCATCTGCATATAGGGGTTGAAGCGCCGCTCCCGGTCCAGAGTGCTGGGCTCCATGTGCCCCGGCAGGACCCGGTAGTCCCCGGGAAGGGCGGCCAGCCGGGCCAGAGAGGCCATCATCTGCTTCATGCTGCCACCGGGAAAGTCTGTCCGGCCGCAGGAACCGGCAAACAGGGTGTCCCCGCAGAACAGGGTATCTCCGCACAGCAGCGTGACGCTGCCCTCGGAGTGGCCGGGGGTGTGAAGCACCTGAAGCTCCAGCGTGCCCACCGTGATGCGGTCTCCCTCACCGTAGAAATTCATGCCGCCGAAGGGAATCCGGGCCAGTTCGCTTTTCAGAGGGAACAGCTGGGTCTGCGGACTGTCAAAATCCGCCTGATGGATATAGACCGCCGTCGGCGGCAGCGTTTCCATCAAAGCCGCCACCGCACCGGTGTGGTCATAGTGGCCGTGGGTCAGCAGGATCTTATCCACGGTGCAGTCCAGCTTTTCAGCGGCGGAGAGGATCAGCTCCGGCTCCGCACCGGGATCGATCACGGCGCAGACCTTAGCCGCTTCATCGCAGAGAATGTAGCAGTTGGTACCGATGGACCCCACCTGCAAGGCTTGGATCTTCATAAGACACACCTCATTGAAATCAGTTTACTCTTCCGTGTCGAACAGAATGGTGACCGGACCGTCGTTCTGGGAATAGACCTGCATATCGGTGCCGAATTCGCCGTGCTGCACATCGAAGCCCCGCTCCCGGCAGTGGGCCATGAACCGCTCATAGAGGGGGATGGCCAGATCGGGCTTGGCCGCGCCGGAGAAGCCGGGGCGGCGGGAGGAGGTATCGGCGTACAGGGTGAACTGGGACACCACCAGCAGGCTGCCGCCCACCTGCTCCAGATTCAGGTTCATCTTTTCGTTTTCATCCTCAAAGACCCGCAGATTGCAGATCTTGTCCGCCAGCTTGTCGGCGGTGACCTCCGTATCGTTGGGGCCTACGCCCAGCAGCACCAGAAAACCGGTGCCTATCTGACCGTTGACCTGTTCATTGATGACAACAGAGGCGTTTTTGACTCGTGTAACAACAGCACGCATGGTAGCAACTCCTTATTTAATACCCGAAAGGGTATGCTTCGTAATGGGCCTTGCCCGCAAATCGGGCAAATCCGTGTGTTTTGCATTTTATCAAGAGCGGTTCTTTGCGGCAGCGGAGAAAACCCGTTTCCAATGCCGCGAAAGATCAGCCCACAGGCCGGTTGACCTGCAGAACGCCGGAGATCTGATGGAGCTTGTTCATGAGGGTGGACAACTGCGCGCCATCCTTGATCTGGATCTCGATGCGGATGATGGCGAAGCCGTCCTCCGTGCTGCGGGTGTTCAGACCCAGCACAAAGGTTTTGGTGGTGGAGAGGGCGGAGGAGATGTCCAGCAGCAGGTTCAGCCGGTCCTTGCAGACCGCCTCGATGGTGGTGGGATAGCTGTCATTGGTATCGGTGCCCCAGGAGACATGGATCCAGCGGTCGGGCTGCTCCTTCCGCTTTTCCTCCGAGGCGTTGGGACAGTCCGCCCGGTGGACGGACACGCCGTAGCCACGGGTGATGAAGCCCACGATGTCGTCTCCGGGGACGGGGGTGCAGCATTTGGAGAACTTCACCAAACAGTTGTCCAGACCTTCCACGATAATGCCCTGCTCGCTCTTGACGGCCTTGGGCTGCTTGGGAGTGTCCGCAGGCTTGGGGTCCTCCTTGGGCTCCGCCACAGCCTCTGCCAGCATTTGCTCCTGCTGCCGCTGCTGCTGGCGGCGCTGCAACTCGCCCTGGATCCGGCTCACCGCCTTCTGAGCGGTGAAGCCGCCATAGCCGATGGCAGCGTAGAGATCGTCCAGCGTGGGATAAGCTACCTTTTTCAGCAGCACCGGCAGGAATTCCGGGTCCAGTACGTCTTTCATGGCGATGCCGCAGTGACGCAGCTCCGCATCGAAGGCGGAGCGGCCGTTGGCGATGTTCTCGTCCCGCTTTTCCTTTTTGAACCACTGGCGGATCTTGGAGCGGGCCTCGTTGCTCTTGGCAATCTTCATCCAGTCCCGGCTGGGGCCCTTGGCGTTTTTGGAGGTCAAAATCTCCACGATGTCACCGTTTTTCAGCACATGGTCCAGCGTGACGATGCGGTTATTCACCTTGGCGCCGATCATGCGGTTGCCCACGGCGGAGTGGATGGCGTAGGCGAAGTCGATGGGGGTGGCTCCGGCGGGGAGGTTCTGCACGTCGCCGTTGGGGGTGAACACGAACACCTCGTCGGAGAACATATCCACCTTCAGGGAGTGGATAAACTCCTCAGCATCGGCACCTTCCTGATTTTCCAGCAGACGGCGTACCCACTCGTACTTGCCCTCGGTGCCGGCACCCTGACCGTTCTGCTTATACTTCCAGTGGGCGGCCACGCCGTACTCGGCGATCTCGTGCATCTCCGTGGTGCGGATCTGCACCTCAAAGGGGATGCCATCATTGCCCATGACGGTGGTGTGAAGGCTCTGGTAGCCGTTGGGCTTGGGGGTGCCGATATAGTCCTTGAAGCGTCCCAGAATGGGCTTGTAGAGGTCATGGATCACGCCCAGCACGTTGTAGCAGTCGCTGACGGTGTCCACCACCACCCGGAACGCAAAGAGGTCGAAAATCTCATCCAGAGATTTGTTCTGGCTGAACATTTTCCGGTAGATGGAATAGGGGTGCTTCATGCGGCCGTAGACAATGTGCTTGATGCCCATTTCATTGAGCCGCTGATCGATCTGAGCCTGGGTGCGGCTCATGAGAGCGTCATACTCCGGGCGCTTGGCGTCCAGCTTGGAGACGATCTCATCGTAGCCGATGGGGTCCAGATATTTTAAGGAGAGATCCTCCAGCTCCCACTTCATCCGCTGCATCCCCAGCCGGTGTGCGATGGGGGCGTAGATCTCCATGGTCTCCAGAGATTTCTGCTTCTGCTTGGCGGGAGTCTGATACTCCATGGTCCGCATATTGTGGAGCCGGTCGGAGATCTTGATGAGGATGACCCGGATGTCCTTACTCATGGCGATGAGCATTTTCCGGAGGTTCTCCATTTGCTCGTCTTCCTTGGTGGCGTACTGGATCCGGGTCAGCTTGCTGACGCCCTCCACCAGATCCGCCACCGTGGGGGAGGTGAGCTTGGCCACGTCATCATACGTGGCGTCCGTATCCTCAATGACATCGTGAAGCAGGGCCGCCTCGATGGACTCGGAGTCCAGATGCAGTTCCTCCGCCACGATCTGCGCCACGGCTAAGGGGTGGGTGATATAAAGCTCACCGCTTTTGCGGCGCTGCTCGCCGTGATGCTGCTTGGCGAATTCATAGGATTCCCGGATGCGCTTGAAATCCGCGCCGGGATTGTATTCCCGGACGGTGTTCTCCAATTTCTCAAACTGTTCGTCAATCGTCACTGCGAATCACCTCGTTTAACCTCCGCACCGCCCCGGAGGCGGCGCAGGCAGGGAGAGGCGTAAAGATCCACCTTTCCCTGAATGGGATTGAGACATAGCGTAACCCGGTCCTCCTGCCGGGACAGGGAGATGAGTCCCCGCTCCTGAAAGACCGTCAGGGCCAGCGCGGCCCGGAGAAAACTGTCGCAGCCGCCTACCTGCGCCGCCAGAGAACGGAGATAGGGCAGTAGATCTGTTTCCAGCTTGCCCTGCTTCAGGTGCCGGTCCAGAATCCGCCAGAAGGCGGCAAACTGGTCCCGGGAGATCATGAGCCGGGCGGTCTCCTGGGCTGTGAGGGGCTGCTTCCCCGTCAGGCGGTGCAGCAGGTCCAAGGATTCCGCCTCGTGGCGGCTGGGAGTCAAAGAGGGACGCAGGTCCACCAGCTGCAATTGCAGAGTGGTGGTGCCCCGGAAGGTGTTGGCCTGCAAATAGAAGGCTGCATCCACCCGGCAGCCGGGCTCCAACTGAGCGGCGGCCTCCGGCATGGAGAAGAAAATGGCGTCAAACCGGCTGGGGCCCTTGCTGAGCCGCAGTTTCAGGTGCTTGCCCTGGCCCACGGCCTGAACGCTGTCCACCGTGGCGCCCAGCAGGGCGAACACCGGGCGGGGATTCCCGGAGCCGTAAGGCTCCAACTGGGCCAGATGGTCCACCTGCTCCAGCGTCATATCCGCCGGGTTGGAAATGGCGGCGTCTACCTCCAGACAGCTCACCGCCCGCTCACCGCCGGAGGCAGCCTTTACGAAGCGGTTCATCCGCTGGCGGAAGGTATCGATGTTTTCCTCCGGGATGGTGAAACCGGCTGCCAGCTCGTGACCGCCGAAGCCGTCCAGCAGGTCAGAGCAGGATTCCAGCGCGGAAAACAGGTTGAACCCGCCGTAGGAGCGGCAGGAGCCCTTGCCGGAGCCGTCCTTTAAATGGATCATGAAGCTGGGGGCGGCGTATTTTTCACTGAGACGGGAGGCTACGATGCCCACCACACCCTGATGCCATTCCTCGCTGGAAAGCACCAGCGCGTTCCGTTCCTCCGGCCGCAACCGCTCGATCTGGGCGATGGCATCGGCGCAGATGGACTGCTCCACCGCCTGCCGCTCCCGGTTCAGGTCGCATAGCTGCTTGGCCAGCTCCTCCGCTTTGGCGGGATCGGTCTCCTGCAAAAGGTCCGCGGCCAGATCCGCAGCCCCCATGCGCCCGGCGGCGTTGATCCGGGGGGAGAGAACGAAGCCGATCTGGATGGAGGTGATGGGCTTGCCCAGCAGCCCTGCCTCTTTCAAAAGGGCGTGGATGCCCACAAAATCCGTGTGGTTCAGGGCGGCAAGGCCGCAGGAGACAATGGTGCGGTTTTCGCCCTCCATCCGCATGACGTCGGCAATGGTGCCGATGGCGGCCAGGGTGCAGTACCGGGCGAACAGGGCGTTTTCCCGGTCCGGTCCGCCCAGAGCCAGCACCAACTTCAGCGCCACGCCCACGCCAGCCAGATATTTGAAGGGATAGGTGTCATCCGGACGGTGGGGGTCCACTACCGCCACGGCCCTGGGGAGGTTTTCCTTACATTCATGGTGATCCGTCACCACCACGTCCATGCCGATGGATGCGGCAAAGTCGATCTCCTCGTTGCCGGTGATCCCGCAGTCCACGGTGATCATCAGGGTGGCGCCCTTGTCCCGCAGGCCCTGGATGGCGTCTTTGGAAAGGCCGTAGCCGTCCTCGATCCGCCGGGGAATATAGCGCAGGCACTTGGCACCGCAGTTTTTCAGATAGTCCAGAAGCAGCACCGTGGAGGTGATGCCGTCCACATCGTAATCGCCGAAAACGGCGATGGTCTCATCGTTGGCCAGCGCCTTCTGGATCCGGGCCACCGCCTTGTCCATGTCCCGCATGAGCATGGGGGAGATCGTCAGAGAGGTCTCCCGCTCCAACGCCTCGGCAGCAGCTTCGGCAGTGGTGATGCCCCGGGCGGCCAGCACGGTGGCCAGCAGACTGGGGTAGCCGGCTTCCTTCAAAAGGGCAGTGTCCTGTTCTGATGCCGTACCGATATGCCATTTCTGATACTTCATTCGGACACCCCCATTCTCAAATCAGGCGGAACAAACAATGTTCCACATTAACAAACATACAGTATAGCAGAAAAACACCGGAAGGTAAAGCACATATTTATACAGAAAGGGACTGTTTCGGCGGCTGAGACTGCTGATTTTTCGATTTCCCGGACAGAACGGGCCATCCTCAACCGAATATGCGGCCGGAAACGCAAAAAGCCAGCGCTCCCGTAAGGGAACGCTGGCAAGGTTTCTTATTCGGCAGGCTGGTCCTCTGCGGTTTCCGCAGGCAGGACGTACCGGCTCAGGTTCTGCTGAAGCTGGAAGGAGAACTCGTCATTCTTCTTCAGACTGTGGAGATAGGCGTGGGAGGCGGCCTGTTTTTCCTGCTCCTCAATGACGCTGACAGCGATGTTGGAGCAATGATCGCCCACACGCTCGGCATTGTTCAGCAGATCGTTGAGGATGAAACCGAGTTGGATGGTGCACTGGCCGCTTTGGAGCCGCCGGATGTGACGGCTGCGGATCTCCTCCGTGAGAAGGTCCATAGTCTCCTCCAGAGGTTCCACCTGCCGGGCCATCTGGGGATCGTCCGACTGGAAGCTGCGCAGGGCGCTGTTCAGCAGATCCTCCAGCAGGGAGGTCAGCACATCCACCTCTTCCCGGGCAATGGTGGAGAAGGTCAACTGCTTTTCATGAAGCTCCTTGGCGGATTCCTGCAGGTTCAGAGCGTGGTCACCGATGCGCTCAAAGTCTCCGATGGCGTGAAGCAGGCGGGAGACGGTGCGCATATCGGCGGAGGAGGTGCCGTGCTGAGAGATCTGGACCAGATAGCCGCCCAGACGGTCCTCATAGGTGTCCAGCTTGTCCTCGTTGGCCAGGATCTGCTCCTCCCGGCTGCCGTCATACTGGATGAACTGGGCCAGAGCCAGCTGCATGCTTTCCAGCGCCAGAGCGCCCATGCGGTTGGTCATGACGGCGCATTCGCTGACAGCCACGCCGGGGGTCCGCATCAGCCGGGGGTCCAGGAAGGCGAAGTCAGAGGGCTTGTCCTCCGTGGAGATCACCTTGTTGGCAAGGCGCTCCAGCTGCCGGCTGAAGGGCAGCAGCACAAGGGTGGTGCAGACGTTGAAGATCGTGTGGCAGAATGCGATGCCAACAGCGCCGATGGGTTCTGTCAGGAAGGGCAGATTCAGGAACATCTCACCGCCAAACAGGGCCAGCAGACCCAGAGCGGTGCCGATGAGGTTGAAGGAGATGTGGATGACGGACACCCGCTTGGCGTTGCGGCTGACGCCGATAGAGGAGATCAGAGCCGTAACGCAGGTACCGATGTTCTGGCCCATGATGATGGGGATAGCGATGCCGTAGGTGACGGAGCCAGTCATGGCCAGTGCCTGCAAAATGCCAACGGAGGCGGCGGAGGACTGGATGATGCCGGTGAAGGCGGCACCTACCAGCACACCCAGGAAGGGATTGGTGAAGGCGGTCATGAAGTGGGTAAAGCCCGGCATATCTGCCAGCGGAGACACCGCACCGCTCATCAGCTCCATGCCGTACATTAAAATAGAGAAGCCCATCATCACCCGGCCCACGTCCCGGCGGCGCTGCCGCTTGGAGCCCATAATGAGCAGAATACCGATGAGAGCCAGCAGGGGGGAGAAATTCTTGGGCTTGAGGAAGTTGACAAAGAAGTTCTCGCTTTCGATGCCGGTGAGGGACAGCAGCCACGCTGTCAGGGTGGTGCCGATATTGGAACCCATGATGATGCCGATGGTCTGTCCGATCTCCATGACACCGGAGTTCACCAGACCCACCAGCATGACCGTCATAGCGGAGGAGGACTGAATGGCGATGGTGATGCCGGCACCCAGCAGCAGACTTTTGATGGGGTTGGAAGTCATGCGCTTGAGCAGCCGCTCCAGCTTGCCGCCGGCCATTTTTTCCAGACTTTTGGACATGACCGTCATGCCGTATAAGAAGAAGGCCAGCCCTCCGCACAGGGTAAAGAGAGAGAAAATGTTCATATCAGATCCCTTTCTGCCCGAAGTATCCATCGGACCAGGTATGCATCTCATTTATAGTATGACACTCTATTCCTGATTATAAGTGGTAAAGCGGGGATGTGCCTATTGACAAAGCGGACAAAAAAACGGAGAAAACCAACGGCAAGACATACTGTGTGCGCAAACTGACCAAAGAATGTCCGCGGCAGACATACGATGCGCTGCAGCTCGAAACCAGCCATAAATCGTGATGGTATATTCATAAGTACGGTTAATGCCTGCGGCGGCTGATCTCTGAAATGAACTGTGAAAAGTGCCAAACGAAAACGATTTTCCCTGTGCACGATAACAGTTTTACACTTTGAGCAAAGTTTAAGATTGAAAGTCTGCTATGTTTGTGCTAAATTAATACTGTCAGGAATTCGGCTTTTTGCCGGAAACATCCTGAAAAAAATGAAAAGGAGCAAATGAAGAATGAAGAAGTTGTTTGCACTGTCTCTCGCACTGGTAATGACTCTGTCTCTGGCTGCCTGCGGCGGCAAGAAGACCGAGGCCCCTGCCGACACCGAGAACAAGGCCGAGACCGAGACCCCCACTACCGGCGATGTCAAGGTCGCTGTTGTCCTGAAGACCCTGGCCTCTGAGTACTGGGGCTATGTGGAGGCCGGCTGCAAGGCCGCCGCTGATGATCTGGGTGTTAAAGTGGTCGTGGTTGGCCCCGGCGCTGAGAGCGATATCGAGGGTCAGGTTTCCATGATCGAGCAGCAGATCGGCGCTGGCTGCGACGCCATCGTCTGCGCTCCCAACGATGCTGGCGCCGCTCAGGGCGCTCTGCAGGCTGCCATCGACGCTGGCATCCCCGTGCTGGCTGTTGACACCAACGTTGGCATCGCTGGCCAGACCTCTTTCGTGGGCACCTCCAACGTGGACGCTGCTTATGAGGGCGGCAAGTGGGCCATCGAGCAGGCCGGTACCGACGCCAAGGCCGTTATCATCTACGGTCAGGAAGGCGACAACACCTCCAACATGCGTATGGAAGGCTATGAGAAGGCCTGCACCGAGGCTGGCGTGGAAGTTCTGGCCAAGCTGTCCGGCAACAACCTGACCGACGGCGCTACCAAGGCCATGGAAGACCTGTTGAGCGCTTATCCCGATCAGATCGACATCGTGCTCTGCCACAATGACGATACCGCTATCGGCGCTATGAACGCCTGCAAGTCCGCCGGTGTGTCCGACATCACCATTGTTGGCTTCGACGGCAACGCTTCTGCCGTGAAGTTGATCCTGGACGGCGAGCTGGTGAAGGCTACCGTCGCTCAGCAGCCCTATGAGATGGGCTATCAGGTGGTCGAGGCTGCCGTGAAGGCTGTCAAGGGCGAGTCCGTTGACGAAGTCATCAACGCTCCCGTTCAGGTCGTTACCGCTGAGAACGGCCAGGCTTACCTGGACAACCTGGAGGCCATGAAGGGCTAATTCAGCCTGACTGCTATCCATAGCTGAAAAGCGAAAAAGCCGGAATACAGCGGCAGGTTTTCTGCCGCTGTATTCCGAAAAGCCGATCATGTGCGTGCCTGCAAGCGGAAACCTGATGGGTTCCCACGGCGGAACGGAGAATTTTCGGCACGCCGGGATCTGGCAGGAACCATTCTCTGTCTGATCCCGGTTACAATACGCACAGAAGAAAACGATTAAACAGCAAGCACATTTCAACGAAAATAACCCCGGGAATCGGGATCGAGAGAGCGCTTCCGCTGCGGCGGGAGCGGTTCGGAAATCAGGAAAAACAGAAACGAGGTAATTCCATGAGCGAGTATGTCGTCGAACTGAAACATATTACCAAACGTTTTCCTGGTGTTGTCGCGTTAAAAGACATGTCTATCGGCATCAGACCCGGTGAGATCCACGGTCTGATCGGAGAAAACGGCGCAGGTAAATCCACCTTGATCAAGGTGCTCACCGGCGTTCACACTCCGGAAGAAGGGGAAATCTTTGTGGACGGCCAGAAGGTCGTTTTCAAAAACCCTGTTCAGTCCCGCGAGGCAGGCATCGCCTGTGTGTATCAGGAGCTGAACATCGTCAAGCAGCTGCCTGTCACGGATAACGTTTTTATGGGGCGTGCCGTTAAGAAGGGATTGCTGCTGGATTATCCCCGGATGCACGCCGAGGCGGAAGAAGCGCTGAAAACACTGGGACATCCGGAGATCAACGTCCACCTGGAGTGCGGTAAGCTGGGCGTGGGTCAGCAGCAGATGGTGGAGATCGCCAAGGCTGTGTCCCTGGATGCCAAGCTCATTATTATGGATGAGCCCACTTCTTCTTTGGGTAAGGAAGAGATCGAGCAGCTGATGGAGACCGTCCGGGGCCTGAAGGCCAAGGGCGTGGCCATCCTGTTCGTGTCACATAAACTGGAAGAGCTCTTTGAGCTCTGCGACCGTGTGACCGTCATGCGTGACGGCGAGCACATCATCACCGAGGATACCGTGAACCTCACGGAGGACTCCCTCATCAACGCCATGGTGGGCCGTACTCTGGATAACCTGTATCCCAAGGAATTCGGCACCAAGGGCGAGGTGTGGCTGGAGGCCAAGGGCCTCAACGAGGCCGGCGTCCTGCACGATGTCAGCTTTAAGGCCCATGCGGGCCAGATCACCGGCTTTGCGGGCCTCGTCGGCGCAGGCCGCACGGAGACCATGCGGGCGGTGTTCGGCGCTGACAAGCTGGACAGCGGCGAGATCTACGTCAAGGGCGAGAAGGTACATATCAGAACGCCGAAGGACGCTATCAAGAGAAAAATCGCCTTCCTGACAGAGGACCGTAAGGGTCAGGGCCTGGTGCTCAACCTGGATGTGCGGACCAATCTGGTCCTGGCCAATATGAAGGGCTTCTCCAACGGTCCCTTCTTGGACAAGGACCGCATTGAGCAGGCGGGCAATGACAATGTCAGCGCCCTGAAGATCAAGACCCCCTCCCTGAATGAGGTCGTCGGCCAGCTGTCCGGCGGCAACCAGCAGAAGGTGGTTATCGGCAAGTGGGTCAATACCGACGCCGACATCTTTATTTTCGATGAGCCCACCCGTGGTATCGACGTGGGCGCCAAGATCGAGGTTTACCGGGTCATGAATGATCTGGTGAAGGCCGGCAAGTGCGTCATCATGGTCTCCTCCGAGCTGCCGGAGATCCTGGCTATGAGCGACCATGTGGTAGTTATGCGCGGCGGCCGAGTGATGGCTGATATTGACCGGGACACGCCGCACTTCAATTCCGAAGACATCATGAAAGCGGCCTGGGGAGGAGAGTTAGACTGATATGAAAAACACGAAAATGAAAGAGCTTCTGCAAAAGCTCGGTACACTGATGGCCCTTGCCATCCTGGTTTTGATTTTCTGCATCACCATGCCGGACAAGTTCATGAAGGTCGGTAACTTCATGAATATTCTGAAGCAGGCATCCATCAACTGCCTGATCGCTTCCGGTATGCTGTGCGCCCTGATTACCGCCGGTATCGACCTGTCCGTTGGTTCCAACTGCGTGCTGTGCACCTGCACCATCGGCGTTATGGTCCAGTCCGGCATCACGAACCCCTTCCTGCTGGCGCTCTGCGGCCTGGCCGTCAGCACCCTGGCCGGCTTCATCAACGGCACGCTGCTGACCCGACTGGATCTGCCCCATCCCTTCGTGTCCACCATGGGCATGAAGAACGTGCTGTGGGGCCTGGCGCTGGTCATTACCGGCTCCAAGTCCATCGCCTTCACCAATACCGGCATTGACGGACTCATGTGGATCGGCGGCGGCTCTCTGTTCACCACCTATTATGAGGGCACCACCAAGGTGAAGTTCCCCGGTATCCCCTTCAGCTTCATTCTGGTTATCATTGTGTTCATCATCTTTGATATCTTCCTGCGCAAGACCGCTCTGGGCCGCCAGATCTACTGCGTGGGCGGCAACCCCGAGGCAGCCCGTCTGTCCGGTATCCCCTCCAAGAACGTGCTGACCTTCGTTTACACCCTGTCCGGCTTCATGGCCGGTATGGCTGGTATCGTGTCTGTTGGCCGTCTGGCTTCCGCTAACGGCAACGCCGGTTCCACCTATGATAATGACGCCATCGCAGCCTGCATCGTGGGCGGCGCTTCCTTCACCGGCGGCAAGGGCACCATCTGGGGCACCCTGATCGGCGCCCTGCTGATGGCGGTCATCCGCAACGGCCTGAACCTGATGGGCGCCTCCAACGACATTCAGTACATCGTCATCGGCGCCGTCATCATTCTGGCCGTCACCATCGACGTTGTCCGTAACAAGATGGAAGCCAAGGCCCGCAAGATGGCCGCTGCCTGATCTCTTTCCCCAGTTTATGTTCGCAAAAACCGGAGGACCCGTTAAACGGGTCCTCCGGTTTTTCTATATTGTACTTGCCTGGCACTCCTGCGGGCTATTTTCTTTTCGCACCGGATTTGCCAGGATGCACACCAGCGGGGCAGAAATAGCCAGGAGCACGGCCAATCCCAATGGACGTCCTCCTATTACGCTACCAGGGGGGATGGGCACACATCCGTGTGCTCACTCTCTCAACTTCCACCAGATGGCCAGCATGACAGCTTCAGCCCTCTGTACCGGTCAAAGCAGGCAAATATCTCCTGTCTGCGAGGCCGGGCCAGGAACGCCGCGCCAGGCCGTCCCTCGCATAAAGCCGCCAGCCCCTTCTGGTCCATGAGTTCCTCCAACGCCTCCACCACCTGCCGCAAGGTCCGCTTACTGTCCAGCAGGTGCTTCTGGGCATAGAGCAGGCAGTAGCCCAAGGCAGCGGTCTGCTCGCTGTCGCAGAGCTGCTCCACATACCGGAGGTCGATGGTCTCATGGTTTATGGAGACCCCATCCCGCCCCAGCGTCTTGAGCTTGACCCGCTCGCCGCAAAGATCCGGGGATGCCTTGGGCCGGCGGTCAAAGGCCGGTGTTCGGGCCGGTTCCAGGGGCGTGCCCCTTATCGGGAACGCCTGCGCCTCCCCTTTTGCCAGAGCGGTGATGTCCCGGGGCTCGTACCGGTCCATCTGGATAACGGTATCAGCAACATGGAAATACGCCCCGGAGCTGCCCGCCACGATGACTGTAGAGATACCATGGGCCTCATACAGTTCCCGGACCCGGTCAATAAAGGGCGTGATCGGCTCCATGTCCCGGTGAATGACCC
>ERZ827440.2197-NODE-2197-length-17950-cov-3.747695_pt1 | contig 17950 bp, 19 predicted proteins | sample MGYA00519774_ERZ827440 | MGnify/ENA primary metagenome ERZ827440 (study PRJEB31778, sample SAMEA3449302) | human gut metagenome | biome: human gut; feature: human-associated habitat; material: faeces | place: United Kingdom | collected 2010/2012 ... | reverse complement strand
TTTGGTTCCGGGGGAAAAATTGTACTTAAAAGTAAAAAATACAATTTGGTTCCGGAGGAAAAGCTGTAAGAATTCAGTTGCACGAAAAATTCATGCAACTGAAAAAAATTAAAAAAACAGTATAAAAGTTATATAAGGTGTGATATAATATTTGTATTGAATAAAGAGGAGTTGATAATATGACAGCTAAGCAAGAGATATACAATATAATTGAAACTTTGCCAGATGAGCTTACAAATAAAGTACTTGATTATATAAAAACTTTGAAATGCACTGTTGCAGTATCTACAGCACCTAAAGAAGTAGTAGCAAAAGACAAAGAAGACTTAAGAAAAAAGTTGGAGGAAGGAATAAAGGATTCTGAAAATGGAAATGTTCATTCTGTCGAGGAAACTTTTGAAGAAATTGAAAAAATACTAGAAAACTAAATAGGAGGTTCAAATGCAGGAAAGATATGAAGTAAAAATATCTGGAAAAGCAAAAGATGATTTGAAATATATTGTCACATATATATACGAAACATTAAATGAACCAACTATCGCAAAAAAATATGCAAAAATAATAAAAGAAAAAATAAAATCATTGGAATATTTTCCACAAAAATATGGAATTATTGACGATGATCCAATATTTGATTTGAAAATTAGAAAATTAATTATAAAAAATTACATAGCTTTTTATAGGATAAACGAAAATAAAAAGATTGTAACAATAGAAAGAATTATTTATGGAAGAGCTGATTGGATTAGCAAATTATAAAGAATATGGGTACAATTTGGTTCCGGGGGAAAAATTGTACTTAAAAGTAAAAAATACAATTTGGTTCCGGTAAAAAAATTGTTCATAATATTAACTTCGCCCCAAAAGGGGCGTCCCTATTGGGCGAAGTAACTTGATATGGAATGAGGATAACATGGATAAAGAGAAGAAAAGCAAAATAAAAAAGATATTAGTCAATTTAATAATATTTATATTACTTATAATTTTAACATTTTCGCTAGTACTAAAAGACCAAGATGTCTCACAAATATTTAGTGTTGTCGCAAAGGTAAAAAAGCAATATATTCTACTTGCTGTAGTTGCCATGAGCATTTACATACTTGGAGAGGCTGTTAATATTACGAGAATTTTGAAAGAACTTGGTGAAAAATCAAAGCTTATAAGTAATATCAGATACACACTAATTGGATTTTTCTTTAGTGCAATAACTCCTGCTGCAAGTGGAGGACAGCCAATGGAAATATATTACATGCATAAAGATGATATTTCTGTTGCACATTCTACCTTGGCACTATTAATGCAACTTTGCAGTCTACAAATAGTTACAATAACAGTAGGAATTGCAAGTGCAGTAATACATTTTGACGTGCTAAAAAGCGGATTAATTTACCTATTAATACTTGGAATTTTGTTAAATTCAAGTGCCTTAATGTTATTGATAATTGCGATTTTCTCAAAGAGACTTTCGAAAGGACTAATAAAATTTGTAGTGAAATTACTAAAATTCTTTAGAATTCCGAATGTTGAAAAGAAACAAGAGAAACTAGAAAAAGAATTGGAATCATATCAAACAAGTGCGAGATACATAAAAGAACATAAAATATTAATGCTAAAAACAGTATTAACAACTGTTGTACAAATGATAGCATATTACAGTGTGCCATATTGGGTTTATCTAGCCTTTGGTTTAACAGAGCATGGAATCTTCGAGATATTAACATTACAAGCCGTATTGTATGCAACTGTATCTGGAATTCCTTCTCCAGGATCTGTTGGAGTAAGTGAGGGAGGATTCTTAGGAATATTCAGAAACACATTCCCAGAAGCAGTAATAAGCAGTGCAATGCTATTAACAAGAGTGGCAAATTTCTATCTATTCATTATAATAAGTGCAGTTATTGTTATGATAAGCACATTCAGAGAAAAAAGAATAGAAAGAAAACAAATGAAAGAAAATACAGAAGCAGTAGAAAGTGCAGGAATAGTGGAAAACGAAGAAACAATAAAAAATACAGAAACAATAGAAAACGCAAAACTTACAGAAATTACAGAAACAACAGCAGACAAAGAAGAAAAAGAATAGCAATTAACATAAAACTTACACCATCATATAATATAAAAGAGGTGTAGGTTTTATGGCATATTCGGACAGAGAACTTTTGGCTAGAATGATACAATGTGAAGCTGGTGGCGAGGGTGATAACGGTATGAAAGCCGTTGCATCTGTAATAATGAATAGAGTAAATGCAACTGAAGGCGAATATCTTAGAGTATCTCAGGGTGGAAATATAAGAAATATATTGTACCAAGAGGGGCAGTTTGACTGTGCAAGAGAAACTATAAGAGGAGTTTATAACAGTCAAAATATTTATAATATGAACCCAACAGACATTGAATATAATATTGCAGACTGGGCACTAGCCGGCAACAAATTAAATGAAATTGATATATGTTTATGGTACATGAATCCATTTAGACCAACTTGTCCGAACACATTTCCATACAATGGTACAGGAAGTATTCACACTAGATTAGGCGACCATTGTTTTTACAGACCTACAGCTCTATATAGCAATACTTAGATGGTGGAGATGAAAAAATTTCATCAAACACTAAAAAATCAAACAAGAGTAGCAATAAATTTCATAAAAAATAAATTTATTTAAAGTAGGGAGGACGGAATGGAAAGCAAGAAAATAGAAAAAATCCAGAACAGACAATTATTGAATCAGCAATAAAATTTATAACAATTTCAACAACAGGAATATATGCAAACTATTTGCAAATGAAAAACTTCAATAACATGGGCGAACCATACTATGGATAATGTAAAAAAGTTGAAACATAGAATTGTAGAACGAAAAAGAGGAATGTGATGTAAATGAGAAAAATATTATTAGTAGAAGATAACGAGATAATAATAAAAGGACTAAAATATTCTTTAGAGCAGGAGGGATTCGAAATTACTCCTGCTAAAAGTGTATATGATGCAAAAACAAAACTTGAAAATAACAAATATAATCTTATAATTCTAGATGTAATGTTGCCAGATGGCAACGGTTTTGAACTGTGCAAATATATCAAAGAAAGAGAAAAAACACCAGTAATATTTCTTACTGCAAAGGACGAAGAACAAGATGTTGTAAAAGGATTAGAGCTTGAAGCGGAAGATTATATTATAAAACCTTTTAGAACAAGAGAATTAGTATTACGAATAAATAACATATTAAAAAGATATGAAAAATCAGAAAATAAAAAAATACAGTCAAAGAATGTAGTTCTAGACATTGATGCATCAAGAGTATATGTAGACGAAAAAGAAATAGAATTAACAGCATTAGAATATAAAATTTTGCAGTTGCTATTTTTGAACATTGGAAAAACAGTTACAAGAGACAGCATATTGGACAAGATTTGGGACGTAGCTGGAAACTATGTAAATGACAATACTTTAACAGTTTATATAAAAAGAATTAGAAGCAAATTAGGTGACGAAGACATTATAAAAACAATAAAAGGAATTGGATATAGAATAGATAAATAAAAGAAAGGCATGAAATAAATTGAAAGAAAAAAATAAAATTTTAATATTTGGACTGTGCTATATAATTATTGCAATATTCGTATTTTTAATGCTATCACAAATACAGTATGAAAAATACACAAACCAAATGAACATCGTAATAGCTGAAATAGTTGATAAAATAGTAGAAAAATATCCTGATGTTGAAGAGGAAGAAATAATAAAAATACTAAATGGTACAGAACAAAGTCAGAAAAAGTACATATTAGAAAAGTATGGATATACTCAAAACACAGTAGCCATCGAGGAAATTTCAAAAGAAAGAGGCTCTTTTATAAAAATTGATATAGCAATAATTATTGCTGGTGGAATTGCTGTTACCATTGTATTACTTAGTTACAACAAGAAAAGAGAAGAAAAAATTTCAGACATAAACAGCTACATTGGAAAAGTAAATAGAGGTAACTACGAGCTAAAAATAGAAGAAAACGGAGAAGACGAATTAACAAAACTTAGAAATGAACTATACAAAACAACTGTATTATTAAGAGAAACGGCTGAAAACAGCGAGAAAGAAAAAACAAATTTAAGCAATTCTCTTACAGACATTTCACATCAGCTAAAAACACCACTAACATCAATAAGAATAATGATTGATAACATTCAAAATAATCCAGACATGGACGAAAAAACAAGAAACGAATTTATTGAAGACATAAGCAAACAAATAGATTGGATTTCATCTCTTGTAATCTCTCTACTTAAACTTGCAAAGTTCGATGCAGGAAGTATAGTAATGAGAGACGAAGAAATAAATGTAAAAAAATTAATACAAAATATCATATCAAACCTTGCAATATTAATAGATATAAAAGACATAAAAATAGAAGAAAACATTTCAGAACAAATAACTCTTTTTGCAGACTACAATTGGCAACTTGAAGCACTTACAAACATAATAAAAAATTGCGTAGAGCATAGCTTTGATGGTGGAAAAATAAAAATTGAAGCTGAAAGCAATAGTGTGTTCACCAAGATAATAATAACAGATGAAGGAGAGGGAATAGAAAAGAATGACTTAAACCGTATATTTGAAAGGTTTTACAAATCTGCAAAATCATCTGAAAACAGCATTGGAATAGGATTGGCACTTGCAAAAACCATAATAGAAAAAGAAAGAGGATATATAAAAGTAGAATCAGAAGTAGGAAAAGGAACAAAATTTGAAATAAAATATTTGAAATAAAAAGGAAAAAGACTGTGTATATAAAGAAATACACTAATTGACATAATTAAGAAAAAATGGTATACTTTAAATTAGTGCAGTTAGCACGGTATGTTATGCATGCTAAATGTAAATCTGTTTCAGCATGCAAAATATATGTCCGTTCCGAAATCAACCCACACAAAGTAAGGAAAACACTTACTACAACCTTAAGGAGGAAAATTATGATTCCGAAAATCATTCTCACAATTTTAGCACTGAACTTCTTTGTGATAACGGCTTCGATACTGCGTTTCATCGCAGACGAGAGGATACGGGTAAGCAAAAAAGAAATATGCGGATACATCATCGCATACACTGCATGTGCCATCTTTGGAGGCTTGTGCATTGGACTCTGCACCGTAGTTAAATCTGGGGGACTCGTGGCGATGCTTACAAACCCATTGCTAGGAAGGAATACCGTAATTGGATTACTTCTGATGTTTGCTGGATCTTGGGCAGATATGTGCATGTATGTAAGCCGTAAAGAACCAGACGATAACGACCAAGAAGAGGAAGTAAAAGAGACGAAAGGAAAAAGGGACGACAGGTAAAAAATAACGGACATATACGACAGACGGGAGCTTTAGGGCTCCCATTTGTCGTTTTTCTAATTTCACCAAAATTTAATTAAAAAATTTCAGTCAATTGAAAAAGTAAATGCCATTTGAAAAAAATAAATTCTATTGACCGACTAAAAGCTATTTAAAAAAATTCCAAATAAAATTTAATAAAAATTGTTGACAAATTTTTTTTGTATGCATATAATGAATATATGAACAAATATTCAAATGAAACAAAATTTGAACCTGCCACATGGAATTAATATTAAGCAATAAAAGTGGCAGAAAAACAACTAAAATTAAAGAAGGGAACAAAAGGTATGGAAGAGAATGTTGAACAAATAAGTATTAATGTAGAAAAAGTAAATGATATAAAAAGCAAAATGCCTGATGACGACTTGTTATTTGATATTGCCGAGAATTTTAAGGTGTTTGGCGATTCAACAAGAATGAAAATAATTTCAGCTTTGTTAGAAGATGAATTAAATGTTTCTGAAATCGCTGCAATTACAAATTCAACTCCATCTGCAATTTCTCATCAATTACGAGTTTTAAAACAGGCAAAGCTTATTAAGGGCAGAAAAGATGGTAAAGCAGTGTACTACAGCCTAGATGATGAACATGTAAGAACTATATATGAAATAGGAAAAGAGCATATAGAGGAAGAACAAGCATAATAGCTAATAATAACAAAAAAACAAAATACTCCAAAGAAAGGAATTTTTTATGAAAAGATATGAATGTAAAATTAGTGGATTAGATTGTGCTGATTGTGCAAACAAAATCCAAGAAGAATTAAGCAAAAATCCAGAGCTTGAAAATGTATCTGTAAGTTTTGCAAAACAAAAAATAGTATATGAAACTGAAAAGGTTTCAAGAGAAGAAATAAAAAAAGTTGTAAAGAGTCTTGAACCAGAAGTTGAGTTTATAGATGAGGAAGAAACTATTGAACTTGATGGAAAAGACCAGAAAAATGAGCAAGCAAAAAAAGAAAATAAGAAAAAGTTTATGATGCATACTATTAGACTTTTAGTAGGAGCTTTAATTGCAATTATAGGCTTATATGCTAAGCTTCCTGAACCGGTATCAACAATATTTGTGCTTGCAGGCTATGCGATTCTTTTATATAGAACAGCAAAAAATGCAATATATTTATTGTTTAAAAGTAAAACAATAAACGAGAATTTATTAATAACAATTTCTTGTATTGGAGCATATTTAATTGGTAAACATTCAGAAGGATTAATGGTAATTATCTTATATGAAATAGGAAAAATACTTGAGGAAAAAGCAATAAATAAAACTAGAAAATCTATTTCAAGCCTTATGAATATAAAACCTGCTTATGCAAATTTGAAATTACAAGATGAAATAAAAGTTGTTAGACCTCAAGATGTAAAAGTAAATCAAATTGTTATCGTAAAACAAGGAGAAAAAGTACCATTAGATGGTATTGTGGTAAAGGGAGAGGCTAATTTAAATACTGCATCTTTAACAGGAGAAGCAAAGCCACAAAGTGTTCAAATTGGAGCTAATGTTTTGTCTGGAAGCATTGTTTTAGATGGTCTTCTTGAAATAAGAGTAACCAAGAAATATGAGAATAGTACTGTTAGTAGAATACTAGAATTAGTTGAGAATGCAACAGACAAGAAAGCAAAAACAGAAACTTTTGTAAATAAGGCAGCTAAAATATATACACCAATCGTGCTTGGAATTGCATTTTTACTAGGAGCATTTTTGCCACTGGTTTCAAATGTTCCATACACAACAGAAAATGGTTCAATTTATAGAGCTCTAATATTCTTAGTAATCTCTTGCCCTTGTGCAATAGCAATATCAATTCCTCTATGTTATTTCTCTGGAATTGGAAAATCATCTAAAGAAGGAATTCTTATAAAGGGAAGCGACTATTTAGATGGATTGAAAGACATAAAAGAAATTGTATTTGATAAAACAGGAACACTCACAAAAGGTGAATTTATAATAGATAAAATAGAAAGTTATGATTCAGAATTTAATCAAAAAGCCATTCTTCAATATGCCGTACTTGGCGAAAGTTATTCAAATCATCCTATTGCAAAATCAATTGTAAAAAGTGCAAAACATTCTGAAGATGAAGCAATGGAAGAAGCATTAATAGATGACAGCAATCAAGTAAGAGAGTTTGCAAATCAAATAAAAGAAAGCAACAAAGTTTTGGAACAATTTATAAAAGAGAACAAAGAAAAGGTTGAAAATTTTGAAGAGGTTGCAGGAAAAGGAATAAAATACAACATTGACGGAAATACAGTTTTGCTTGGAAACAGCTTACTTGTTGGAAAAGAAAATGAAGAAGCAGACGCTACAAAAATATATGTTAAGTTTAATGAAAAGTTAGTTGGAGCAATTACTTTAAAAGATGAGACTAAAGAAGATGCAAAAGAAGCTATACAAAAATTGAATGACAGAGGAATTATAACTAAAATGTTCACTGGTGACAGCAAAGAAGTTGCCTTTAGAATAGCTCAAGAATTGAAAATAAAAGAAGTAAAATCTAACATGCTTCCAAACGATAAGTACGAAGAACTTGAAAAAGAATTAAAAAAGTTTAAACAAACATCAGGAAAAGTTGCTTATGTTGGAGATGGAATAAACGATTCACCAGTACTTGCAAGAGCAGACATTGGAATATCTATGGGTGGAGCCGGATCCGAATCTAGTATAGAAGCTTCTGATGTAGTTATAATGACTGACTCAATTGAAAAGATAAATGATGCAATAGACATTTCTAAGAAAACAAGCAAAATAATAAAAGAAAACCTAATTTTCTCAATTGGAGTAAAAATTCTAATATTAATTTTAAGTGCCTTAGGAGTTGCAAATATGTGGGAAGCAGTATTTGCTGATGTTGGAGTAACACTAATAACAGTACTAAATGCAATTAGAATACTAAAATAAAAAGATTATAAATTGAATTTACAAAAAAATAGAGGGAATAAATTATAGTATTCTCTCTTTTTATTTCACTATTTTATAAAAATAATAAAAGTAATTTATAAGAAAAATGTTTTTCAAAGATTTTCTCTAAAACTAGGTTACAATTTTATGATTTTGTGATATTATTCTGTCTGAAAAAAATTAAAAGATGTAAAGTTTAGAAAACGGGTGATAAATATGATTCAGTTATTTGATATAAAAAAGAATAACAAGAAGCTAAAACTTCAAGATAATGAGCTATTGAATAAATATGCTGAAATGTCTAAGAAGAATAATGAAGAAATATTAAAATACACAAACAGCAATGAAAAAGGTCTTAGCAAAAAGCAGGCCGAAGAATTGCTTATTGAAAATGGACCTAATATAGTTGTAAAAAATGAAAAAAAGAGCAGATTTTATTTTCTGTTTAATAGTTTTAAGGATAAATTTATAATAATTTTGCTTATACTTGCGGTTATAAATTATATTTTAAGTGATGCACTAAGCACTTATATAATTCTTGGAATTGCAGTAATTAGTGCTTTAATAAGATACTTCCAGGATTATAGTGTATATAAATTTAATCAGGAATTAAAGTCAAAGTTATATACGACAACACATGTAGTACGTGACGGAAAAGAAAAAGAAGTTAGAGTAGAGAATGTTGTTATTGGAGATATTGTTCACTTGAACGCAGGTGTGATGATACCAGCAGATCTATATATGTTGGAGAGTAAAGATTTATTTATAAATCAATCTGTTTTTACAGGAGAGAGTGTTCCTGTAGAAAAAAGAGCTAATGTTGACGCAAAGGCAAATAACACAAAAGAAATCTTCTCGATACAAAATATATGCTTGATGGGTTCTAGTGTGGTAAGTGGAAGTGGTACAGGAGTTGTAATTGATACAGGATTCTCAACCTATCTTGGAAAAATGAGCAAAGAGGTAGATACTAAAAAAGAGCCTACAAACTTTGAAAAAGGAATGAACAATATTACAAAAATGCTTATAAAGTATATGATTGTTGTATCTGTTGCCGTTTTTGTAATATATGGATTTATTAGAAAAGACTGGCTCGAAGCAATTTTATTTGCTCTTTCTGTTGCGGTTGGAATTACACCAAGCATGCTACCAATGATTGTGAATGTAAACTTAACAAGAGGTACAAAGGTACTTGCAAAAAAGAAAACTCTTGTAAAAAATATAAATTCAATTCAAAATTTAGGTGCTATAGATATTCTATGCACAGACAAGACGGGAACCCTAACAGAAGATAAAATTGTGTTGCAAAAATATATAGATGTAAATGGAAAAGAAGATAATTCTATTTTGGAATATGCATATCTAAATAGTTATTTTGGAACAGGAATGAAAAACTTGGTAGATAGGGCAATTATCAGCTATGGAAATAAAGTTGGAACAAATAAGATAATAAGTGATTATCAGAAAATAGATGAAATTCCATTTGACTACACAAGAAAAAGAATGAGTGTGGTTGTAAAAAACAACAAAAATAATGGCTACAGAATGTTTACAAAAGGTGCATTGGAAGAGGTATTAAAAACCTGCACAAAGGTTAAGTATGATGGAAAAATAGTAGAAATTACAGATGAAATGATAAATATAGTTGAAGAAAAAGCAAAAGAGTTTGCGTCTCAGGGAATGCAGGTAATTAGCTTGGCTTCTAAAAGAGAGTACAGGGGTGTAAATGTGTTCAGTGTTGAAGACGAGAAAGATATGACCTTTATAGGATTTGTTGCATTCTTAGATCCACCAAAGAAAGATGTAAAAGCAACACTAACAAGATTAAAAAAAATAGGAATTACCACAAAAATATTGACTGGAGACAATCCTTATGCAACCTCAAACATCTGTAACTTAGTTGGAATAGACAACAAAGAAATACTGTGCGGAACTGATATAGATAAATTAAGCGATGATGAGCTAAAGGTAAAAATTGAAGAAGTTTCAGTATTTGCCAGAATGAATCCTCTTCAAAAAGAAAGAGTAGTAAAACTTCTAAAAGAAAATGGACATGTAGTTGGATATATGGGAGACGGAGTAAACGATTCGCCATCATTACATATAGCTGATGTTGGAATTTGTGTAAGCAGTGCAACAGACATTGCAAAAGAAGCAGCAGACATTATATTATTAGAAAAAAATCTAGATGTAATATACAATGGAGTAATAGAGGGAAGAAAAGTATATGGCAATATTATAAAATATATGAAAATGGCACTAAGTTCAGATTTTGGAGATGTATTTAGTATAGTAATTGCAAGTATATTCTTACCGTTTTTACCATTGTTACCAATTCAAATGTTATTACAAGATTTCTTGTACGACATATCTCAAATTGCGATTCCGTATGATAATGTGGACGAGGAATTCTTGGAAAAACCAAAGAAGTGGAGCACTGCTGGAATAAGTAGCTTTATGAATGTAATGGGAATAACCAGTTCAGTAATAGATGTACTTGCATTTGCAGGATTCTGGTTCTTGTTTGGATATAATGCATCAAAAGAAACCTTCTTCCAAACAGCCTGGTTTGTAGAATGTTTAATATCAGAAACAATGATAATTTACTATGTAAGAACTGCTAAAAAGCCATTCATAGAATCAAAAGCAAACAAGTGGCTGATGCTCGGAACAGCAGTAACAATAATAGGAACAATCATTACACCAATACTATTACATGATGTAGAAAGCTTTCACTTTGAAATTCTACCACTTAAATATTATGCATTCGTATTAATTCTTTTAATATTATATACAATATTAGTAGAGGTAATAAAGAAAAAATATATTAAGAAACATGGAGAGTGGCTATAATTACTGGCAAAAAGTTTCAGAAAATTAGCCCAATAATATAATAAATTTTTGAAGCATAAAATTATTGCTTTTTATAATAAAATAGTATACAATGATTAAAAATAAACGAAAAATTTCCAAAGAAAAGGTGTGAAGGAAAATGAAAGAAACGAAAGAGCAAGCAGAAGTAAAAAAAGAAAACAAAACTGTAAATAATTCTAAAATGGAAAAAGAGAGTATAGAAAAAACATTAAAAAGTCTACCAGAGGAAGATTTAAAAGAGCTAAAAAGCATTGTAAGTGGAAGAAAATTCTGCAAAAAAGGTCGTAGACTAAAAGACATAACTAGAGAAGAATTAGAAAGATATGAATATGAAAATAATAGCGGAATTTTCACTAAGCTATTCAAACATCGTTCATTCAAGAAAAAGAAAGAACAGCTTATGCTTGAGTGTAGAGTGTACAGCATAATAAGAACTGTAATAGCAGAATGTATAGATGAAATCAGAGCGGACGAAAAATACGTTCCAATCAGGAATGAAGAATTAATAAATAAAGTAAAAGAAAAAATATTGAAATAAAATAGGCATTAACTTTTGAGTTTGAATTTCAATGTTTAATATAGATGTACAAAAATAGTTAATAAAGATACATCTGAATTTTGAACAATGAAACAGCAAATACAATATAGTTAAAATAAATGTGATTTTCAAGCAGAATTTTTATGTAAATAAATTATTCTGCTTGATTTTTATTCAAGTGTATTGTAAAATATTAGATAGGAAAGGAGCATAAAATGAATCAAATTCTTGTTACAGAAAAGTTATATATTACACCAGAAATTAAAAAGAAAAAAAGAATGTATAAAGTTAGATTCTTTTTATCTGTTTTTTTAATATGCATATTATGCTCTTATTACATATATGCTGAAAGCGACAGAAATAAAAGTGAAGAGGTATCTCATCAGATTGCAGCTGATTATAGTAATGCGAATAAAGAGAAAGAAAATGACACGACAACGGCAAAATTTATAAATGATGTTATGATTGTTGCGTTAGACGAAAGACAATCTGAGAATGCACAAAATGATATTGTAGAAGATTTACCTCAAGGAACAAGCATGACAGAGTATGTAGCAAAGGACGGAGAAGATTATACAGCAGAAGCATTTTTAACAATACCAAAACTAGACATTAGCTATCCAGTATTATCAAAAACTTCTGATGAATTATTAAAAATTTCGTTAAACAAGTATTGGGGAAATGGTCCAAATAAGGTAGGAAACTATTGCATAGTTGGACACAACTACGCAAATGGAAAACTATTTGGAAAGTTATCTCAAATGGAAATTGGAGATATTGCAGAACTTAAGAGCACAAGCAACGGAAAAACAGTGCAATATGAAGCTTATGCAAAATATACAGTAAATCCAGATGATGTAAGTTGCACGAGTCAATTGACTGATGGAAAAAGAGAAATAACTTTAATAACATGTAAGAATTTCGGAACACAAAGATTAATAATAAAATGTAGAGAAATATAAATATTTTTAGAAATTTGAATTTACTATAAAAGGAGAATAAACTCAAGAATAACCGGAAAAAAATAAATAAAAAATCCAAAATAAAATTGTAAAAATAACAATAAAACGAAAAAATAAAGATGTACCAATAACTGCACCAAAATAAAATAGAGAGGTGAGAATATTGTAAATGAATAAAAAGTTATATAAACAAGAAAAACAGGACATAACTTTAAAAGAAATAAAAGAGCAACAGGAAGATTGGTACAGAAATTTTACTGAAATGTTATGTAAGAAAAAAGAAAAGAATATTTTGTGCGAACAGGAATATTCAGATTACCAGATTTCTGAATTATGTGAGAAATCACAAGAATACGAATTTAGTAAATCCAATAAACTTGATAAAATTAATAAATTGGATAAGGTTGATAAAATAGACAAACTTAATGAAGGCAATACTTTTAATAATTTAAATAAGATTAATAGCTTGACTAATATCAATAAGTTTAATACAATGGCTTTTCAACCGGTTATAGAAAATAAAAAAGAAGCAACAAACATAATAAATGAAGTTTTAAAAATCTTAAATGAAAATCAACTAAAAAATGAAGAAATAAAAATAGTAAGAAATAATTACACAAGCCTTAAAAATTTAGATGGAGAGGCTTGTGTTTTGTTTCAAAATATAAAATCTGAAAATATATATTATTTGATACAGATTATAAAAAAAATTGATTATAATATGCCATTAAACATTATAGAATGTTATTACCAAAACGTGAGAAGACTGCTAAAAGAGAAAGACAACTTTAATAAAATTCCACTAATAATTCCGTGCATAATTTATATAGGAAAAGAAGATTGGAAGGCGAAAAGAAATATTGAGAAAGACAGAAATAACTTCAAATGCTTTGAAATACCAGAAAAAAAGATGAGTTTAGGAAAATATATATTACTAGAAACTAACAAAATAAAAGACGAAAAGCTGATTGAGATGAATGGAATACTTCCGAAACTATTAGTAGTTGAAAGAACGAAGAAATTTGAAAAGCTTATGAAAATAGTAAATGTTATAGATTATATAAAACTTGAAAAAAAAGATACAAATATAATCAATGAATACCTTTATTATAAGTTATGTGAAAGTTGTGGCAAGAGAAGTGCAGACATAAAAATAAAAAGAATGAAAGAGGTGGAAAAGAATTTGAACTTTGTTGATATAATAAACATGCAAATTTACAAAGAAAAGAAAAAGGCAAAGATAGAAGAGAAAAATCGTATCGAACAAAGAATGAGAAAAAATGGTATAAATGAAAATATAATAAAAAAGATTATTGGGAGAAAAGGCTAAAAGCTTAAATTGAATTTATTTATGAATAAAAAATAACAATAAAGATTGTATGAAAAATGAAAAGAAAAAATAATTTTTATGACAATTTTAATTATGTAAATTTTATCTTGACTTTTATATTTCAATTAAATATAATTATTCCAGTAAAAAACGAAGGAGGAATTAATTATGGCCAAAAAAGCAGAAGAAAAAGAAGAAGTTAAGACAATTGTTTGGGTATTCTGGATTCTATTTGCAATAGTTGGAGTTGGAATGTTATTTGCAGGAATACAAAGCAGTGTATTCGGAAACAGCATAGTAACATCTATAATGCTAGTTACAATAGGACTAGTCCTACTATTCGTTGGATTAATAATGGTTCTTGGAAAAGCTAATATAATAGCAAATGATCTTGAACTACCAAAATCAGAAAAAAAATAATCTTGAAATGAATATTATTACAAAAACAAACATATATATTGTTAAACCGATTACAAAGGAGGAACAATATATATGTTTTTTGTTTTCAATAAAAGAAAAATAAATTCATATTTAATATCATTAGGAACAGTAGCAATTTTGTCTTTTATATCGTTTATGAGCATTAGCAAAAATCCTGAAAATACAATACAAACTCAGGCAAGTGTACAAAACGAAATATTTGAGCCAGTATTTAAGTCAGAAACTACAACAAAACAAATTGCATTAAGTATAAATTGTAGTGAAAACGCAGAAAATATAGAAAGTATATTAGAAATACTCGCAAAAATGAACTCAAAAGCGACATTTTATATAACTGGAAAAATTGCAAAAGAAAACTCTGAAAAGGTTAAGAAAATAATTGCATCTGGAAACGAAGTCGGAAGCCTATCAAATAACTACATGCATTTAAACTTAAAAAGTGTTTTAGAAGTTAGAAAAGAAATACAAGAATCAGTAGAAATACTAAATAAAATCACAAATCAAAAAGTAAAAACATTTAGAGCTCCGTACGGAGAATATAATAAAACAATAGTAAAAGAGGCAAGAAATCAAAACTTGGAAATAGTCGGATGGAATATAGATTCACTTGACTATAATGGGTTAGACGAGGAAGAAATGATTGAAAGAATAAATGAAAACTTGAAACCTGGAAGTATAGTACTTATGCATAATTCAGCCAAGAATACAGCAACAAGCTTGGAAGGAATAATAAGTAATTTACAAAAAAGTGGATATAAAATAACAACAGTTCAAGAACTTATAAGCTAAATTTATAGATTTTTGCAAATCTAAATATTTTAAAGGAGAAGTGATCACAAAAGCAACTTGAGATCACATAAGAAAAAATGCCTTTTATAGAAATAATTACAGACACGAAAAGTCAAATTGAACTTAATAAGATGATGAGTGGAGAAATAGTAAATAACTGTGACATAATGTATATAAAAGAAAAAAATATAGAGAACATAAAGAATATAAAATTAGAAACATTAATCATAAATAAAGAAGTAAAAAATAATGAAATTATGAATAAAATTATTTTTAATGCCAAGAATCTAATATATAATAAAGATTTTAATGAGAAGTTATCTATTGGAAAAACAAAAGAAGAAAAGGAAGAAATAGAAGGAAGAAAAATAATAACTATTGGTTACAATTCGAAGAGCGACATAACAGTATCTAGTGTTCTTGAAGATGAAGCGCTTATTTGCATTCAAAATACAATTGTAAGCGCTTATGGCAGAAAAATTCTTCCGCAAGAAGTGAAAGTATACGTAAAATCGAACGTAAATATATACAATATTATGATAATTATTGCTTTAACATGCTTGTATGCTAGGTAAATAGGCAGTTTTTTATAAAAAAATCATAAAAAATTCAAAAAAATCAACTTTTTATGTAGACAAAACCAAAAAATGGTAGTATAATAAAGAATGTAAGTTAGAAAAAAACTAAAAATACAAGTACTTTAAAAAAAGTAAGAGGAGGAAATTAAAGTTGGATACAGTTTATTCAGAAAATAACCACATTATATTAGTGGGAAAGGTAACTAGTGAAAAAAGATTTAGTCATGAAATATATGGAGAGAAATTCTACATATTTGACTTAAGTGTACCACGTTTAAGTGGAAATGCTGATATTATACCAATAACAATATCAGAAAGATTAATGGTAAATGGAGACTTACCAATCAATACAAAAATAACAGTTGAAGGTCAATTCAGATCTTACAATAGTTATGGAGAAGGAAAGAACAAATTAGTTTTAACAGTATTTGCTAAAAACGTAACATTATTAGATGACCAAGAAAGCGAAGTAGAAGCAAGAAAAGACTTTATATCAAACGAAGTAACATTAAATGGTTATATATGCAAAAAACCAGTTTATCGTCAAACACCATTTGGAAGAGAAATAGCAGATATATTGTTAGCAGTAAATAGAGCATATAGCAAATCAGATTATATTCCTTGTATTGCATGGGGAAGAACAGCTAGATTCTGCGAAAATATGGAAGTTGGAACAGAAGTAAAAATAGTAGGTAGAGTCCAATCAAGACAATATGAAAAGAAACACGAAGATGGAACTATTGAAAATAAAGTTGCTTACGAAGTTTCAGTAGGAAGCTTAGAAGTAATAGAAAAGAAAGATTCTACTGCAGAAGCTGAAAATAAAGAAGAAGTTGCAGAAGTAGAAGAAAATAAAGAGGCTATATAATTAGATAAAATGAACATAAATAAATTCCTTTAAGATAAGAAAGAAGTGCTACGAAAACGTGGCACTTTTTTCTTGCTTCTTTATTTCTTTTTTTCTGGTGGAATTATAACATTTTTCTTTGAATTTGTTTCTTCATCAGGTTTTGCAATATCTAAATTATCTGAAACAGGAGAGATATTTAAATTCTTTCCATCTCCTGAAATAACTGTAATTTCCTTTTTATTTCCGTTCTCCATTGTTAGTACTCATTCCTTTCCTTGTTTGCTAATAAGAGCAATGCAAAATATATAAAATTTTTAAACTAAATCTCTTTTAAAAACCATATGTATTATATCATAATTTTTAGGAGTGCACAAGGAAAAAGAGATACAATTTGGTTCGGGGGAAAAAATTGTACCTTGAAAAATATAGCTGAAAAACATTGAAAAAGATTGCCAAATGTAGTAAAATATTGATGTAATGTATAGAAGGGAATAGAAGAATGAATTTAGAAAAACAGAAGGCAATAATTGAGGCAATTTTATTTGCTGCAGGTAGAGTAATAAAAATTAATGAATTTATGGCAATATTAGAAATATCTTCTGACGAAGTTATTTCAATTATAAATAAAATGCAAGATGACTATAAATGTGAAAATCGTGGAATAGAAATAATTAAAGTTGAAGATGGATATCAACTTGCAACTAAAAAAGAAATGTACGAGTATTTGTACCCAATATTCGATAAGAGAAGCAAACCAAATCTTTCAAACGCATCTATGGAAACTCTTGCAATAATTGCATATAATCCAAAGATTACTAGAGCTGAAATAGAGGCAATAAGAGGAGTTAATTCAGATGGTACAATTTATAAATTATTAGAATATAACCTAATCGAAAATGTTGGAAAGGCTGATTTACCAGGAAGACCAACGATGTATTCAACAACAGAGAATTTCTTGAAGATGTTTGGAATTTCTTCTTTAGAAGAGCTTCCTGATTTACCAAGATATAAATTAGATGAAAACGAGCAAATTGTAATTGAAGATGTAATGAATGAACAAGAAAAATCTAAAGTTAATAGTACAGACAGCAACACACAAGAAAATACAGATGAAATACAAATGGAGGCTCCAATGCCCGAAAGGGAAAATGAGGATGTAATAAAAGAAAAATAACATATAGAAAAAGCTAGAAAAGTAGTTGCATACACACAGATTGTTATTTAAGAAAAGGTTTATGGGCACCTAAAAAACCTAAATTTATTATGTAAGGAGCGTATGGCAAAAAGGTCATACATAAATA
>ERZ827440.2196-NODE-2196-length-17967-cov-4.080002_pt1 | contig 17967 bp, 15 predicted proteins | sample MGYA00519774_ERZ827440 | MGnify/ENA primary metagenome ERZ827440 (study PRJEB31778, sample SAMEA3449302) | human gut metagenome | biome: human gut; feature: human-associated habitat; material: faeces | place: United Kingdom | collected 2010/2012 ... | reverse complement strand
ATGTCTAAATCATTATTGTTAATTGGCTCTGGTTGTGTTGATACTTGTGTTGTTTTCTTTTCCCAAGGTTTAGCATTATTACTGCTTGGTATTTCATTAACTGGAACTGTTCCTATTTTTGGTTTTGTTTCGAAACCAGTTGCGATAACGGTAATTACTATATCTTCATCTAAGCTTTCGTCAATAACTGCACCAAAGATTATATTTGCTTCTGGGTCAACACTACGTTGAACTAGTTCTGCTGCTGTGTTTACTTCATGTAAGCCTAAATTTGGACCACCAGTAATATTAATAATAATTCCTTTTGCTCCTTCAATTGAACTTTCAAGCATTGGGTTTTGAATTGCTTGTTTAGCAGCATCTTCGGCTCTTGATTCACCTGATGCTCTACCAACACCCATATGTGCTATACCTGTATTAAGCATAATTGTTTTAACATCAGCAAAGTCTAAGTTTACAAGTCCTGGTACTGCAATTAAATCAGATATACCTTGTACACCTTGTCTTAATACATCATCTGCCATTTTAAAAGCTTCTACAATTGATGTTTTTCTATCTATAATTTGTAATAATTTATCATTTGGGATGACAACTAATGTATCAACTTTGCTCTTTAAACTTTCAATTCCTCTTTCGGCTTGTGCTAATCTTTTCTTACCTTCAAATGTGAATGGTTTTGTTACAACACCTATTGTTAATATTCCCATTTCTTTAGCACATGCTGCAACAATTGGAGCTGCTCCAGTTCCTGTTCCGTCCCCCCATTCCAGCTGTTACGAAAACCATGTCAGCGCCTCTTAAAGCTTCTGTTATTTCAGATTTACTTTCTTCTGCTGCTTGTGCACCAATATCAGGGTTAGCTCCTGCACCTAAACCCCTTGTTATTTTTTCACCTATTTGAATTTTTGATGCAGCTTTTGATAATAATAATGCTTGTCTATCTGTATTTACTGCTACAAATTCTACTCCTCTAATTCCTGAATCAACCATTCTGTTTACAGCGTTTGTTCCGCCTCCACCTACACCAATTACTTTTATTGTAGCTGTTCCATCTATCATTATTCCACTTTCTTCTGCGCTATCCATTATCATAATGTTTTCCTCCCTATTTATAATTTAAATTAATAACATCCTTTTTGAGTACTTTGTATACTCGTTTATATTTTATGAGTAGAAAAAATCTTTAATCTTTTCTAAAATAACTTTTACAATGCTTTTTTCTGAGTGCGTATCTATACTGCTTGATACATTTTTTGCAAATTGTCTTGAAGCAACATATCTTACTAGTGCATAAGCTGTTCTGTATCCTGGTCGTATTGTACTTACCATTCTACCAGTAGAAATTTTCACTGGTATGTTTAAAATTACTTTTCCTGCGACATCACTTTTACTAATATTTACAATTCCTTGTCCAGTTAATACCACATTATTTATTCTTTGTTTAACTCCGTGAGCAGTTATATCATCATTTATAAGTTTAAACATTTCTTCAATTCTTGCTTCTATTATTTCTATAAGTTCTGAACTTTTAATTATTTTACTTTTTGATTCATCTTTACATGTATTTAGCATAATCTCATTGTCATTATCTATATATGATCTCATTGCTAAACCATATTGTTTTTTTAATTTATCTGCTTCTTCAATTGAAATATTTAAAACTAATGCAATATCATTTGTTATATTATCTCCACCTAATGGAATTGTATTTGTATAAACAAACTCGGTCCCTTCAAACACACCAATCTCTGTATTTCCAGCTCCTATGTCTAATATCATTATATTATCATTTAATTCATTTGTATCTAATACTACATTTTTTTCTGCTAGTGTAATTGGCACTATACCGTCTATTTCTAAGTCGGCTTTTCTGAAAATATTGTGTATTTGTCTTATGTATTCTTTATTTGCTAAAACAATTTGAGCTTTTAATGTAAATGATGAGCAAAAACTTCCTATTGGGTCTGATATTATTTTTCCATCGTCTAATATGAATTTTTCTGCTACTATATCTATTATTGTTTTATTTTCTGGTACGTCAATATCTTTTGCTTGCATAATTGCTGATGATACATCTTTTGCAGATATTCCGGCATATCTATCTTTTACTTCTTTTGTTATACTGTTTTGTACTATAGTTACATCTTTTCCATGTATTGTTATATATGCTGAATTTATTTTTAAATTTGAATCAGTTTCAGCATCTTCAATAGTTTTTACTATAGTTCTTATAACTTCTTCTTCATTTATTATTTTTCCTTTTTTTATTCCATTGCACATATTGCTGGCACTACAAATTGTTTCTATTTGACCAAAGTTGTTTACTTCGCCTATTACAAGGCTGATTTTTGAAGTGCCAATATCCATACCTACAATTATATCTCCAACAGCCAAGGTTAACTCCTCCATTTATAACTCTTTTTATATATCCATAAGAATATTATATTTCCGCAAAAATGTCAATACTAATTGTTATATTTTCGTAATATTACCGTAATATTTTTGTAATACTGTCGATAAAAATTATTTTATTTTGCATTTTCTTTTTTTTTGTTTTTGCGAGATTTAAAAAAATTTGTAGACTTCTCTAAATAATATCTACGTATTACTCCTAAGTTAAAAAATATTCTGCCAACAAATACAAATATAGCTGCTAAATATATATCAACATTCAATCTTGCTCCTAAATAAGTTAGTAAAATTGATAAAATTGCATTTCCTAAAAATCCTGATATAAATACACCCATATCAAAATTCTTTTTTATTGATGCTACAACTCCCCCAAAAATAGTATCTAATGCTGCTACTATTGCAATTGCTAAGTATTCTGAATATGTATATGAAATTATTGGTGCAAAATTTCCTATAAGTGCACCTACTACACAACCAACTATAATTGCTATATATACCATTATTTATCTTCTCCTTTATTTATATATTCTAATTTTATCTCTTTGTTATATTTGTTCACAGTTATATTATCATTTTCTTCCATTTTTATGTCATAGCCTTCATTTTTATATAAGTCTAAGTATCCCTCATCTTTTAAACTTAAAGTTTCAACAATTTTTTTCTTATCACCAATAGCTTTTATTATATATGGTGACGAAATTCTTTGATCACCATTTAGTAAAATATAACGTTTCGAGATTTCAACAATTTCTGTTGTATTTATAACTCTATTATCATTTATTGATATTGCAGTTGCACCTGCATATTTTAACTCATTTACAAAATCGACTAAATTTCCATAACTATATGACTGATATGGCGTATCAGTGAGAGTTAAAATAACACCTTCACCGGTTACATCTGTTAAACCAATCATTTCTTCATACTCATGTAACTCATTATTTAAAACTTCTGATGCCTTTTGATTATTATTTAGTGTTTCTCTATATTCATTTATTTTTCCCTCATTTTCGGATATTTTATTTTCTATCTCTTCATTTTTTTCCTTCAAACTTACAATTTCGTTTCTTAGCTCTTCATCTTGCATACTTTCCAAACTTGTTATATCAGTTTGATTTATTGTTTTTAATTGTATACTCATAATTATAACAAGAAACATTGCTACAATTCCTAAAACTATTGAAATCACTATTTTATCTTTTTTCATTATATACCCTCATTTCCTTCAAAGTTTTGTTAAATTTTGAATTTTAGCCCTTACAAAGATACTATAATTTTTTTTGAATTTCAATAGTATCCATTTTTTTTATTGATGTTATTACTCCATATTTTTTTAGCTTATATAGAGTTCCGCCATTTTTTGTTAGTTCTCCATATAATAAATCTTTATCCCCTATTGCTTTTATTTCAAATGGACTTCCAACTTTTTCACCATTTATTTGTATTACATTTCCTGCACAGTTAATACTTGTTGACTCAACAATTCTTTTTCCATTTATTGAAATTGCTTCTGCTCCACCTGCTTTTAATTCATTTATTATAGCAACTAGATTTCCATCATGAACTAAATAATTAGCCATATTTATACTTGAAAAAGAATCCTCATTTTTTTCATCATTATTATCAGCGACAGTAATCACTACACCTTCACCTGTTACATCTGTCAAACCTAAAATAGCTTGGTATTCTTGCATTTTGTTTTGTGATTGTTGATCTTCATCTAAATTAGCTACAATATTTCTAAGTTCCTCTAGTTGTGTTTCTGTATCTGATAATTTTTTTAATCCATCATTATATGTAGATTTCCATTGCAGTACAGACTTTTTTAAATTACTATCTGTTAATTGTATGTTTCCACTTAAATCTGCTGATTTGACGGTCTTTAATTGTACTGATATTCCAATTGTCAAAATCATTGCTAGAAAACCTAATGTTATTACTGGTTTTATTCTTTTCATATAATACTTATGTGATATATTATTAGATAATATATCATATACTCCTTTCTAAAAATTAAAAATCTGTATATTTTTCTATTTTAATATTTTTTTCAATACTTAAATCTATTTTTGCATTTGATATTAGCTCTATTGTCCCTCCTGGTCTTATTAGCCCACTATTTATTAGTTCAGAATTGCCAATTGCTTTTATTATAAAGGGACTCGATATTTCTGTTCCATTCACTTCAATCTTATTTTTTACCATTTCAATTGACGAAGTTTCTACTAACCTTTGTCCATTAATAGATATAGCTTCTGCTCCTGCATTTTTTATTTCATTTATAATTTCTCTTAAATCTTTAGCAATATCTGTTACATATTTATCATTTGTTTCTTTATATTTCAATACAATTCCCTGACCAGATACATCTGTACGCCCTGTTAATATAGTATATTTTTTTATTAAGTTGCTTAATTCAACAGTTGATGAGTCATTTTCAGCAGCTTTATCTCTTATACTACTAAGTTCATTTGACGTTTTTTGCAATTTTTCGGATAACTTATTATTATCATCATTTAATGATAAAACTTGGTCTTTAAGTCCATCTGTAATTTTTGTTTGGGATGATTTAGATTCACTACTTTTTGAAACTTTTAATTGAATAGTAATTGCAAATGATAATGTAAAACACAAAACACCAAATATTATTGATCTACCAATTTTCTTCATAATTTTTTCTCCCTTATTATACTTTTTCTCTAAAATGTGGATATTCTCCATTATTTAAATCCACATTAACAAATATCTCTCCTTCATAATCATGTTCTACTTCTAATATTTTTTTTACATATGTCATTTTTTCATTAAGAAAACTAGTATCACCTAAATGTGCCATTTTCTTTAAATCATCAAAATAAATTTTATAATCATTTTTATTTTTTATATCTACACTAGTAATGTTATTTAAAATATTGCTATATTCTGCCTCTTGCAAAATATTTTCTACATATTTTAGTTTTTCAACATCTTCATCATTTAATTTGTTTCCCTCTAATAAATCTGTTGTTGAATATCCTGTTATAACCATACAATCATCTTTTTCATTATTTTTTTCTAATATGTATCCTTGTTCATCAATATAAATATATCCATCATCTGTTTTTAATTGATATTTAACTGATCTCTCATCAATTTTTATTTCAACAGTATTAGGTAATGCCCTTTTTACTTTTACAGATTCAACATATGAGTTATTTTTTATATTTGTAATAATCTCTTTTTTATTTATTGAATATATATTTTGTCCAATTTCTATTTTAGACAAATTCTTTATATCTGCATCTGTTAAAACTTTATTATTTTGTATTTTTACATCTATTTTACTAATATTAAAAATAGATGATTTTAGGAGAAAGGCTAATCCAGCAACCATAAAACCAAGTATTATAAATAATTTAATTATTAACATTATTTTTTTCTTTTTAATAGGATTCATCTTTTTTTTGGATCTTACTTGCTTGTTTTGCGAATTCTTTTTACTTTGCTTAACTTTTTTACTGGTTTTGCTTCTATTTTTTGCTTTAATTTTTTTATTATTTTTAGATTGATTTAATCCAATTATAACTTCATCATTTAAATTTATCTGTTCATTTCCTATTCTTGTAATTTCTTCAGCCTTCCTTTTATTTGCTTTTACATTTGAATATAAAATAGCTCTTTTTTTAGTATCTTTTCCCATAAAAAATTCCTTCCTCCTAGTTAAATATACTATAACTGTATTATTTTTATTGTATCATTATTTTAGTAAAATTATTTAAGTTTCTGCTATTGTTACCTTTGCTCCAAGAAGATTTAATTTTACATCTAAGCCTTCATATCCTCGTAGTATATAATCAATATGCTCTATTTTTGATTTTCCTTTTGCCATAAGTGCTGCTATAACTAGTGCTGCTCCTCCTCTTAAATCAGTACAAACTGTTGTTGCAGAATTTATTTTTCTTTTTCCTGTTATTATTGCTGTTTTTCCCTCAATAGTAATTTTAGCACCCATTTTCCTTAATTCTGCAACATACTTATATCTATTTTCAAAAATATTCTCCACAATAATTGAAGTTCCTGATGATTTTGTAAGCATTGCAGAAAATATTTGTTGCAAATCTGTTGGAAAACCTGGGTATGGCATGGTTTTTATATCTATTGCCTTTAATTTTTTAGGTGCTTTAAGCTTTACACTGCTTTTTTGTATTTCTATTTGACAACCAGCTTCTTCTAACTTATTTATTACAACACTTATATGATCTGGATTTATATTTTCAATAGTTACATTTCCACCTGTTGCAGCTGTAGCACACAAAATAGTTCCTGCCTCAATTCTATCTGGCATTACATTGTGACTTGCACCAGATAATTTTTTTACACCTTCAATTTTTATTTTTCCTGTACCAGCTCCTTCAATTTTTGCCCCCATCTTTTTTAAGAATTTAACCATATCAATAATTTCTGGCTCCATTGCAGAATTATTTATTATTGTTGTTCCTTCTGCACATACAGAGGCTAAAATTATATTTTCAGTCGCACCAACACTTGGAAAATCTAAATCAATATTTGTTCCAATTATTTTATTCGCTTTACATTTAATATATCCTGCATGCTCTTCAATTTCCACCCCAAGTTTTTTAAACGCTGAAAGGTGTAAGTCTATTGGTCTAGATCCAATATCACAGCCACCAGGATACGAAAATGTAACTTCTTTAAACCTGCCAAGTAACGCGCCTGCCATTATTACTGTTGATCGCATTTCTCTCATTAAATGTTCCGGTATTTCGGTTTTTGTTATATGCTTTGAATTAACTTCTATTTTACCACAATTTTGCTTTATTTTGCAACCCAAGAGTTTTAGTATCTCTAAAGTTATTTTTGTATCTCTTATTTGTGGTACATTATATAATCTGTTTGAATTTCCATTTAATATTGATGCAGCTAATATTGGTAATGATGCATTTTTAGAGCCACTTATTTTTACAGACCCCTCCAATTTTCTTCCACCTTCTATTATGTATGATTTCATTATATACGCTCCTTTCATAAAGTTTATGTTATATATTATGTAGATTTTTGGAAGGTGTGAGATTTTGTAAATCAAATTATATTTTTCATATAAAAAACTTTAAATTCACAGTTTGGACAAAATTCATTGTTATATTATTTATAATGTTAGTAACAAACTTTACTCCAGTTACTAACAAACAACATCCCCTTTTATTTTCAGAAAAAGCACTTTAAAAGTGCTTTTTTGTTTTTATATTAATTTGTTTTTCGAATACTTTATTTTAACTCACATATATTCTTATTATTAATATATGTGGAGGACTTGATGAAAAAAATAAATACATTTATAAAAAATGGTTTAATTCTTACCATTTCAACCTTGTTTTTACGTTTAATCGCTGTATTGTTTAACATATTTTTATCTAATAAAATAAATAGCTCTTTATTAGGAACATTTGGAATTATATTATCTATATTTGCATTTTTTTTAACTATAGCATTATCTGGAATAAATTTGTCATCTACGAGATTAGTATCAGAAGACTTTTCTTTTAATAAATCAAAAAATGTTCATAATATAATTAATAGTTGTTTTAAATATTGCATTTTTTTTAGCATATTATCTATTTTTATCATGATTATATTTTCTCCATATATTGCTTATAATATTTTAAACAACTGTATTTCAATTAACTTATTATACATTTTGGCAATTGCATTGCCTTTTTGCTCTTTATCATCTTGCCTAAATGGTTATTTTATGGCTTATGAAAAAATTAAAATTATAATTATTTCACAAGTTATTGAAATACTAACACAAATTATTATTATTCTATTTTTTTATTATAATAATTTTTTTACAAATAATTATCAAATCTGCTTTACACTTGTAATTAGTACCGTAATTGCTGATATTTGCTCATTTGCTTACCTAATTTTTCATTATAACATTGACTATAAAACTAATTTTACAAATAATAACTTAAAGTATAGTTTTATTAAAGAAATTTGTAAAATTTCTTTACCTGTTGCATTTACTACCTACATAAAATCTGGGCTTTCAACACTAAAAAATACTTTAATTCCTCTTGCCTTAGTGCAATATGGTTTATCACATAATGAAGCATTATCATATTACGGTTTAATATCAAGTACTGTTATGAGCCTAATTTTATTTCCACTTACATTTATACAGTCATACAGTAATTTATTAATACCAAAACTTTCTAAATATAATATTACTACGGAACTACATAAAATAAAAAACATAACAAAAAAATGTTTAGTTTTTACATTTGTTTTTTCTATTATTACTACAATTATTTTAATAGCATTTTCACATTGGATTGATAACAATTTATATAAAACTTTATCTGTTGAATTTTATATAAAAATATTATCACCAATTATTGTATATATTTATATGGATAATGTTATAGATAATATATTAAAAAGCTTAAATCTTCAAGTATATGTAATGATAATTAACATTTTTGACTTACTAATTAGCATTTTGTTTATTAATTTTTTTATACCTCAATTTGGAATAAACTCATATATATTTATTTTATATTTTAGTGAAATTTTTAATTTTATATTAAGTTTATTAGTTTTATGCAAAAAATTTAAAATTTCGAATAAAACAACTAATAAAACTGGTAATTACAACAAATCATACAGTATTAAAAATTTATATACTAATATAAAAAATAGAGCCTAATTAGATAGCCTCTATTTTTTTATATATATGATTATTTTTTTCATAATTCTTTTTTAGCTTAACTGTCTTTTTATGTTTTTTTAAACTAATTGTTTTTGACTTACTTTTATCGATTTTATATTTTTCAAGAATTTTTACTAAATCTTTAGAATCTCTATTAAAATGCTCTATTGTTTCTAGGTATTCTTTTGATCTGTATTTTTTGTGTAGTGTATTAATTGAATCTAAAATATCCTTAAAATTTTCTTTCATTTTACAACCTGTTCTTTCTTGTTTATATTACATATTTTCTAATGTTTCTTTTAATTTATTTAGTTCATCTTCTGTTAGTGTAATACCTTTTCCCATTCTTGTATGGTCTTCGCTCCAATCTCTTAAATCATATTTAGGTGCAAAGTCATTCCATTTTACTAAATTTAGCTCTTTTTTCCAACCTTTTTCTGTTTCTGATAATACTCCGATTTTTTTTAGTATTTCAAATTTTAAATCCGCCATTTGTTCAACCTCCGCTTTTGTTTTTTTTATTATATTATTAAAAAGGTCATTTGTCTATCCCCAAATTATATTTTTTTCCATTTTTGGCATTGTATTTTATAATATCTTTTCACTACTTTTTTATAAATATGAATTGCGATTGTTTTTTTCAGTTGAATTGTAATAAAGACCTATCTGCTAGTTTTTCGTATCGTAATTTTTTGTCTCTTATTTTTTCATCTAATTGTGGTAATATACCAAAATTTGCGTTCATTGGTTGAAATTTTTCGTTTGGTGTTGATATATATTTTGCTAGTGCTCCTATCATTGTTAATTCGCTGAATTCTGTTTTTGTGTTTATATTATTAAATTTGTTAATTGCATTTAATGCTGAAACAAGACCTGATGATATTGATTCTACATATCCTTCTACACCTGTTATTTGTCCTGCAAAAAATATATTAGTATTTTGTTTAAAGTTGTAAGTATTATCTAATAACTTTGTTGAATTTATATATGTGTTTCTGTGCATAACTCCATATTTTTCAAACTCTGCATTTTCTAATCCTGGAATTTGACTAAATACTCTTTTTTGTTCACCGAATTTTAAATTTGTTTGAAATCCTACTATATTGTAAATTGTTCCTTCTGAATTATCCTGTCTTAATTGAACAACAGCATATGGCCTATAACCTGTTCTAGGGTCAGTAAATCCTACTGGTTTTAATGGTCCATACCTTAAGGTGTCAATTCCGCGTTTTGCCATAACTTCTAGTGGCATACAACCTTCAAAAATCTCTCTTTTTTCAAATTCATGTAATTCAACTACTTCTGCATTTACTAACTCATTCCAAAAATTTTCATACTCATCTTTGCTCATTGGCAAATTTATATAGTCTGATTTTTTTACATCTTTTATTCGTTGTTTCCAATCTTCAATATCTTCTTCTTTTGCTCTTTCTTGGTCATATCGATCTCCCCAAAAGGCAATATCCATATTTATTGAATCTTTTGAAACAATTGGAGCAGCAGCATCATAAAAATGTAAATCATTGTCACCTGTTATTTGTAATATTTCATCTGATAATTTATCTGATGTTAATGGACCTGTAGCTATAATTACTATACCATCCTTCGCTAAATCTTTTAAATGAACTTTATCTCCTATTTCTTCATTTATAATTTCAATATTTGGCATTGATTTTATTTTTTCTGTTACTCTTTTAGAAAAAAGCGCTCTATCAACAGCTAAGGCTTGACCTGCTGGTACTGCTGTTTCATCTGCAATCTTTATAAGTAATGAATCCAATATTCTTAGCTCTTCTTTTAATAACCCACAAGCATTTGTATGCAAATTTGATTTAAAAGAATTACTACACACTATTTCTGCAAAATTTTCATTTGAATGTGCTGGAGAAAACTTTTGTGGTTTCATTTCATATAATTTAACATTAATTCCCTTTTTTGCAATTTGATATGCTGCTTCAGACCCTGCAAGACCTGCTCCTATTATTGTTATATAATCTTTCATTTTAAAATTCCTCTCTAACTTATTTTGTGGACATTATATATTTTTTATTATGCAATGTCAATTTTATAAAAACTACTACATAGCAATATTTTGCTCGCACTATATTTGTTGTATTTATATAAAACAAATAAAATACCCCAAAATTTAAATGAAGTAAATTCCATTATGCTAAAAAGTACAAAATAAAAATCATTGAAAATACCAATATGTACTTTCAATGATTTTTAAATATTAAATTCTAATAACAAATAGCGTTATTTTTTATTTGTTTTATGTAATTTCATAGTATAAACTTTTATCTTTTACCTATTACTTATTTTTTTCAATTGTTTATTTAATTCATTCTTTTTCCCCTCACTTGTTAATCTAACGCATACTATAAAAGCTCCTACTACTAAGATTATAGCACCTAGTTGTAATAATAGCATTTCTGCAATAAATCCACCTGTTATAGTTTCTCCTCTATTTGCCATATCACCTATTATTATTGATAAACCTGATATTCCAGCCAATACTGCTCCTACAATTCCCCCTACAATTAATTTCATTTTTGTATTCTTTTTCTCTTTATTTTTGCTATATAATTCAGCTGTTATTCCAATTAAAACACCTACTGCTACAGAAAATATACCACCAACTTGTATTGATTTTACTTCTTTTTTCTTAGCTTCATATTCGGCCTTCTTTAACTCTGTAGTGCTTACCATCTCAGCATTTTCTTCTGTGGCGCTATTTAATTTTGATAAATCATTTGTTGCATATATATAGTCCGCAGTCAATATAGCTATTGAACCTACAAAATACATAACTAATACCGAAATTACAATATTTTTTAATAAACTACTTTTCATAACAATCTACCCTCTTTCTTTTAAAAATTTCATAACTTGTGAAACTCTTCTTCTAGAAACATATTGCGTAGAATTGTCAACAAATTTAACTAGTATACTTCCAACAATTCCAACATCAAAGCATTGCACATACTTAATATTTATTATTGAGGAATTTGAAATTCTTACAAAATTAGCTTTAGGCAACTTCTCTTCTAATTCATATAATTTTTCATTTATTTTAAATGTACCCTTTTGAGTTTTGCAGTAATTATTTTGCTCTTCACTATAAAAATACATTATATCGCTTATATCTAATATTGAAACTTCATTTCCATTTTTGCCTAAAATTGTACTAATTTCTGATTTATTTACTGTATTAATTAATTTTATTAAATCCTCAACATCTTTTGTATACTCAGAGGCATTTACTATAACTTCTATATCATCACCATGGTCTTTAGATATATTTGTTTTTAAATTTATTTTCATTTTTCACCCTCCTTGAATTAATTATAATAAAGTTTTTATTCAATATCAATAATTATAAGTTCATTTAATATATGTGGTATATTTTTTTATATAACTGGTACTTAATGCCTAATAACCAACAAAAAAACTAGAAAATAATAAAACATTATTTTCTAGTTTTTATCGTTTAATTATTAGTGCACAATCATGAAATCTTATAATATCTATCAAAAAACTTAAGTTATGTCAATGGGTGTCAATGGGGACGGTTCTTTTTGACACATCATGACTAAAAATTTTTAATATCGAAAAAAATGGATGTGTCAAAAAGAACCGTCCCCATTGACACCCATTGACACCCATTGACAACCTATTGACCACCCATCTTTGTAAGCATTTAATCTTTATATTTTTTGATTATTTAAATAAATCCATTATCTCATCTTTAGATAATTTACTAATAAATGTTTCGTTTGTTGATAACATATTATCCACAAGCTTTGCTTTCTTTTGTTGTAATTCATATATTTTTTCTTCTATAGAATTTTTAGTTATCAATTTATATACTTGAACATTTCGTTTTTGTCCAATTCTGTATGTTCTATCTGTTGCTTGATTTTCTGCTGAGATATTCCACCAAGGGTCATAGTGTATAACCATGTCTGCACCTATTAAGTTTAGTCCTGTTCCACCTGCTTTTAGTGATATTAAAAATACCTTTATATCATTATTTTCATTAAATTCGTCTACAAGTTCAATTCTTTCACTTACTTTTGTTTGTCCTGTTAATTTGAAATATTTAATATCTTCTTTTTCAAGCTCTTTTTCTATTATATCAAACATTGATGTATATCCAGAAAATAAAAGTATTTTATGGTTTCCTTGTACTGCATCTTTTATAATTTCCATACATTGATTTAATTTTCCACTTCCACCATCATAATTATCAATAAAAAGCTTTGGATGACAACATATTTGTCTTAATCTCATTAATAGTGCTAATATCTTCATTTGATTTTTTTCAAAACCACTTGCAATAAGTTCATTTTCAACTTCTTCTCTTGCTTTTGACATATATGACATATATAATTTTTGTTGCTCTTCTTCCATTTCACTATTTAAAACAGTAACTGTTTTTTCTGGTAATTCAGTTAAAACTTCTTCTTTTATTCTTCTTAAAATAAATGGTTCAATTAACATTTTAAGTTTGCTCATTTTATATGTGTCTTCTTCTTTTATAATTGGTGTTTCAAATGACTCTTTAAATTTTCTATAACTATATAAATAACCAGGCATTGAAAAATCGAATATTGACCATAGTTCAGCAAGTGAGTTTTCAATTGGAGTTCCTGTTAAAGCAAATCTTGTTTGCGCTTTGATTTTCTTTATTGCTTTAAAATTTTGTGTATTGTTATTTTTTATATATTGAGCTTCATCGGCAATTATAAATTTATATTCATAATTCATTTCTATATATGTATCTACATCACGTTTTAATAAATCATATGAAGTTATTATTATATCATAATCTTGTAATTTTTGAATTAATCTTTTTCGCTCTTCTGCATTTCCTGCAATAACAGTTGTTTTTAATGATGGTGCAAATTTATTTATTTCATTAAACCAATTTAAAGCTAAAGAGCTTGGGCATACAACCATACTTGTTCTTTTTTCATCACTATTTTCATTATAATCTAATAATAAACTAATTACTTGTAATGTTTTTCCAAGACCCATATCATCAGCAAGAATACCACCTAATCCGTACATATCTAGTGTTTTTAGCCATTTATAACCAATTTCTTGATATCTTCTTAATGTAGCATTTAAACCTTTTGGTATTTTTATATACTCATCATTTACATTTTGAATATCATTTATTAAGTCTTTATATTCCTTGCTTTTATAAACATTCATACTAGTACCTTTTAGCAATTTATCTAAATATAATGTTCTATATACAGGTAAATCTAGCTCTCCAGATTCTAAATCTTCATAATTCAATGAACCATCAATATTTAATTTTTCTAAAAAATCTAAAGTTTCATTTTCTTCTAAATCAATAAAACTTCCATCTGTTAACTTATAATATTTCTTTCTTAATTTATATTTTTCCATTATTTCTGCAAGTTCAGATGGTGAAAAATTAAATTCACTTAAATTTATTTTTAATAAATTATTTTCAATTTTTATTCCAATATTTGAAATTTTAGGATGTCTTATCTCTTTCTTTTTAAATGCATCTGTTGCTAAAATTTCAAAATTTTTCATATAATACATAATTTCTTCTGATAGGAAATTATATATTTTTTCATCATCAGTTAGTACTAATCTGCCATTTTGTTGATCTAACATAAAACCTGTTTGTATAAAGGTTTCTAGTGTTTTGGTTTCTTTAACAACATCTCTTGGAATTTTTATATTTTTGTTTTCAATTAGTGGATTGAATTCAAAATCTTTATATCCAAATTTTATATCTGCTGTTATAAAATTACTTTCATTAGAATCCAAATATACTTTTACATATAACTCCTGTGGTATGTATTTTTCAAGCTCTTCTGTATCAACATTTTTTATTTCTAAATTTCTTTTTATAGATGGAACAACTAGTGAAAATAACTTTGGTAAATCTTGTTTTTTGAAAAGTACTTCTTTTGTAAAATTATCTTTAAATAACTCCAATAACTTTAGTACTGTATTTTTAAATTCAATTGGACATCTGTAAATTACATCCTCAATTATCATATATAAATATTTTCTGCCATATAGAACTTCGTAGTTGTAAATATCTATATTAGGATATAATTTATATTCTTGTTTGCCTTCTTCTTCAAGAACAAATTTTATTTCTGGAGGTTCATTTAAAAATAAAATTTTATCATCATTATAATCTTTTTTTATTTTTATATATTCTCCATCAAAAACCTCAAACATTTCATCAAGACATGTGTTAGAAATCGTAATAACACTTTCATTCATTACTTTGCCATAATAACGTTGTTGACCAATTGATTCGTTTGTGTATTTTATTATTTCTGAATATTTTAAAAGAAAATCTAACAATTTTAAATCTTTATTTCTAAATATAGCTCTTGTATGTTTAAATTCTAATTTTTGACCATATTTAAATATTCCTTCATTTGAAAAAGTATCATAAAATGTTATTAAGTTTTTTATTTTATAGGAATTTTTTCCATCGCCTAATTTAAATTCAACAGACATTTCTTTATTTTGAGTGTCATAAATAATTTTAGGCTCAATTTCTATTAAATCTGTTGTTGGTTTAATATTGTTTTTTGTTTCTTGCTCTTCGGCACATAATTCATTATAAAATGTATTAATTATTTGATTAAATGCTTTATATTTATTTGATTTATCATAAATTCTTGTGTCTTTTTTGTCCTTTTTTTCGAATATGTTGGAGTATTCTGTACTATTTGCGAATTTTAATATAGTTGCAATTATGTGACTACAATATTCATGTGTTGATTTATATTCTTTACATGTACAATTTACATCAACAAATTCATTTTTTTGTACCTTAATAAAAATATCGTGAGTATCCCTGTGACCATTAGCTTTTGCATGCAATTCAAAATTTTTATTATCATTATAAGTGGCTTTTATTATTTTTACTTTTTCTTCATAATTATACTTTTGGGCAAGTTTTATTTTTTCATCACTTACATTATTATATAAATCATTTATTATATCTTCACTAACTAACATGACATACTCCTTTTCTCTTTTTTACATTTTGATATTATACTATATATTAATATATATATCAAGTGAAGTGTCTAACAAAATATATAAAAATAAAGCAGATATGCTCTGCCTTATTTTTAATTAGTATCTATAAATTATTATTTTTTTGCAGCTCTTTTTTTAGTTAATTTTTTTGTAGAGCTTCGCTTAACTTTTTCTGTTTTAGCAGTTTTCTTTTTCTCTTTTGGTTTATCTTCCTTTGGTTCCCACTTTTCACCTATTTTTGGCTTATTCCAAGATATATATTGGCAAGATTCTGGATTATTTTCACATACATAAAATTTTCTTCCTCGTCTTGATTTTTTTACTTGTACTGTACCTCCACAAACTGGGCAAGGAACATCGATTGTTTCTATTATTGGTTTTGCATTTCTACATTCTGGAAATCCTGGGCATGCCAAAAATTTACCATATCTACCGTATTTTATCACCATCATGCGCCCACATTTTTCGCAAGGAACATCTGAAACTTCTTCTACTAATTGAACATGCTCTAGCTCTTTTTCCACTCTTTCCACATTTTCTTCAAAAGGACCATAAAACTCAGATATTACTTCTTTCCAATTTTCTTTTCCTTCTGCAATTTCGTCAAATTCTTCTTCTATTTTAGCAGTAAAAGCAACATTTATAACATCACCAAAATTTTCTATTAATAATTTATTTACAATTTTTCCAAGGTCTGTTGGAACTAATTGTTTTTGCTCTTTTTCAATATATCTACGATCTAAAATTGTTGAAATTGTTGGAGCATATGTACTAGGTCTACCTATTCCTTTTTCTTCTAAAACCTTTACTATACTTGCTTCTGTGTAACGTGGTGGTGGTTCTGTAAAACTTTGTTTTGTATCTATTTTTTCATTTTTTAATTTTTGATTTAGCTCTAATGATGGTAATAACAACTCATCATCTTCACCATTATCTTGATCTTTTGTTTCTACATATAATTTCATAAAACCTTTAAATTTAATACTTTGTCCATTTGCTTTAAAATTATATTCACCAGCATTTATAGTAACAGAAATTGTATCATATTCTGCTGAAGACATTTGGCTTGCAATAAATCTATTATATATTAAGTTATATAATTTATATTGGTCATTTGTTAATGATGATTTTACTTTTTCTGGTGTTAAATCAACATATGTTGGTCTTATTGCCTCATGTGCATCTTGTGCACCTTGTTTCGTTTTAAAATATCTATTTTCATAATATGCTGTTCCATATGTATCTTCAATGTATATTTTTGAAGCAGCTCTTGCTTCTTCTGAAATTCTTGTTGAATCAGTTCTCATATATGTAATTAAACCTACCACACCTTTTTCAGGAACTTTTACACCCTCGTATAACCCTTGTGCAACTGACATTGTTTTCTTTAATGTAAATCCTAATTTTCTTGAAGCCTCTTGACCCATTGTACTTGTAGTAAATGGTGGTGCAGGATTTCTTTTTTTCTGTCCTTTTTTTATATCTTTTACTATAAAATCTGATTTTTGCAAATCACTTAAAATTTCATCAACTTGCTCTTTATTTTTTAGCTCTATTTTTTTATCATTTTTTTCAGTGAGTTTTGCTTCAAAAGCTCTTTTTGCACCATTTGCTAATAAATTTGCATAAATATTCCAATATTCTTCTGGAATAAACGCTTCTATTTCATCTTCTCTATCTACAATTAATTTTACTACAACAGACTGAACTCTACCTGCAGATAGCCCTTTTTTTACTTTTTTCCATAACACTGGACTTATTTTATATCCCACAATTCTATCAAGAAC
>ERZ827440.2195-NODE-2195-length-17968-cov-4.162787_pt1 | contig 17968 bp, 14 predicted proteins | sample MGYA00519774_ERZ827440 | MGnify/ENA primary metagenome ERZ827440 (study PRJEB31778, sample SAMEA3449302) | human gut metagenome | biome: human gut; feature: human-associated habitat; material: faeces | place: United Kingdom | collected 2010/2012 ... | reverse complement strand
GTGACGGTCATGTCAGCTTCCGCCGGGAACTTTTCGTAGCTGCTGGCGGTCCGGACGGCGGCGATGGCGGTCGCGGCGGCGATGTCATTTTTGAAGTGGACGAAAAATTGACAACTCTTATGGATTTGAAATATAAGAAGAAGTATGCCGCGGAGCGTGGCGGTGACGGAACTGCGAAAAAATGCTACGGAAAAGACGGGGCTGATCTCGTTATAAAGGTTCCGGAAGGCACAGTTATCAAGGACGCCGTAACAGGGCTTGTAATAGCGGATATGAGCTATGACTGCAAACGCTTTGTTGCTGCAAAGGGCGGCAAAGGAGGCTGGGGGAATCAGCATTTTGCAACGCCCACAAGACAGGCTCCGGCTTTTGCCAAAAGCGGACTTCCTGGCGGCGAGCGAACGGTAGTTTTGGAGCTTAAGCTTTTGGCTGATGTCGGTCTTTTGGGATTCCCGAATGTGGGAAAATCCACACTTTTATCGGTAGTAAGCGAAGCAAAACCCAAAATTGCGAATTATCACTTTACCACGATTATACCCAATTTGGGCGTAGTAAAAAGGAATGGCGGAGTAAGCTTTGTAATAGCGGATATTCCGGGCATTATCGAGGGCGCTCATGAGGGCGTGGGGCTCGGTCATGAGTTTTTGCGCCATGTCGAAAGAACAAGGCTTCTTATCCATGTGGTAGATGTTTCGGGGAGTGAGGGGCGTGACCCGATCGAGGATTTTGACACGATAAATGCTGAGCTTTCAAAGTATAGCGATTTGCTTTGCGAAAAGCCTCAGATTATCGCCGCAAACAAAACAGACCTTTTGTTTGACCGCGAACCGTTTGAAAGATTCAAGACGGAAATGGAAACGAGGGGATACAAGGTGTTTGAAATCAGCGCCGCAACGAGAAACGGTGTTGATGCGCTTATGGACTGCACAGCGGAAATGCTGTCGAAGCTTCCTGTTCCAAAGCTTTACGACATTGAGGAGGCAGCTCCCGCCGCTTTTGACAACAAGGAAAAGCTCACCTATGAAATAAACATAGATGATGACGGCGCTTATGTGGTTTCCGGCAATCTTGTTTATAAAATAATGGCTTCCACGAATTTTGCGGACAACGAGTCCGTTGCATTTTTCCAGAGGTCACTTAGGAGCACGGGTATAATTGATTCTCTCCTTGCGGCAGGCATTGAGGAAGGCGACACCGTGCGAATGCTCGACTTTGAGTTTGATTTTATTAATTGATTGGGAGATATTTGATGTTAGACAGTAAGCAGAGAGCATATCTTCGCTCTCTTTCAAATGATATGCAGGTTATTTTTCAGATAGGCAAGGGCGGAATAAATTCAAACATGATAAAGCAGGTGTTTGATACTCTTGAAGCGAGAGAACTCATCAAGCTTCATGTTCTTAATAATTCGGGTTATACCGCGCGTGAGGCTTGCGAGGAGATTTGCGCTTCTGTGGGAGCAAACCCCGTTTCGGTTGTGGGAAATAAGTTTGTGATTTATAAGCGTTCGAGAGAGCACAAAAAAATCATTCTTCCCGGGGAACCGAAGCCAAAAACCGCCGCCGTAAAGCCTAATTCCAAAAAGAGAATTAACGGCAAAAATACTGCGTTGAAGCCGACCTTAGCAAAAACATTCCGTAAAAAGGGATAATATCGGGAAAGAAAGGCTTTGCTCGAAAAAAGCAAATGGACGAAAAAATCTCTTATCCTTCATTGCTCTGCGGATAAGGGATTCATAATATTTTCTGAAATCGCAGAGCGGCGAAATGGAGATTTTTATGAAAAACAAACCCAAAAGGATTGCTGTTTTCGGCGGAGTGTTTGACCCTGTTCATATCGGGCATATAAAGGCTGCTCAAATTGCGGACAGGGAGCTTTGCCCCGATGAGCTTATTTTTGTTCCGGCAGGCAATCCCCCTCACAAGGTTAAGCTTATGAATACGGCTGAAAACCGCATGAAAATGCTTAGCATAGCAGTAAAGGATGCTTTTGGCGAAAAGGCAAAGCTGTGCGGATATGAGGTGGAAAATAACGGCTTTTCCTACACATCCGATACGCTTATGCACTTAAGAACGGTTTACGGCATGGATTCTGAAATTTTCTTTGTTATAGGCTCGGATAACATAAAGAATATTCTTGGCTGGCATAAGCCCGATGTAATAAGAACTCTTGCAACACTTGCGGTCGTAAAAAGGCCGGGATATGACGAAACCGAGGCGAAATTGCTGTTCCCCGAATGTGCGATATTGGAGGGCGACAGCATTGACGATTCCTCAACCGAAATAAGGGAAAAAGCAAGAAACGGCGAGGATTACAGAACGCTTGTTCCGCATGGAGTGTATGAATATATTGCCGCAAACAAGCTTTATCCGAAGGCGGCTTCAGAGCTTGAAATTGAGAGCTTTGTAAAAGCTAAGCTTAAGCCGAAAAGATTTGAACACACCATTGGAGTAAGAGATACGGCTGAACGCTTGGCGGAAAAATACGGTGCCGATAAGAAAAAGGCGCGGATTGCATCGCTCCTTCACGATTGTGCCAAAAATTTAAGTTTGCAGGAAATGTTGAAATTATGCGAAAAGTATGATATAATAGTAGATGAGCTTCAAATGCGGCAGGAAAATATGCTGCATGGGATTGCCGCAATGGGAATTTCGTTTTTTGAGCTGGGCATTACGGATTATGAAATATTGGATGCTGTGAGATACCACACAACCGGGCGAAAAGATATGCCGCTTTTAACAAAAATAATATATCTTGCCGATTGCATCGAGCCTTCAAGAAGCTTTGACGGAGTAGAGGAGCTTCGCAGGCTAAGCACGGATAATCTTGAGAGTGCGTGCCTGTTGTCGCTCGACAGAACGATTTCCTTTTTGATTTCAAAGGGCGTTGAGGTTCACACAGATACGCTTGAAGCAAGAAATTCTCTTATCAGAGGTGGAAAAATTGATTGAAAAACTGATGAAAACGGTTGTTTTGGCGCTTGACGATAAGCTTGCGCAGAATATAGAAGTAATTGATGTTAGCGAGATTACGGATCTTGGGGATTATTTTGTTATCGCAACGGGTAATTCTTCAACCCAGGTTCGTGCTTTGGCTGACGCCGCCGAGGAAAAGGCAAAGGAAGAAGGCTTTGCGCTTCATCACAGAGAGGGATATAACGGAGAAAGCTGGATTTTGCTTGATTTCGGCGATGTTATCGTCCATATTTTCGACAGAGAAACGAGAGAGTTTTACGGTCTTGAGCATCTGTGGGAGGACGGAAAGAAAGTAGATATTACAAATATTACAGATTAAATGCATTTTATGTAGAAAGGTTCGTTTAATATGAGAGATTACACACCTTCGGAATTTGAACCGAAATGGCAAAAAAGATGGGAGGATGTTCATGCCTTCCGTGCGGAAAATGACTTCTCAAAGCCTAAGTTTTACGGGCTTGTTGAGTTTCCTTATCCTTCCGGACAGGGACTTCATGTAGGACATCCGAGAAGCTACACCGCACTTGATATTGTGACAAGAAAAAAGAGAATGCAGGGGTATAATGTCCTTTATCCCATGGGTTGGGACGCATTCGGCTTGCCTACGGAAAACTACGCTATTAAGAATCACATTCATCCTCGTATTGTTACCGAGAAGAATGTGGCAAACTTTAAGCGTCAGCTTAAATCTCTCGGCTTCGGTTTCGATTGGGAAAGAGAAGTAAACACAACCGATCCCGGATATTATAAATGGACTCAGTGGATTTTCCTTAAGCTTTTTGAAAAAGGTCTTGCGTACAAGCAGGAAATGCCTATTAACTGGTGCACAAGCTGTAAGGTAGGGCTTGCGAACGAAGAGGTTGTAAACGGTGTTTGCGAGCGTTGCGGCGGAGAGGTTGTTCAGAAGCTTAAAAGTCAGTGGATGCTCAAAATAACCGAGTATGCCCAAAGACTTATCGACGACCTTGACGAGGTTGACTTTATCGAGAAGGTTAAGGTTCAGCAGAAAAACTGGATTGGTCGCTCCGAGGGCGCGGAGGTTGATTTCAAGCTTCTTCCCGGAGATGAAAAGGTTACCGTTTACACAACAAGATGCGATACGCTTTTCGGCGCAACATACATGGTTTTGTCCCCCGAACATCCTTTTATTGAAAAAATGAAGGAAAAAATAGAAAACTATGACGAGGTTTTAGCATATAAGGCAGAGGCTGCAAGAAAATCGGAATTTGAAAGAACTGAGCTTGCAAAGGAAAAAACCGGCGTTTGCCTCAAGGGAATTACTGCGCTGAACCCCGTTACAAACAAGGAAATTCCCGTGTGGGTTTCCGACTATGTTCTTATGACCTACGGAACGGGTGCGATTATGGCGGTTCCGGCACATGACGATCGTGACTGGGAGTTTGCAAAGAAGTTTAATCTTCCCATTATCGAGGTTGTGGCAGGGGGCAGAAATGTTCAGGAAGAAGCCTATACCGATGTTGCAAAGGGCAAGATGATTAACTCCGGCTTCCTTGACGGTATGGAAGTTAAGGATGCAATTGCCGCTATGATAGATTATCTTGAAAAGAAGGGTATCGGAAAAAGGAAGGTTAATTTTAAGCTTCGTGATTGGGTGTTCTCCCGTCAGAGATATTGGGGAGAGCCGATTCCGCTTGTATATTGCGAAAAATGCGGATGGGTTCCCGTACCGGAAGACGAGCTTCCGCTCACGCTTCCAGAAATCGAGGATTTTGAAATGACGGATGACGGGCAGTCCCCTCTTGCAAAGACGGAGTGGATTCATACCACTTGCCCGAAATGCGGTGCTCCGGCAACGAGAGAAACCGATACAATGCCCCAGTGGGCAGGCTCTTCGTGGTATTTCCTTCGTTATCTCGATCCTAAAAACGATAAGGAACTTTGCAGTAAGGAATTGCTTGAATACTGGCTTCCCGTTGATTGGTACAACGGCGGTATGGAGCATACGACGCTTCATTTGCTGTATTCGAGATTTTGGCATAAATTCCTTTACGACATCGGCATTGTTCCCACAAAGGAACCGTATATGAAGAGAACCTCCCACGGAATGATTCTCGGTGAAAACGGCGAAAAGATGTCCAAATCAAGAGGAAATGTAATTAATCCCGATGATATTGTAAACGAGTACGGCGCCGACACCTTCAGGCTTTATGAAATGTTCATAGGAGCCTTTGATCAGGCTACTCCCTGGTCTGTAAACGGCGTTAAGGGATGCAGAAAGTTCCTGGAAAGAGTATGGGCTCTTCAGAATATAGTTACTGAGGGTGACGAATATTCTCCCGAGCTTGAAAAAGCTGTCCATAAGGCAATAAAGAAGGTTGACGGCGATATAGAACGCATGAAGTTTAACACTGCCGTTGCCGAGCTTATGAGCCTCATTAACGCATTTTCATCAAAGGGCAGCATTACAAAGGCAGAGTTTAAGACGTTCCTGCTTCTTCTCAATCCCTTCGCTCCGCATATGACCGAGGAGCTTTGGGAAATGAGCGGATTTGAAGGGCTTTGCTCGCTTGCTCCGTGGCCTGAATATGACGAATCAAAGACTGTTGACGATGTAATAGAATATGTTATTCAGGTTAACGGCAAGGTTAAGGAAAAAATGAATTTTGCCGCAGACGCAAGCGCAGATGACATAAAAGCGTTTGCTCTTGAGAACGACAGAATTAAGGAGCTTATCGGCGGAAAGACGGTTGTTAAGACTATCGTAGTTCCGAAAAGGCTCGTAAATATAGTTGTAAAATAAAGTGTAAGCCGAAAGGATTTGACGGATATGAAAATTTTTAACACACTTACAAGGCAGAAGGAAGAATTTGTCCCGATTACTCCGGGCGAGGTAAAGATTTATGCTTGCGGTCCTACGGTTTATGACTATTTTCATATCGGTAACGCAAGACCGTTCATCATTTTCGATACATTAAGAAGATATTTTGAATACAAGGGCTACAAGGTTACCTTTGTTCAGAATTTTACAGATATTGACGATAAGATGATAAACCGCGCAAATCGCGAAGGCATTACCGTAAAGGAGCTGGGCGAAAGATTTATCGCAGAATACTATAAGGACGCAGGCTCCCTCGGTATAATTCCCGCCACGGTTCATCCTAAGGCTACCGAGAATATTGATGCAATTATCGAAATTATAAAATCTCTTGAAGAAAAGGGATTTGCTTATAATGTTGACGGCGATGTGTATTTTCGTGCAAAGAGGTTTGACGAATACGGAAAGCTTTCGCATCAGCCCTTGGAGGATCTGGAGGCGGGCGCAAGAATTTCCGTTGACGAACGCAAAGAGGACGCAATGGATTTTGCGGTATGGAAAAAGCAAAAGGAAGGCGAGCCTGCATGGCAATCTCCTTGGGGGATGGGCAGACCGGGCTGGCATATCGAGTGCTCCGCCATGGCAAACAAGTATCTCGGAAAAACTATTGATATTCACTGCGGCGGTCAGGATTTGATATTCCCTCATCACGAGAACGAAATTGCACAGAGCGAATGTGCAAACGGCTGTAACTTCGCAAACTACTGGATGCATAACGGATACATAAATATTGACAATAAAAAAATGTCCAAATCACTCGGCAATTTCTTTACGGTTCGTGATATTGCGAATGATTTTGATTACAGCGTGATAAGATTTTTCATGCTTTCGGCTCATTACAGAAGCCCCATTAATTTCAGCCGTGACCTCATGATTCAGGCAAAGACCTCTCTGGAGAGAATAAATACCTGTATTGAAAACCTTAACTTCCTCAAAAAAGGTGAGGATGTGCCCGAAACCGAAGCCGAAAAGGCACTTAGCGGTTTTGAGGAAAGGTTTGAAGCGGCTATGGACGATGACCTTAACACGGCGGACGCAATTGCGGCTATTTTCGATATGGTAAGGGACATTAATTCCGTTATGATTGACGGTAAGCCTCATTCTCATAAAACCGTTGACAGGCTTCTTTCTTATTTCAAGAAGTTTTCGGATGTTATCGGGTGCTTTGAGGTTTCCGAAGGAGATAATCTGGACTCGGAAATCGAGGAATTAATTAAGCAGAGGCAGGCGGCAAGAAAGGAAAAGAATTTTGCCGAGGCGGACAGAATAAGAGATGAGCTTAAGGCGCAGGGCATAATTTTAGAGGATACTCCCCAGGGAGTGAAGTGGAAAAGAGTATGAATGACGAACTGCTTGAAAGGTTGATTTCTCAGCAAGCAAAGAACCCGGAGGAATATTCTCCGCTTCTCCTGGCTTATATAGGTGATGCGGTTTACGAGGTTTTTGTAAGGACACATCTTATAAAAAAAGGCAATCTGCCCGTAAACGAGCTTCACAGGCTTTCAAAGCGCTATGTAAGCGCTGCTGCACAAAGCGAAATTATTGACAGGCTTGAGGACAGACTTTTCGAGGAAGAACTCAGAATTTTTAAACGCGGCAGAAACGCAAAGCCGGGATCCGTTCCGAAAAATGCGAATGTCGGCGACTATCACAAAGCAACGGGATTTGAAGCACTCGTGGGATACCTTTATCTCAAGGGTGAATTTGACAGGCTTTTTGCGATTTTGTCCGTAATTCCGGAGGTTTACAATGGGTAAGGCATCAGTTGATTCTCTTGGAGTTGTTGTTACTGACAGTGAATTTAATATAACAAGCATCAATCATTCGGCATCTTTATATATTTGCGGCAAAAACTTGCTTGATGAGTTTGAAGGGTACCCTTTTAAAGATAAGCTTTTGCAGAAAAAGAGTTTTACAAAAGAGAAAATAAGAATATACAAAAACAGCGTTTGTTACGATGTTATGTGTACCGCCGAATTCGGTGAAGAATTCTTTTTTGTTTTCAGCGGGGTTGAAACATCAAAGCTTGGCTTCGGTTCTTGCAAAAACGAATTGTCCGACCTCATTATGGATATTAAAAACCGATTGGCAATTGTCGAAAAGGGAGTATCCGTCATGCTTGAAAATCCCAGAAAAAGAACGGACGAGCTGCTTAAAAATGTAAAAGTCAATGCAATTTCTCTTTTGAAGATTTTGTCGAGCGGTTCGGGTGTAGTCAACATCGAGAACGGAATTGTCGAAACAAACAAAGAAGAATTTGATTTGGTCCGTTTGGTTAAAAATGTTGTTGTCGGCACCATGAACTACATAAAAAACGAAAGGATTAACGTGTCCTTCAGAACGAGAGAGGAATTGATAATTTACGCTGATTACATGATGATTCAGAGCGCGATAATGAATATCATCATATTTATTCTCAACAACACAAACGAGTTTTGCGATATTGATGTGGATGTTTCCGTAAGCGGCGGCGATGCGGTTATAAGAATTATCAATAACAGCGCAATTACCGGCAATCATTTGGCAAATTCGGCATTTAACGAGGATGTTATCGACAAGCGTTATGCGTTCAGTGCGGACGGAATAGGTCTGGCATTTGCTAACGGTTGCATAAAGGCAAACGGCGGAAGTGCGTTGTTTGAGCAGGTCAGAAACGCCGCAATTTTTACTATAAATATCCCGATTGAAAAAAGCAAGGATAAACTTACATCAGGCAGAATTCATCGTGCGCCCGATTACGATAAGGCGCTTTTTGATATTCGCGAAAAAAAGAGGATTGGTGACTCACATGCCACAAATAATTAACAATGCGTCGTTTACGGCGGTTTCCGATATATTTATAAATGAATATCTCCCTGATGCAAATGCGGAATTTGTCAGGGTGTATTTGTATGCGCTTTCTCATTCGGGGGAGGAGCTTACAAATGCCGATATTGCGGAGAAACTTAAGATTTTGGAATCGGATGTTATAAAAGCGTGGAAATATTGGGAAAAGTGCGGTATAGTCGAAGTTGGCGACGGAATTAAGCTAAATGAAGTTCGCCATAAGCCCGAAGAAAAAAAGGTGAGCGGTTCAAAGCATCCTTCAAGGGCGGAGGTTGCGGAGCTTTTGAGCGGAAATAAGGAGCTTCGCGCCGTGAACGATCATGTTCAAAGCCTCTTGGGCAGGACCTTAACTCCCGGGGAGCTTGCATCAATTTGTTGGCTGTATGCCGAGCTCGGGCTACCGGCTGATGTTATTATGATGTTGTCGCAATATTGCCGCAATGACGGCAAAACCAGCGTAAAATACATTGAAAAAGTCGGCATTTCCTGGAAGGAAAAGGGAATTGATACCCCTGAGGCGGTCGAGGAGTTTTGCAAAAGGAATGAGCTTCAAAGGCGCACCGAAGGAAAAATCAAAGCGGTTTTGGGCATACCGATTGACAGGAATTTTACCGACAGCGAAAGAAAGTATGTCGAGCGTTGGACAAAGGAATTCGGCTTTTCTCCGGAGGCTGTGGCGATTGCGTATGACCAGACTATGATAAATACAGGAAAGCTTTCTTGGGCGTATCTTAACACAATTCTTACAAATTGGCACAAAAAAGGTCTTATAAGCGAAGAAAAAATAAAGGAAGCCATGAACGGCAGAACAGTGAGAAAGCCAAATAAATTCAGTAATTTTTCTCAGAAGGGTGTAGACGGTGCCGCAGTCGAAAAGGCTGCAATGCGTAAACTTATGAACGAGGAGGAATCCTGATGAGTATTTCCGTAGGACAGCGAATAGAAGAAGAATACGAGAATATCCGCCGCAATAACGAGGAGATCAGGAAAAAAAGACTGGCGGAAGTTTATTCTAAGATTCCCCAGATTTCGGATGCCGATAAAAAGCTGTTTGAATTGAGGAGCAGAATGATCCGTGCGCTTTCGGACAGAAGTATTGATATTGATTCGGTAGATGCTGAGGTTAACAGGGTCCTTCAGGCTCGTAAAGCGCTTCTTCAGAAGCATGGGTACCCCGAGGATTACACCTCCACCGTATATTCTTGCCCCAAGTGCGCAGATACGGGCTTTATAATGGCAACTCCGTGTGAGTGCTACAAAACAAAACGGATTAAATATTTGTTTGAATATTCAAATCTTTCGGATGTAATGAAGGAGCAGACCTTCGATAAATTCAGGCTCGATTGCTATTCCGACAGGGAGTGCGGGGAAATCATGTCCCCGATGAAAAATGCCGGAAGGGTGCTTTCAAGGTGCAAAAGCTTTGTCGAAAAGGAAGAATACAGGAACGGAAAGAATATTTTTCTTTTCGGAGATACCGGGCTTGGCAAAACATTTCTTTGCAGCTGTATCGCAAATGAGCTTATAAAAAAAGGCGTTTCGACTCTTTATCAAACCTCCTTCGATATTATTTCGGAGATGGAGGAGCAAAAGTTCCGATATGCCGACAATACACAAAAAACCAATCTTTATTATAATGTTCCGGTGCTTATCATAGACGATATGGGAACGGAATTTTCATCCTCGTTTACATCGGCGGTTATGTTTGATATAATAAATAACCGTCTTATGCGGAATTTAAGTACGATTATTAGTACAAATCTTATGATTGATGAGCTTGAAAAGGCATATGATGTTCGGCTTCAATCGAGAATTGTGGGCGAATTTGAGCTTTTGAAGCTGTACGGCGATGATATACGAGCAAAAAAGATTTTGGGGTGACAAAAAAAGGTGACCAAAATATATATGGTGCGTCACGGTCAGAGTCTGAGCAATATTGAGGAAACGTTCACCGGGACGATAAATTCTCCGCTCAGCGAGTTGGGGCTTGCTCAGGCGAGGCTTTGTGCCGAATATCTTAAAACGAAAAATCCGGACAGATTGTTTTCGAGCGATCTTGACAGGGCTTATATGACTGCTTTTTCTCTCGGCAGTCTTATTTGTAAGCCGATTGAAAAGCTGAATGGCCTCCGTGAGATAGACGGAGGAAGGTGGCAGGGACTTAAATTTGATGAAATAGAAAAAAGATTTCCCGAAAGCTATAAAATATGGAGATACTCCATGGATAAAGCTGTGTGTGACGGCGGCGAAAGCGTTGCGTCGCTTCAAAAGAGGGTGACGGACAGCCTTTTTTCGATTTCAAAAGAGTGCAACGGGCAGACGGTATGCGTATTTACCCATGCAACTCCCATAAGAACCGCCGCAGCCTTTGCAAAAAAGCAGACAATTCAGGAAACCCCGTGGCCGGCAAATTCTTCGGTTTCGGAATTTGTTTGCGATAACGGCGAGCTTACGCTGAAATCCTACGGATATAATGATTTTTTGGGAGAAAGTATCACTTTTTTACCGGAGAATGTGTGAATTTATGAAAAAGCGTTTTGTTGCGGCTGTATTTTTGATGATTATTTTTTTGCCTGCCGCTTTGGGCGGTTTGGAGCTTACTTTCGGCAAACGCGTTGACACGGAATTAACCAACGATAATGAATTTGCGGTTGATAACAGGCTTTCGGCTTCGACATTTATGGGCGGTGAGTTCCAAAAGAACTTTGAAAACAACCTCAGAGCGAAATTTCTTCCGAGAGGAATTTTTGTAAAAACATATAATCAAATCCTGTTTACTCTTTTCAATTCGGCAAATAATCTTGTTGTCGGTAAGGACGATTGTTTGTTTGAGGAGGAGTATATTTACGAGTATCTGGGGCTTGACGGGCAATTTGATTATTCATCCCCGGAAAATATGCAAAAAATGGACGAGTATCTTTCAAAAATCGGACTTGTTTCAAAGACTCTTGAAGGCAGAGGGAAAAAGCTTATTTTATGCATAACTCCGAACAAATGCGATTATATGTATGAATACATACCCTCTCGTTACAAAAAGAAACAGTCTGTCCGAGGGGCGGATTACATAAGAGAAAACGCCGAAGCCTACGGAATAACTCTGTTTGATTCCAATGATTATTTGAAGTCTTCCGAATATCCCGTGTTTTACAGGAGCGGCATACATTGGTCGATAACGGCTGAACAGACGGTTACGGCGGCGCTTGCGAAGGAAATCGGAGCAAACGCGGAGGTTTCAAAAGAAGTTTTTGAGTCGGAAAATGAGATATGGAGAGAATGCGACCTTTATAAAATGCTAAATATCTGGCAAAAGCCGAAGGAAAAGTTCTATGCCTATAAAGGCATTGTTTCCGAAAAAAGCGATAAACAGGTTATTATTCAGGGCGGCAGCTTTGCGGAAGGGATTGCAAAGGTCCTTTTTGAGAACGGTGTGTTTTCGGAAGTCAACGATATTTTTTACGGCAGACATATGAATCTCAGAAATGCCGATAAAACAATCAAAATCAGCAACTGGAAGTTTGATGACGATATTTATAAGGATTATTTTGATGCGGCAGATGTTTTCGTGCTTGAGGTCAACGAACGAAATGTTGTCAGCTATTCCTCCGGCTTTGTTGACTTTTTGTATGAATATTTAGAAAATCGGTAGGGGTTTTAAACTATGGTATTCAGCTCGCATATTTTTCTGTTTGTTTTTTTGCCGGCTGTGATTTTCGGTTATTTTGCTTTCGGCAGATATTTCAAAAACACATTTCTTTTTTTGGCTTCTTTGTTTTTCTATGCATGGGGAGAACCGCTTTTTGTAATCCTCATGCTTTTTTCCGTTGCTGTGAATTTTTTGCTCGGCATTTGCACGGAAAGGCTGAACAGAAGGCTTTGCCTCGTTGTTGCCTGCACTTTTGATTTGGGAATGCTTTTTGTGTTTAAATACCTGCCCTTTTGCATAGAAACCTTAAACGGTGTTTTTTCTTTGTCGGTTCATGTTCCTAAAATAACCATGCCTATAGGAATATCCTTTTATACGTTTCAGATGCTGTCGTATGTTATTGATGTGTACAGAGGGAATGTTAAGCCGCAGAGGAGCTTTATAAAGCTCGGGCTGTACATATCCTTTTTTCCTCAGCTCATAGCAGGCCCGATTGTAAGATATACGGATATAGAAAAACAGCTTGAAAAAAGAGCTTGCAGCTTTGAAGCGTTCAGCGAAGGCGTACGATTTTTTATTATCGGTTTTTCAAAAAAAATTCTCATTGCAGATACCGTTTCGCATATTGCCGACTCTGCTTTTTCCGCAAGCGGAGGACACGCCTGGCTTTATTGGCTCGGAATAACGGCTTATACCATTCAGATTTATTTTGATTTCAGCGGATATTCCGATATGGCAATCGGGCTTGGAAAAATGTTCGGCTTTGATTTATGCCGTAACTTTGATTATCCGTACGCTTCCAAATCCATAAGAGAGTTTTGGAGAAGGTGGCACATATCTCTCGGTGCGTGGTTCAGAGATTATGTATATATTCCCCTCGGAGGAAGCAGAAAAGGCTTGGCACGAACCTGTGTAAACACTCTGATTGTGTTCCTGCTCACCGGCATCTGGCACGGCGCAGGCACAAATTTTATTGTTTGGGGAATTTATTACGGTGTGCTTTTGGTGCTTGAAAGATTGTTTCTCGGAAAAATTCTCGATAAATCCAAAATCGCTTCAAGGATTTATACAATTTTGGCAGTTGTTTTCGGTTGGGTGCTTTTTAGGGCGGAATCCCTTGGCGGAGCGGTTTTGTATTTTAGGGGTATGTTTGGACTTTTGCCTGAAAATGCGGCATTTGTCAATATTCGGTCGGATTATATTTTCTTTTTGATTGCGGGAATAATTTTATCGTTCCCGATTTTCAGAAAGATAAAAAGAGGCGTTTTCTCTGATCTTTTGCTGTGTATCCTGTTTTTTACCGCGGTTTTGTATATGACGGGAAGCGGATTCAGTCCTTTTTTGTATTTCCGTTTTTAGCGGTTTGTGAAATAATACCGAAAAATTTTTGCAATTAAAGTCGATATTGTAAGTTGTTAATAATTTCAAAAATTTTGTTGAATTGTGTTGACAACAAAGTTAAACTGTGATATACTTTATGCAGTTGAATACTAGCCAATATAATTTTGGGGAAAATGGTCCAAAAGTTTCTACCGCGGCGCCAAATCGTTAATATGCTGCGACTATTGGGATGAACAACGCAGCGAAAGCGGTGGGTTCTTGTGTTTATATTGGTGACTATCCTTCGGATAGTCTTTTTTGTTTCATTGATGTAAATTTAATTTACATAAATATTTAATTTGCCCATGTGGCGAGAGGAGTTACAGTAATGAAAAAGATATTGGCATTACTTCTTACCGCAGTTATGATTTTTTCATTGGCAGCTTGCGGAGAAGGCGGAGGCACAGCTTCCAAAAAGGATTCCGGTGAGGAAAGCAAGAGCGACATCAAAGTCGGCTTTATTTTCCTTCATGACGAAAATTCAACTTATGACAAGAACTTCATTGACGCAGCAAACGAAGTAAAGGCAAAGCTCGGTCTTTCTGACGAACAGATTCTCTTTAAGACAAACGTTCCCGAAGGTCAGGAATGCTACGAAGCAGCGGCAGACCTTGCAGACAAGGGTTGCTCACTTATTTTTGCGGACAGCTTCGGTCATGAAGACTTCATGATTCAGGCAGCAAAGGAATATCCTGATGTTACCTTCTGTCACGCAACAGGTACAAAGGCTCATACCGAAAAGCTTCCTAACTTCTACAACGCATTTGCTTCAATTTATGAAGGCAGATTCCTTGCAGGTGTTGCAGCCGGTCTTAAAATCAACGAAATGATTGATGCAGGCACAATCACTGCAGACGAAGCTCTTATGGGTTATGTTGGAGCTCATCCTTATGCAGAAGTTAAGTCAGGTCTTACTTCTTTCTTCCTCGGCGCTCGTTATGTATGCCCTTCCGTTAAAATGGAAGTTAAGTATACAAACTCATGGTTTGATATAGCTGCTGAAAAAGAAACAGCAAACGCTCTTATCCAGGACGGTTGCGTTCTTATTTCACAGCACGCTGACTCAGAAGGTGCTCCTAAGGCTTGTGAAGAAGCTAACGTTCCCAACGTTGCTTACAACCTTGATACAAGAGATTGGGGCCCGAACACAGCACTTATTTCTTCAAAAATCAACTGGGCACCTTATTTTGAACACATCATCAACGCTACGGTTAACGGCACAGAAATCACTCAGGATTACTGCGGCGGCATAGAGGACGATGTTGTTCAGCTTCTCGGTTTTAATGACAAGGTTGCAGCTGAGGGTACTCAGGAAAAGCTTGATGAAGTAAAGGCTAAGCTTGCTTCAGGAGAAATCAAGGTATTTGATACAGATACATTTACCGTTGACGGCAAGAAGGTTGAATCCTATAAGGCTGATGTTGATTCGGACGAAAACTATGAACCTGATACAGAGGTTGTATCGGACGGTTATTTCCATGAATCCGAATTCAGAAGCGCACCTTATTTCGATCTTGATATTGACGGTATCACAACGAAATAACAGATTATCTTAAAAGCTATGCAAAAGTCAGAAACGGTTTTGTTCTGGCTTTTGCTTGCTTTTTACGAGAACAAAAATTCTTTTTTGATTTCATAAAAGGCAAGAGCGATTTTTTGTATTTGGGGGTATGATTGTGGGTAACGATGTTGCAATCGAGCTTAGAAACATTACTAAAAGGTTCGGAAAGGTTGTTGCAAACAACAATATTTGTCTTGATGTAAAAAAGGGCGAAATATTATCAGTTTTGGGGGAAAACGGAAGCGGCAAAACAACGCTTATGAATGTTATTTCGGGGATATATTTCCCGGATGAAGGACAAATTTTCGTTAACGGAGAGGAAGTTGTTATTCGTTCTCCGAAGGACGCATTTGACCTCAAAATCGGTATGATTCATCAGCATTTCAAGCTTGTGGATGTTTTTTCCGCGGCTGAGAATATTGTTTTGGGACTCAAGGACAAAAGCGGCTTCAATATGAAATCGGCGGCGAAAAAGGTTAAGGAAATAGGCGACAGATACGGCTTTAACATTGATCCCGACAAAAAGATTTACGAAATGTCGATTTCCGAAAAACAGACGGTTGAGATAATAAGGGTTCTCTATAGGGGAGCCGATATTCTTATTCTTGACGAACCTACCGCAGTTCTTACGCCTCAGGAAATAAGAAAGCTGTTTACCATTCTCAAAAGGATGCGTGATGACGGGAAGGCGATAGTAATTATCACTCACAAGCTCAACGAGGTTATGGCTCTTTCCGACCGTGTTTCGGTTCTCAGAAAGGGTGAGTACATAGGTACCGTCAAAACATCGGAAACAAGCGAGAGCGAGCTTACCGAGATGATGGTGGGTAAAAAAATATCGCTTAACATCGAACGAAGCGAGCCTGAAAATACTGAGGACAGGTTGATTATTAAAGATATTAACTGCGTGAATCGTGACGGGGTAATGCTTCTAAAAAATATTTCCTTTACGGCAAGGGCGGGCGAAATACTCGGTATTGCAGGCATTGCCGGAAGCGGTCAGAGGGAGCTTCTGGAAGCTATAGCCGGTCTGCAGAAGCTTTCCGGAGGAGATATTCTTTATCTTAATCCCAAAAACGGAGAAACCGAAAACTTAAGAGATAAAACCCCTCTTGAAATAAGAGAATTGGGAGTAAGGCTGTCTTTTGTTCCGGAGGACAGGCTCGGCATGGGGCTTGTAGGCAATATGGATATTGTCGATAACATGATGCTGAGAAGCTATCGGAAGGGTAAAACGGTATTTTTGGAGAGAAAAGCTCCCAAAAATCTTGCCGATGATATAATTAAAAAGCTGCAAGTTGTTACCCCGAGTGCCAACACGCCTGTAAGACGGCTTTCCGGCGGAAATGTTCAGAAGGTGCTTGTGGGCAGGGAAATTTCATCTTCTCCTACAGTTCTTATGGCTGCGTATCCTGTGAGAGGACTTGACATAAACGCATCTTACACCATTTACAACCTTCTCAATCAGCAGAAGGAAAAGGGCGTTGCCGTCATTTTTGTCGGCGAGGATTTGGATGTTCTGCTTGAACTTTGCGACCGTATTATGGTTATCAGCGGCGGCAGTATCAGCGGAACGGTTGACGCAAGAACTGCCACAAAGGAGCAGATCGGTTTGCTTATGACAAAATCTCAGGAGGTGGAGAGCGATGCAGAATAAGGAAGTTCACGCACACGAGCCGCGAATACAGGTTGTTAAGCGCGGAGAAGATATGCCCATACTTAAATCCTGGTTTGTAAGGGCGGTTGCCATAGTTGCGGCACTTTTGGTGTGTTCCTTGGTTATTGTGATGCTTACCGGCATTAACCCCATTCAGTTTTTTAAGACCATGGTTGTAGGAAGCTTCGGAACGGAGAGAAATCTTTGGAAAGCCGCTCAGAACCTCGCCATGCTGCTTTGCATTTCTTTGGCTGTTACACCTGCTTTTAAAATGAAGTTTTGGAATATCGGTGCGGAAGGGCAGGCTCTTGTGGGCTGTATTGCTTCCGCCGCAATTATGATAAACTTTGCGGACAAATTTCCGAATAATATCGTAATGCTTGTCGTTATGGCTGTCGCAAGTATTCTGGCAGGTGTTGTTTGGGGACTTATCCCCGCAATTTTCAAGGCTTATTTCAATACGAACGAAACCCTTTTTACACTTATGATGAACTATGTTGCAATTCAGCTTACAACATATTTTGTTCTCAGGTGGGAAAATCCGAAGAATTCAAGTAATGTCGGCATAATTAACATGAAAACCATGAGCGGTTGGTTCCCGTGGATTGCAAATCAGAAGTATCTGCTTAATATTATTATTGTTGCAATCATAGTTATAATAATGTACATTTATCTTAAATACAGCAAGCACGGCTATGAAATATCGGTTGTGGGAGAAAGTCAAAACACCGCAAGGTACATAGGTATAAATGTTAAAAAGGTTATTATAAGAACCATGGCGTTTTCCGGAGCTCTCTGCGGCGTGACGGGTTGGCTTCTTGTTGCCGGCACGCATCACACGATTAACGCCGATATTGTCGGCGGTATGGGATTTACTGCGATTATGGTTTCGTGGCTTGCCAAGTTTAATCCCCTTGTTATGATTTTTGTTTCGGGTTTAATTGTGTTTTTACAGCAGGGCGCTGCGGAAATTGTTACCCAGTTTACGGCGTTCCAGCTTAACGAAAGTATTTCGGATATTATTACGGGAATCATTCTCTTCTTTATTATCGGAAGTGAATTCTTTGTAAGATATAAAATAAACAGAAGA
>ERZ827440.2189-NODE-2189-length-18008-cov-6.163427_pt1 | contig 18008 bp, 13 predicted proteins | sample MGYA00519774_ERZ827440 | MGnify/ENA primary metagenome ERZ827440 (study PRJEB31778, sample SAMEA3449302) | human gut metagenome | biome: human gut; feature: human-associated habitat; material: faeces | place: United Kingdom | collected 2010/2012 ... | reverse complement strand
CGCAGGTCTCGGAGTTGAGGCCCAGCTCCTTGTAGTTCTCGACCTTGGCCTTGGAAGCGTTGTAGACGACGAAGTCCGGCTCGAAGTTGGCCAGCTCTTCCTCGGTCGGGCGGATGAACATGTTGGTGACGAAGTGCGCCTGCCATGCGACCTCGACGATGAAGCGGATGGCCATACGGGTATCATGGTTCGCGCCGCAGAACGCGTCGACGACGTACAGCTTCTTGTTGCAAAGCTCCTTGACCGCGATGTCCTTGACGGTCGCCCAGGTGGACTCGGTCATGGGGTGGTTGTCGTTCTTGTACTCGTCGGAGGTCCACCACACGGTGTCCTTGGAGTTCGCGTCCATGACGATATACTTGTCTTTGGGGGAGCGGCCGGTGTAGATGCCGGTCATGACGTTGACCGCGCCCAGCTCGCTGACCCGACCGACTTCGTACCCTTCAAGACCAGCCTTGGTCTCTTCCGCGAACAGCGCCTCGTAGGAGGGGTTGCGGATGATTTCAGTCGTACCGGAGATCCCGTACTTTTCCAGATTCAATTCAGCCATTAAAATAACCTCTTTTCTAAAGTATTTCCTTCTCAAAAAGTGAGACTCGATTTATCGAAATGGGGAAAATCCCAATCCTCACCAAGTAGCAGTATACCACAAAAAATCAAGGATTTCCACCAGAAAAATCATGCGCTTTCTGTTTTTATGGATTCTGCCGGTTTCCTCTGTATTCTGTGCGTTTTTGTCGAATCAAATCCGCCAAATCGCACAAATACCGCATTCTTTCCACCACACTTTCCGGTTTTTGTGGTATTTCAGAAGCGATTCTTTTATATATTATTTTTTACATACCGCCTTTCGGGCGACCAATGCCCACCCGAAATCCCGCAGCGCCTGAGAGGGGCGCACGCGAACCTCTCCGTCATTTGCTCGCGCTGCTCGCAAATGCCGCCTCCCCTGAACGGGGAGGCAAGGGGCCGATGCCCTCACCGGCCCTGGGTAGGCGCGCAAAACCGGGGCTGGCGATGCCAGCCCCGGTTTGGGAAATTCGCTTTACTGGACGACATCCGCAACGAGACCCGTCCAATACTCGCCGCCGGTCTTCCGGGCGTAGGTATGGCCGTTGGCGGCCTCCTGAATGTCCAGATAGAACCACGCGGTGGGATCGGCGTTGTCCTTCCACGTCTTCATGCCCTCGAGCAGATCGGACGCAGACTGCGGATCGCGGCCGAGCGCACGGTTGACCATGGCGGTCATTTCGGCGCGCTTGATGGTCTGTTCCGGGCGGAACGTGCCGCCGGGATAGCCCTGAATCCAGCCGGAGCGCACCGCAGCGGCGATGTAGTCCGCAGCCCAGTGCGTGGTGGGCACATCGGAGAACAAGGTCGTGCCGCCGGTCACGTTGGCGAACTGCGCGAGCATCGAGGCCAGCTCGGCGCGGGTGATCGCGTCGTTCGGGCGGAAATTGCCGTCCTTGCTGTCGACAATAACGCCCGCCTTTTCCAGCGTGGCGACGTAGGTGGTGTACCACTTGCCGTCCGGCACGTCACGGAACGAGCTGCTTTCGGCGTGGAAGCGCTCGACGCAGGACTTCTCCATCACGCGATAGAGGATCGCGGCGGCCTCAGCGCGGGTCAGGCTTGCCTCGGGGCGGACGGTGCCGTCCGGATAGCCCTTGATGTAGGCGAAGTGGTCGTCGCGGTTGAGCTGACGCGGGTTGGCGTTTTTGTTGAACGGCTCTTTCGCGGGCTCACCGGCGGGGATGGTGCTGGTGGCCTCGCGGTAGTAGAACGTGATGATGTTCTTCGCCGCATCGGCGTTCAGCGTGATGGTATACGAGGTCGGCGCAAGGGCCGTGTAGCCGTCGATTGCCGGGGCAGTAACTGTGAGCGAGTTGCCGGCAACACCAGTGCCGGAGTAGGCCGGGAGCAGCGCCTCACCCGTGCCCTCCTTGAGATAGCGGATGGTGTAGGCGACCTGCGTGCCCACATTCTTCGTGTAATAGAAGATGATCTCGTTCGTGCCGGTGGCCGAGAGGTTCAGCTTCTGCTGCGTCGGGGCAGCAGCGGTATAGCCGGTAACGCTGATCGCATCTTCCGTTACCTCTGTCCCCGCGTTGACATTGTTCACGACCTTATCAGCCGCGACCTTCGTCGTCGTGCCGTCCAGATAGTAGTGGACTGTATAGCTGACCTTCACCGGATCCTTCGTGTAGTAGAAGATGAGTTCGTTGCTGGAAACATTCTCCAGCTTGAGGCCGCGTGGGGAACTGCCGACAAGCGTATAGCCGGAAATCGCTTCCGCAGTCACCTGAACGGTCGTATTGAACGTACCCGTGCCGGTCTTCGCGGCGTGCAGTTCCCTGTTCGTGCCCTCTTCCAGATACTTGACGGTGTACGGGATATCCGTTCTCGGCGTCCACTTGGCGTGGAGCGTAAAGCTTTCTGTGACCGGCGTGTCGAAATCGTAGGCAGCCGCATCACTCAGGTTCTTATACCAGCCGCCGAAGGCATAGCCCGTGCGGGTCAGCGTACCCGGCGACGTCACCTTCGCGTTTCTCTGGACGGTCTTTGCCGCGATCGTCATTCCATCCATATGACAATCGAAGCTGACCGTGAAGAGCTTGACATACCGGAGCGTGAAAATGTTTCCGACCTCGCTCATCAGCCAGCTATATTGGGGATTTCCTTCGGCGGGAATGTAGTCCGCGATATCGGTTTTGGGCGTCAGCGTGATCTTCTCGCCATAAGCGCCGGTACCGGTCGTGTCCGGCGCGACCGTTTCGTTTGTATCCTTGTCGCGATGCCGAATGGTGTACGGAACCTGCTTCGCCGTCCACTTGGCGTAGAGGGTCTTATCCGCGTTGATGGCCGTTGTGAAATTGAACTTCTCACCGGTACAGGCCGCAGTCTCATACCAGCCCTCGAGGGTATAGCCCTCGCGTCTTTCGTCAGCCGGTTTCGTGACCGTGCTGCCCGCGACGACCGTCTGCGTCTTGTCGGAATATCCGTTCACCTGATATTTGAACGTCACGGTATATTCGGCATGCGTCGTCTGGATCACGGACGTTTCCTTCGTAGCGACCCATTTCCCCTCGATGGGGTTCCAATAGACCGTACACGCGATCGTCTCCGGCGTTTTCAGCGTATGCGCCACACCGGAACCGGCGGGCGTATCTGTCGTCTTGCCGCTGTAAAGCTGTGCAAACTTCGCGCCGCTGAGCGTGCAGGTGTACGCCGTGTCATAGTGCTGACCACTGCCGGTCTGATAGCCGCCAGCCACCTTCTGCAGCGAACCTTCTACCAGACCGTCGACCGCATCATATTCCAATGTATCGTGCTTGACCGTTCTATCCACACAGTCGACCTCGACCTTGCCCAGCAGCGGCCGCAGTTCTTCAGTGCTCGGCGGTGTGGTCGGCTCCGTCACGGTATGCTCCGCCTCGACGATCTTCTGGTCGTTCTCATAAGCGGCCCATTTGTTGTCCGTGAGCAGCGACGCATCCCAATAGATGATCCATGTCAGTTCCGCCGCCGTACCGTCCTTCCGGTGATGTGCCTCGCCGCTGCCGCCCTCTGCTGTGCTCTTGCTGTACAGGTCGACGAACTTGTCGGCGCTGAGCTTGATCTCATAGGCCGTCTTGTAGGTCGTCTCCCCAAGGGTCAAACCGGTGTCGATCTTCACCGGCGAAGCCGATGTCAGGCCGAGTTTCGCGTCGTAAGGCTTTTCCTCATGCGTGTTTTCGTTGTTGACGCAGCGGACCGTCACATTTTTCCCGTAAAGCGCTTTTTCGATGTCGCCGTTTTCACCGCTCGACGGAGGATTTGTCGGCTCGTTATCGTCGCCGCCGGAGTTGGAATCATTCCACTGGGCGTAAAGCGTTGTACTGGTGGTAAAGGTCGGCTTATCGCCAGGCATATAGGACTTGCCCGAGCCATCGGCCTTGGTGTTCCATTTGACGAACTTGTGCGTCGTATCCACGTCACACGTCGGGCCATTCGCAATATCGAAGGAAGCTCCGACATTTGCCTTTGCCGGCTTGGTCACAGACGCGGGGTCAGGCATCCCGGAAATCGTCTCATTGTGGTGGCCATCGTAAGTAAGGGTAATGTCAACATCTTCAGCACTGTTCTTATCATGCGTAATATCGATACGTACCGCTTTATTCTTAGCGCAATACCACTTCTCACCATCACTGAAGAATCGAATCGTGAATGTCTTATCTGCGCCCTTTTTCAGATAATGCGTTCCGGCCGCGATGCCCCAATCCGACGCATTATAATGGTCTACATACTTCACGAGATCCAGTGTAATATTGCACATCCACGGATATTTCTCTTTGGTAAAACCCTCATAGCCGGAAACGCTAAGATGCGATTCACTGTTCGGGACAACTTCCCCAATTGTATAGGGCTTATCCGGATTGCTCGGTTCACAATCAAGCTCATCCAAAACGCCGGTATGGTTGCTATCCAAATCATTGTTGCATACGTAATAAACTGCGCCGAATGTCGGATCTCCGTACTTATCAAGGTCGCCGCCATTGCCATCCGTAGGCTGATCCGGCACAAACGTCGTATCCGTATTGACCACAAACGAATGCTGGCCGACATACCACGTACTGTTATCATAGCTATAATAATAGTTCATGGTGACTGTGGTCTTGCCTTCGCCCACGACATCATAATTCAGGCGAAGGCTCGGGAGTGTGCCGCTAAATCCGTCCACCGCAAGAGGCGCCAAATCATACGTGCAGTTTGCAATGATACCAGAAGTGCTCACCTCGACGCTTCCAATTTCAGGGAGCCCAAAATAATCAGGAAATTCTGTATAAAGATAGTTTCCCCCACCATTATAATGGTCAACGGACGGAAGAACCTGCATCGTTCCGGTTTTGCCTTTATCAATTAACACCATTCCGTGTTCCGTCGGCCAATCGATATGGAGCCGTGAATAGCTCAGCCATTGCGTCAAAATTCTCGCACTGCCAAGCTGTTTCGTCTCGCCCAGCTTGACGTCGCTGACCACCGCCGCAGATGCCGTCACGGGCAATGCGCCGAGCAGCATCACCAACGCCAGCAGCGCGGCAAAAATCCTCTTTTTCATCGGGAAACGTCCTCCTTTTTTCGCCGCGCCCGTCTTGAACAAGACCTATCGTGTCTGGACCAGTCCAGACACGATAATGGCGCGCGCCATTTTTCTATTTTAGTATAGTGCATTTTACAAATGTTCGCAAGTAAAATTTTGTCCTTTTCCGTCCTCCCCCGAAATTTTCACAACTTTTTAAGTAATCGCTGATAACCAAAGTCCCCGCCGCGGCGGCGCGCCTGAGAGGGGCCATCTGATATGACCTCTCCATCATTTGCTTCGCAAATGCCGCCGTCTCGCTGCGGTGGGGACGAAGGAAGCGGGCGGCCAATGGCCGCCCGCCTTGCATCAATCGATCGCCGTGACCTTGTAATCCTGATCCTCGACGGCTTTCTTCAGTACCGCGTCCTCGACCGGGACGTTCAGTGTCACGACCGCCGTGCCGCTCTCGTGGCTGACCTTCGCCTCGGCCACACCTTCGACGGCCTCCAGCGCCTTTTTCACTCTGGCCTCGCAGTGGCCGCACATCATACCGGTGATCTTCAGGGTCTTTTCCATTTCGTTTTTCTCCTTTTCTTCGTGTTTTTTCGAATGTTTGACATGTTTATGGTCGTGCCGCGCATCGCGCAGCTTGAACAGGTTCAGCCGCAGCGCGTTCGACACCACGCAGAAGCTGGACAGGCTCATCGCCGCCGCACCGAACATCGGGTTCAGCGTCAGGCCCAGCGGGATGAACACGCCCGCCGCCAGCGGAATCCCAATCGTGTTGTAGAAGAACGCCCAGAACAGGTTTTCGTGGATGTTGCGGAGCGTCGCGCGGCTGAGGCGGATGGCCGCCGGGACGTCGGACAGGCGGCTCTTCATCAGCACCACGTCCGCCGCGTCGATGGCGACGTCCGTGCCCGCGCCGATGGCGACGCCGATGTCCGCCCGCGTGAGCGCGGGGGCGTCGTTGATCCCATCGCCCACCATCGCGACCTTGCCCTCGGTTTTGAGCTTGCGGATCTCGCGCTCCTTGCCGTCCGGCAAAACGCCCGCGATCACCTGATCCACGCCTGCCTGCGCGCCGATGGCCTTCGCCGTGCGCTCGTTGTCGCCCGTGATCATCACGACGCGGATGCCCATGTTCTGCAGCTCCCGCACGGCCTGCGGGCTGTCTTCCTTGATGACGTCCGCCACGGCGACCACGCCGAGCAGTCTGCCGTCATAGCTGAACCAGAGCGGTGTTTTGCCCACCTCGGCCAGCTTCGCGGCCTGTGCCTTCATCTCCGACGAGACCGGCGCGGTCGTGCCGATGAACGTATCGTTGCCGCCGCAGAGGGCCTTACCGTCCAGCGTCGCGGTCAGGCCGTTGCCGGGCAGGGCCTGGAAGTCGGCGACTTCGTCCGCGCTGACGTTCTGCTCCTTCGCATATTCCAGGATCGCTTTCGCCAGCGGGTGCTCGCTCTTGCGCTCGAGCGTGTTTGCAAGGCGCAGCAGCTCGTCCGCCGAAACGCCCTCGGCCGGGAGGATGTCCGTCACCTTCGGCTCGCCGGACGTGATCGTGCCGGTCTTGTCGAGCGCGACAATTTCGATGCGGCCTGTTTCTTCCAGCGACGCCGCTGTCTTGAATAAAATGCCGTTCTTCGCGCCGAGGCCGCTGCCCACCATGATGGCGACCGGTGTCGCGAGACCGAGCGCACACGGGCAGCTGATGACGAGCACCGAAATGCCGCGCGCCAGCGCGTAGCCAACCGGCTTCCCGATCAGGAGCCACACGATCGTCGTCACAAGCGCGATCCCGATGACCGCCGGGACGAACACGCCGGACACTTGATCCGCGATCTTCGCGATTGGCGCTTTCGTCGCCGCCGCGTCGGAGACCATCTGGATGATCTGCGAGAGCGTCGTGTCCTCGCCGACGCGCGTCGCGCGGCAGCGGAGGAAGCCGGACTGGTTGACCGTCGCGGCCGAGACCGCGTCGCCCGGCGTCTTGTCCGCCGGGACGCTCTCGCCGGTCAGCGCCGATTCGTTGACCGCGCTCGTGCCCTCGAGCACCACGCCGTCCACTGGGATGCTCTCGCCCGGCCGCACAACAAATACATCGTCCCTCTGCACCTGTTCGACCGGCACGGTGACCTCCTGCCCGTCGCGGACAACGGTGGCCGTCTTCGGCGCGAGCTTCATCAGGCTTTTCAGCGCATCCGTTGTCTTGCCCTTCGATCGCGCTTCGAGCATTTTACCGACCGTAATCAGCGTCAGAATCATCGCCGCGGACTCAAAATAGAAGTCCATCATGTAGTCCATGACGGCGTCCATGTCGCCGCGCACCTGCGCGCCGGTCATCGCGAACAGCGCGTAGGTGCTGTACACGAATGCCGCCGTCGCGCCAAGGGCGACCAGCGTGTCCATATTCGGCGCGCGGTGCCACAGGCTCTTGAAGCCGCTGATGAAGAATTTCTGGTTGATGACCATGATGATGACCGTCAGCAGCAGCTGTGTCAGCCCCATTGCCACGTGGTTGTCATTGTAGAAGCGCGGCAGCGGCCAGCCCCACATCATGTGCCCCATCGAGAAGTACATCAGTACGATCAAAAATCCGACCGACCAGATGAGCCGCCGCTTCAGCGCGGGCGTCGCATGATCCTCGAGCGCCTTTTCGTTCTCCGCCATACTCGCGGACTGCTTCGACGCGCCCTTTTCGCTCGCGCCGTAGCCCGCGTCCTGCACTGCCTTGATGACGGCCTCCGGCGACGCCGTGCCCTCGACGCCCATCGAGTTTGTCAGCAGACTGACCGAGCAGCTCGTCACGCCCGGCACCTTGCCGACCGCCTTTTCGACCCGCGCGGAGCACGCAGCGCAGCTCATCCCTGTTACATTATACTGTTTCAATTTCTCCACCTCACTTGTCGGCGGGTCTTTTCCGCCAGAAGTTCGTTGCGCGGGCTAGACGTACGCGCTGTACGTCTAGCCCTTGCGCCTGCTTCTGACGAAAAATCTCTCGCCCAGGAATTCCCACTTTGTATTATTGCCCGAAATCCTGTTATTTCATCAGCTTCTGCAGCGTACAGACCAGCTCGTCGATGGTCTCGTCGTGCCCCTCGCGGATGTCCTGCGCGACGCAGGTGCGCAAGTGGTTGGCCAGCAGCTCCTTGTTGAACGCATTGAGCGCCGCGTTCGCCGCCGCGCTCTGCACCAGAATGTCGGGACAGTATGCCCCGTTTTCCACCATCGCGCGGATGCCGCGGATCTGCCCTTCGATGCGGCTGAGCCGGTTGATGAGCTTTTTATATTCCTCCGGGCTGCGCTCCTTGCGCCGCGCGGAACAGTGACAGCAGTCGTGCTTTTCCATGTTGCGCCCTCCATTTCAGATACCCCATCAGGGTATCTTCACTATATACCCCCATAGGGTATTTGTCAAGCAAAATTTTTGCCTGAGAGACAAATCTCTCAGGCAATTTTATTTTCGCGGTGGCTTTACATTTTCTGCCGGATCAATCGGCGTGGAGATCTCACCATGCGCATCCTCAAACGCCCGGATGCTTTGCCGAATCAACACCAACACGTGGCTGTTGATGCTTCGTCCTTCGTAATCCGCAACATAATTCAGTTTTCGCAGCATCTCTTCTTCCATCCGGATGGAAACGCTCTTGATCGCCATAAAATTCCCTCGTGTAGATATATTGTATATTTATTTTATGGCCTTTCTGTGTTAATATGTCCTATATGGATATACCATATATTCACTAAAATCAACAGGAGGGATTGCGAATGGAACAACGTGCCTATTTTGTCTACCGCCCGCGCCGAATTTATGATCTCTGCGTTCCGCATCTGCCGGAACAGGAGCTTGCATTTGAGATCACTGCTGTAAAAGCGCTGCCCAAACTGGATTATGAAAACTTTTCAGAAGATCTGCTGGCAGATCGTTCCTTTTTAGACGGCATTCTTCCACCGCACAGCACGATCAAGCAATGTATTCTGATCACCCGCCGAAATGCGGCGGACGGCATCCTCGTCGAGCCGGACGGACGGGGCTTTGTGCTTCGCGCGGCCTATTATTCCGTGCCGTAAACCCGCGCAGTTCGACTTCACGACGTACCTTGTAGGGGCTGATGCCCTCATCGGCCCCTACAAATTCTATCGTACATTTCCGACTTCCATACGCCGCAAGTCCAGAGCAAGGCTCTGGTCGATGGAGAGTCCAGAGAAGCATCCGAAAGGTTCTCTGGTCGTCTCTTTCTTTTCTTCGCGGTGCGACACGGTTCTTTTCTTTCTCCGAATAGAGAAAGAAAAGAATGGGGTCGCAAAATTCCCTCAGCTATTCTCCTGCTGCTGTTTTCTTCTCTCGATGGCGGCCTTGACGGCGGCCTCGTGAAAATATTCCTTCTGCTTCTGCTTCCGCTCGCGCAGCTGCTCCTTCCGGCGCGTGTTCGACACCTTGACCGGATTATAGTTGCCGTTCCGCTTCTTCGCTGACTTGGCTGCGGCGGGCTTCGCCGCCGTCTTTTTCTCCTGCTCCAGCTTTTCCGACTTGCGCCAGACGATAAACTTCGTCCCCACGCAGCCGATGCCCTCGGCGCCGAGCGCCTCGCAGACCGCGTCGCTGGCCTCTCTGGCCGTCAGCATCGCCGTCTCAAGCACCTTGCCCTTGATCAGCTCGTGCGCGTCGAGCAGATTCGACGCCTCCTGCAATACCTGCTCCGACACGCCGCCCTTGCCGACGATCAGCGTCGTTTCGATCGTGTTGGCCTGTGCGCGCAGCGCGGCCCGTTCCTTACTTGTCATGCTTCATTCCCTCATACAGTCTGCAAAATTCCTGCAATGCCCTTGCCCGGTGCGAGATGGCATTTTTCTCCTCCGGCGAAAGCTCGGCAAACGTCTTGCCCTGCTCCGGCACATAAAACACCGGGTCATAGCCAAAGCCGTTGCTGCCATGCACCTCGTGCAAAATCCTGCCCGGACACTCGCCCCGCGCGACGATCTTCCGTCCGTCCGGCCAGAGGCACGTGATCACGCAGACAAACTTCGCCGTGCGGGCCTCGTCCGGCACGTTCTTCATATTTTCCAGCAGGTATTCCACCCGCTCCGCGTCCGAGTTCTTATGGCCGTAGCGCGCGGAGTAGACGCCCGGCGCGCCGTGGAGCGCATCGACCATCAGGCCCGAATCGTCGGCCAGCACCGGCAGCCCGGACGCTTTCATGACCGCCTCGGCCTTGAGCAGCGAATTTTCCTCAAACGTCGTGCCCGTCTCCTCGACCTCGATATCGAGGCCGTATTCCGATTCCAGCGCAATCTCAAATCCCAGCTGCCCCAGAATGGCGGACAGCTCTTCGAGCTTGTGCGCGTTTTTGCTTGCTAAAATGACCTTCATACCAATTCTCCCAGCAGCGCCTTCTGCCTGGCCGTCAGCTCGCCGATGCCCTTGCGGCAGAGGGCGATCAGCTCCTGCTGCTCCTCCATCGTGAAGGGACGTCCCTCGCCCGTGCCCTGCAATTCAATGATACCGCCCTCCGCGGTCATCACGCAGTTCAGGTCGACCATCGCGCGGCTGTCCTCCTGATAGCGGAGGTCGAGCATCGGGACGTTGTCCACGATCCCCGCCGAGACGGCGGCCACAAAGGTCGACACCGGCAGCTTTTCGAGCTTTCCGGCCGCGACGAGCTTGCGCAGCGCAATCACCAGCGCGACAAACCCGCCCGTGACCGACGCCGTCCGCGTCCCGCCGTCGCCCTGCAAAACGTCGCAGTCCACCACGATGGAGACGCCCTCCATCGCTGAAAGATCCACCGCGCTGCGCAGGCTCCGGCCGATGAGGCGCTGAATTTCCGCGCTGCGGCCGTTGAGCTTCAGCTTGGAAATGTCCCGCTTGCTGCGCTCGCGGTTCGCGCGCGGCAGCATCGAATATTCCGCCGTGATCCAGCCGCCGGATCTGACATGCGGCGGCAGCTTTTCTTCCACAGACGCATTGCAGAGCACGACCGTGTCGCCCATCTCGACGAGGCAGCTGCCCTCGGCAAATTTCGTAAAGTCCGGCGTGAATTTCACGCTTCTCAGTTCATCGAGCGCCCGTCCGTCGATCCTCATACCAACGCCTCCACAAATTCTTTCGCCCGGAACGGCATCAGATCGTCGATCTTCTCACCGACGCCGATGTACTTCACCGGGATCTGCAGCGCATCCGCCACCGCGATGACGATGCCGCCCTTGGCCGTGCCGTCGAGCTTCGTGAGGGCGATGCCCGTCACGCCCGCGATCTCCTGGAACTGCTTCGCCTGAAGCAATCCGTTCTGGCCCGTCGTGCCGTCCAGCACGAGCAGGACCTCCTTCGCCGCATCCGGCAGCTCCCGGTCGATGATGCGGCTGATCTTGCCAAGCTCGTTCATCAGGTTCGCCTTGTTGTGCAGACGGCCCGCCGTGTCGCAGAGAATCACATCCACGCCGCGCGCCTTCGCCGCCGAGATCGCATCGAACACGACCGACGCCGGGTCCGCGCCTTCGCCCTGCCGGATGATGTCGGCATGGGCGCGCTCGGCCCAGATCTCGAGCTGATCGGCCGCCGCCGCGCGGAACGTATCGCCCGCGCAGAGCAGGACCTTTTTGCCCGCCTGATGGAGCTGATTTGCGATCTTGCCGATCGTCGTCGTCTTGCCGACGCCGTTCACACCGATGACCAGCACGACCGACGGCTTTGTGGACAGATTCAGCGTGCTGTCGCCCACGTCCAGCATGTCGCACAGCACCTCGCGCAGCGCCTCGCGCGCCTCCGCCACGGTCTTGATCCTCCGGTCGCGCACCACGAGGCGCAGCCGCTCCACGGCCTTGACCGTCGTGTCCATGCCGAGATCGGCGAGGATCAGCCGTTCTTCGAGGTCATCATAAAAATCGTCGTCCAGCTCCGACGCGGTGAACACGCTGCTGATCGAGCTGGCGGTCTTGCTCAGTCCCTGCTTTATCTTTTCAAAAAAGCCCATAGTTTACTCCTTATTTATGTCGTAATGCCAAGCTGTTTGGTCATTTCATCGAGATCGAGGCTCAAAATCTTCGACACGCCCTGCTCCTGCATCGTCACGCCGTAGAGCACATCGGCGGCCTCCATCGTGCCGCGCCGGTGCGTGATGACGATGAACTGCGTCTTCTCGCAGAGGTTCCGCAGATAGCCCGCGAACCGCCCCACATTCCGGTCGTCCAGTGCGGCGTCGATCTCGTCGAGCATGCAGAACGGCGTGGGCCGCACCTTCAAAATCGCAAAATAGAGCGCGATGGCAACGAACGCCTTCTCACCGCCGGAGAGGAGCGTGATGGTCTTCAGCTGCTTTCCGGGCGGCTGCACGCGGATCTCGATGCCGCAGGTCAGCGGCTGGGTCTTGTCCTCGAGTTCAAGCGACGCGCGGCCTCCGCCAAACATTTCCGTAAATGTTGCGCCAAAATATTCGTTGATCTTTGCAAATTCCCGGACGAAAATTTCCGTCATCTCGGTCGTCAGGCCGTCGATGATCTGGAGCAGATCGTCCTTCGCGTGCAGCACGTCGTCGCGCTGGCCCGTCAGATATTCATACCGCTCGTTCACGCGGGCAAATTCGTCGATCGCACCGAGGTTCGGCGTGCCGAGGGACGAAATCTTCCGCCGCGTCTCGGTGATTTTTTTGTTCGCCGCCGGGATGGATTCGATCTCGATCTTCTCCGCCTCCGCCGTCGACGGCGTCAGCTCGTAGGAGTCCCACAGCTTGTCGATGAGCTGTTTTTCCTCCATCTCGCTCGTCAGCTTCCGCTGCTCGAGGCGTGCGGTCTCGCGCTCGAGGTTCAGGATCTCCTTGTTCTTGTCCTGTGCCTGCTTTTCGGTCTGGTTGCGCCGCCCTTCGAGCTGCGTCCGGTGCTCCACTGCCTCCTGCAAGGCGCTCCGCTTCTCCTCGGTCTGCGCCGCGAGGGCGTTCACTGCTGCGGCCTGCGCCGCCTGCTGTTCGCGCAGCGCGGCGATCTGGGCATTGCAGTCTTCAATAAGCTGCAATTTCTGTTCGCGGTCGCCGGCCATCGCTTCGGCCAGCGCCTCAAGCTGCGCGATGGACGTCTCCGCGCCGCTGCGCTCGGCGTCCTTCGCGGCAAGCTCCGCCCGGAGCTGCGCGGTCTGCTCGTTCAGCGCCGCTTGCTGCGCGCCCGCGGCTTCCAGTGCGCTCTGCGCCGCCAAAAGCTCCGTTTCCAGCGCCGCAAGCTGCACATCCAGCTGCTCGCGCTGCGTGCGCAGCATGTCGAGCCGTCCGCCGTCGCCGCCGTTGCGCGCTTCGATGCGCTGCAATTCCGCGTCGATGGACGCCAGATTTGCCTCCATCGCATCGCGCAGGGCCGCGGCCTGTTTTTCTTCTTCCGTCCGGCGGAGCACCTCGTCCTCCGCCTCACGGAGCTGCTGCCGCACGGCAGACAGTTCAAACTCCGTCTTCGCCGCGCTCGACGCCGCCTCGCTCAGCTGCTTTTGCAGCGCTTCAAGCTGCTGGGATTGTTTGGCGCGTTCGCCCTCCAATCTTGCCAGATCGTTCGCGCGGGAGAGCACGCCCGCGCTCTTCGTGGTCGAGCCGCCGGTCATGCTGCCGCCCGCGTTCATCACCTGTCCGTCGAGCGTCACAATGCGGAACCGGTTCTCCCCCGCGCGCGCCATGCGGATGGCATGGTCGAGCGTCTCGGCGATGACCGTCCGCCCGAGCAGATTTTCCAGAATCTCTTCATATTCCGGCGCGGTCTCCACCAGCGCCGAGGCGATGCCCACGAAGCCGGGCTGCCGCTCGAGACCGTTCAGGTTCATGCGTTTGCCGCGGATCGTATTCATCGGGAGGAACGTGGCCCGGCCGCCGTCGCGCCGTTTGAGCATCTGGATGGCCGCCTTGCCGCATTCTTCATTTTCCACGACGATGTTCTGCATCGCCGCGCCAAGGGCCGTCTCGATGGCGGTCGTAAATTCGTCGTCCACGCGGATCAGCTTCGACACCGGGCCGCGCACGCCGCGCAAGTTTCCGCGCTCGGCGTCCTGCATCACAAGGCGCACCGCCTTGGAAAAGTCCTCAAATTCCCGCTCCATCTCGCGCAGCATCTTCATCCGCGCCTCGATGGTCTGGAGCTGGACGCCCGCCGTGTCCGCCTGCTTTTGCAGCTGCGCGCGCTTGTCCTGCCGGGTCTTCAGCCGCAGCTCATAGCCGGAGATCGTATTGTTCGCGGATGTCACGTCCTCCTGCGCCTGCGTCAGTCGCTTACGGCACTCGGCCTGCCGTGCGTCGATGTCCGCGCGGCGCGCTTCGGCGGCGGCGCGGTCTTCCTTCAAAATGTTCTGCCGTTCCAGGATTTCACTCAGCGACGCCGTCAGCGATGCGATCTGCGTGTTCTTCTCGGCGGCATCCGCCTGTAACAGCGACTGCTTCGTCTGCAAGGCCAGCAGCTTATTCTGCTTTTCCGCCGTCTCGCGATCAAATTCCGCATTTTTCGCGTTCAGCGATTCAATTTCCGTATTCAATTCCCGCATCGCAGCCTGTGCCGCTTCCATGCGCTGCTTCTGCTCCGCGATGCTCCCGGCGATGCCGCCGCTGCGCGTATCCTGATCGTCCAACTCCTGCCGGATGCGGACGATGTTTTCGTTCTGGTGCGTGATCGACGCCTCGAGGACTGCCGCCTCGCCCTCCTGCCGCTGCCGCTCGGTCTCCATGCTCGCGATCTCCTCGCGCATCTGGTCGAGCACGAGCGTCTCGTGGTTGAATTGCAGCGACAGCTGCTCCGACTGGCTGTACAGCCGCGTCAGCTCGTCGTGCGCCTGCTCGAGAATGAACGCCGCGCTGGCGTAATCCGTCTCGGCCTTTTTCGCGTGCTCCGCGGCCTTGCCGAGTCCATCGAGCCAGACCGTCACCTCCAGCCCCTTCAGCTCGTCCCGTAGGGCCAGATATTTCTTCGCCTTTTCAGCCTGTTCGCGCAGCGGCTCGACCTGAAGCTCGAGTTCCGAAATTTTGTCGCCGATGCGCAGCAGATTGTCCTCGGTGTTGGCCAGCCTGCGCTCGGTCTCCTCCTTGCGGTGGCGGTATTTCGAGATGCCCGCCGCCTCTTCAAAGACCTCGCGCCGGTCGGTCGATTTGAGGGCCAGGATCTCATCGACCTTGCCCTGCCCGATGTTGCTGTAGCCCTCTTTGCCAAGGCCGGTGTCCATCAGCAGCTCGTTGATGTCGCGCAGGCGCGCACTCTGCCGGTTGATGAAATACTCGCTCTCGCCGGAGCGGTAATACCGCCGCGTGATGGCGACCTCGGGCGTCTCGATGCGGAGCTGCCCGGCCTGATTGTCCAGCACGAGCGTCGCCTCCGCGTAGCCCACGGCTGCGCGCTTCTGCGTGCCGCCGAAGATGACGTCCTCCATCTTCGCGCCGCGCAGCGCCTTGGAGCTCTGCTCGCCAAGCACCCAGCTGATGGCGTCGGAAATATTCGATTTGCCGCTGCCGTTCGGGCCGACGATGGCAGTGATGTCGCTGCCGAATTGCAGCACAGTCTTGTCCGGGAACGATTTGAAGCCCTGGACCTCCAAGGATTTCAGATACACGCGTATACCTCTCCATTTTTATTAACGTCTTATTTTATCAAAAAAGTCTGCAAATTGCAACCAGAACCTCTATGACTTGTAAGGATTTGTGGGGCGGGCAGCGTCCGCCCCAAGGCTCCCCTTGCTAGCATCAAGGGGCCGCGCCCCGGAATGCCCGCAGGCATTTGGCTGGCCGCAAGGCCAGACTGAGGGGATAAAGGCCAGAGATGCGCTACAATCCCTCCGTCAGCTTCGCTGACACCTCCCTTTACACAAGGGAGGCTTTTCCGCTGCGGCGGGGATTTCTCCCCCAGTCTGCGCAAAGCGCAGACAGCCCCCTCTTGGTAGAGGAGGCCTTTCCGCTGCGGCGGGAATGGGCCGATGAAGGCATCGGCCCCTACAAGCATACCTGTAAGACATACAGGCACAAAAAAGGCCCCAGAGGGGCCTTTTTCGTCAAATCTCAGATCTCGCCGGGGAACAGCGCCTCGATCGCGGCCTCCGCCGCGGCCTGCTCGGCGCGCTTTTTGCTGCTGCCGACGCCATGTCCCACCGCCTTGCCGTTCAGCAGCACCTCGACCTCGAAATGCTTGTCGTGATCCGGGCCGGATTCGCCAGTCAGCTCATAGTGGATCTGCTGATCCTTCTTGCGCTGCACCAGCTCCTGAAACGCCGTCTTATAGTCAAAATTGCGCGGCCGGCCCTTCGGGATGTTCGACAGGATCAGCCGGTCGATGATCTCCTTCGCCGCGGCAAAGCCGCCGTCCATAAAGCTCGCCGCAATGACCGACTCCATCGCGTCCGACACGATCGAATCGCGCTTGCGTCCGCCGCCCTGCTCCTCGCCGTGGCCGAGCAGCAGATAGCTCCCCAGCTCGATCGTCGCGGCGGCCTCGGCCAGATTGCGCTCACAGACGAGATCGGCGCGGATGCGCGTCAGCTCGCCCTCGGGCTTGTCTGGAAAGTTGCGGTAGAGGTACTCCGCGACCACAAAGCCGAGGATCGAATCGCCCAAAAATTCGAGACGCTCGTTGTCCGGCAGGTGCCGTTCGCGGTTTTCATTGGCGTAGGAGCTGTGCGTCAGCGCGTTTTCCAGCAGCGCCTTATTTCGGAACGTATATCCAAGCCCCTGTTCAAGTTTCGTCAGCATGCTCCAGCTCCTTCGGCACTGCCATCTTCTCAATGTTGTCCTGAATGTCCTGCGTGATGTTGGCCTCGACGGCGTTCACCGCCTGCCGTACCGCATGATAGAACGCCAGCTCGTCCGACGAGCCGTGCGCCTTCACCACCGGCTTGCGCAGCCCGAGCAGGAGCGTCCCGCCCGTCTCGCGGTAGTCCATCTTCTTCTTGAAGTCCTGAATCCCGCTGCGGCAGGCCAGTGCGGCCAGCTTCGTCAGGAAATTGCGCTTGAACATGTCCTTCATCATGCCGGACATGAATTTTGCCGTGCCCTCGATGGTCTTCAGCAGCACATTACCGGAGAAGCCGTCCGCCACGACCACGTCTGCGCCGCCGAGCGGCACGTCCCGCGCCTCGATGTTGCCGATGAAGTGGATGTACCCGGCGTCGCCCGCCTTTTGCAGCAGCGGATAGACCGCCTTTTGCAGCTCGCCACCCTTGCTGTCCTCCGTGCCGATGTTCAAAAGCGCCACGCGCGGCCGCTCCACGCCGAGCAGCTTCCGCGCGCAATACGATCCCATAAATGCGAATTGCAGCAGAAATTCCGGCGTGCAGTCCGCCGTCGCGCCGCAGTCGATGAGCATGACGCTGCCCGTGGCCGTCGGGATAATCGGACCCATGGCCGCGCGGCGGATGCCCTTCACACGCCGCACCGTCAGCGTCGCCGCCGAGAGCAGCGCCCCGGTCGACCCGGCGGACACGAATGCGTCCCCGCCGCCGTCGCGCAGCATCTGCAAGCCGACAACCATCGAGGACTGCGGCTTCTTTTTCAGAACCGTCGCCGGGTCGTCGTGCATGTCGACGACATCGTCCGCATTCGCGATCTCCACGCCCTTCGGCAGCGTCTGGATCTGATGGTCGGCGAGGGCCTTGAGGATCTCCTCCCCGCGCCCGACGAGCACGACCTCCGTCCCCAGCGCCTCCGCCGCGCGGATCGCGCCGAGCGCCGCAGCCGCAGGCGCGTTGTCGCCGCCCATGGCGTCCACTAAAATGCGCATAATTGCCTCCTTACTTCATCGCATCGATGATGGCAAGCGACCGCTGCGCGATCGCCAGATTCTTGTTGGCCTTGCCCTTGACCCGGTAGCCGAGCGGACTCATAATGCCGAAATTGACGTTCATCGGCTGGAACGCGCCGATGCTCGTGTCGGAGATGTAGAGCGCCAGCGCACCGATGGCCGTCTCGCGCGGGAAATCCGGCAGCGGCTCGTCCTTCAGCTTCGCCGCCAT
>ERZ827440.2187-NODE-2187-length-18016-cov-14.042648_pt1 | contig 18016 bp, 23 predicted proteins | sample MGYA00519774_ERZ827440 | MGnify/ENA primary metagenome ERZ827440 (study PRJEB31778, sample SAMEA3449302) | human gut metagenome | biome: human gut; feature: human-associated habitat; material: faeces | place: United Kingdom | collected 2010/2012 ... | reverse complement strand
ATTTGAGACAATACTTTGGCTCAAATAAACACTCTAGAACCTTAGATCTAGAGTGCCTATAACATATAATAAATAATATTATTTTACTTCTTTAATAATTCCTCCACCTAGACAGATATCACCATCATATAATACACAGAACTGTCCAGGAGTAACAGCCTTAGACTTTACATAATTAAGTCTAAGCATATTGTTATCTAAATATTCAACCTCGGTATTAATATCGGGCTGTCTATATCTAAATTTACAAGTACATTTACTAGGTCTTTCATCAGTTAAAAAGTTAAAATCTTCAATAACAGCGGTATTAGAAAATAAATACTTATTCTCATCACCAATAGCAATATATAGAATATTCTTATCTAAATCTTTCTTTACTACAAACATTCTATCTTCAGTACCACCAATATTTAAACCTCTTCTTTGACCAATAGTATAATACATAAGACCAATATGTTTGCCAAGTACTTCACCAGTATCAATATTTACAATATCACCAGTAGTATTAGGTAAATAATTCTCTAAAAACTGTGTAAAGTTTCTTTCACCAATAAAACATATACCCGTAGAATCTTTCTTCTTTGCAGTAATCAAATCATACTCTTCAGCAATCTTTCTGACTTCAGGTTTTTCAATATCACCAAGTGGAAATAAAACATTCTTAAAGATATCTTTATTTACATAAGCTAAGAAATAAGATTGATCTTTATTCTTATCTTTAGCCTTAGCAAGTTTACCATCTATTAACTTAGCATAGTGCCCAGTAGCTATATAATCCGCTCCTAGCTCTTTAGCTTTCTTAACAAATAAATCAAACTTAATATATTTATTACACATAACATCAGGATTAGGAGTTCTTCCCTTTTTAAGTTCATCTAGGAAATAAGTAAAGACAAAGTCCCAGTACTCTTTAACAAAGTCTACTCTATGTAATGGAATACCAATTTTATTACAGACCGCTAAAGCATCATTATAATCTTGTTCCTGAGGACATATATTATTATTTAAATTAGGATTACCTAAATAATCATTATTAATAGTACTATCCCAATTTCTCATAAATAAACCTATTACATTATATCCCTGTTTCTTTAATATAATAGCGGCAACTGAACTATCTACTCCTCCAGACATACCTATTACTACTGATTTCATTTAATACACCTCTTCAGTTAGTAATTATATCATATTTTATAGTTTAAATAAATAGTTTTATCATTACTTTTAATAGAGAAGGTAATAAATAAGCTTCACATAATGAAGATATTACACATAGTATAATACATATACCAAAAACTAGAACATATTTCTTAAAAAACTTACCTAAATTTACTGTTTTATCTTTAAGAAATATCATTTTAAATAAATACTTAGAAAATAGTAGCGTATATACTCCCAGTATAAGGATTATAAGTATATTAATTAACTGACTAGGTATTACATATATTAATGAGGATAATATTCCTTTGTATTTATATACTAAGATAAAGGAAGATATTGAAAAACCTATAGTAAAACTTTTCATATATATAAAGAAGATATTAAAGATAACTCCAATAATAGACATACCAAGTATCCAAGATAATATTATAAGTATCATACCTTCGATTAAACTATTTTTAAAAGAATTAAGATTATTAATATTATTAGTATTAATATTAGTCATAAAAGTACTAATCTCATTAATAACTTCCGACTTATCATTCTCATTTAATACCATTAGAAAAAGAGAACCTGATATTATTCCGAGTACCACTATAAAGATTACAAATAAATTTACTTTTTTATTAGGTAAAATTAGAGCAAGTCCACTATTTAATTTCTTATTCATTTCTTATCACCAATAAAGTATATTAATTAATAGTTGAAAATATTCTTAATATTTAGTATAATTAAATAGAGGTGTATAAATACTATGAGTAAGAAAAAGAAAAAAGTCAAGAATATCGGCTCTAAGATATTTGCTTATGTAATGCTTGCCCTAGCGGTAGTATCTGCATTAACATCAATAATAGCGTATATGTTGCACTAGTATAGACTAAGTGCTTTTTATTTTATACATTAAAAAAGTATACCATTATAGTATACTTATTTTTATTTAATAAATAGAAATAATAATAACATAGATACAACAAAGCTAACTACTCCTAGAAGAATATAAGAAACAAAACCAGCATTATTCTTTTTATTACTTTGAAAAGTTTCTTTCTTCTTAGATTCAGTATCTACTATATCTCTTGTCATACTATTAAATGTTTCAGTTTCTATTTCTACTGTTTTATCAAGTTTAGGTTCTTCATTCTTACCTACAACGAAATTAATACTAGGAGTCTCTACCATATCATAACTATTAAAGTGATCACTTTGTTTAACTAATTCTAAAATAGTTTTATATTCTATTCTATTATTATATCTAGATACAAACCAATTAGTAAATGTTTTAAATGAATCATTATTTATTATATAAATATTACTATTTACTTTAATATTATTCTTAGTAAGAAAAGCATAGGCATTATTAAAGATATTACCTAAATATCCATCTAATCTTTGATATAATACTAAATCTTCAACAGTTCTTATTCTATCTAATATACCATCATAAAATATTGGTAATACAAGAGTTACATTATAATTATCGATACTCTTATAATAATTAATAAGTTCTTCAGTAACACTCTCTAATGAATTTTTATTTAAATCATATGACTGATAGTTACCCTTTAATCTAAGAACAATATTAGTATCTGTATAATCAGTAAATGGAACTAGTATATAAAAGCCATAACTTGGTGTACTTATATAATAAATATTATGTTTATTTAATTTATAAATTAGTGTCTCTTTCATAATCTCTCCTACTCTACTATATAAGTATAACACATTCAAAGTAACTTGTCATTACTTTTTATTAATTTTATTTTTTAATATTCACTATAAGCCTTACTATGTAAGTCTTATTAGTGCTATTTCTAGCCTGTAGTCTAAAAATAGTATATCAGTCATATCTATTATATATAAGAGAGATCTATATATTTAAATTAAAACAAAAACTTAAAGAGCATAAATATTACTCCTATTACAAAGAATAATAATAGATACTTCTTATTATTATACCTTCTAGCGGTCGGTAATAGTTCACAAAAAGATATTTGAAGCATAATACCCGCAATTAAGGAGAATAATATGCCAAGTACTGTGTCATTAACAAAGTTCTTTAAAAATATAAATGCTAAAAGAGCTCCTAGTGGTTCAGATAAAGCGGATACTAAGGTATAAAATATGGCTCTTTTTCTACTACCAGTAGAATAATAAATAGGTACCGATATACTAATACCTTCAGGTATATTATGCATAGCAATAGCTATTGCAAGAGATAGTCCTAGTTTAACATCACTTGAAGTGGCTACAAAAGTAGCTATACCTTCAGGTAGGTTATGTAATATTATGGCAATCATTGATATTATACCTACTTTAAATAAGGATTTATCTTTAGTATCTTGAGGTGGTTTATCAGGTAGATAATAATCTATTATCATTGATATTACTATACCTAAAAGTAAACCTAAAAAACTAATTATTATAGTAGTTATTTTACTTAGATTATTACTAAGTAATACTAATGATTCCGGTACTAAATCAGTTACTGATACAGTTATCATAACACCGGCTGCAAAAGCAAGCGAAGCCATAACTATCTTATCATGATTTTTCTTCTTTATAAATATTACTAGTACTCCAATCATCGTAGAAAATCCTGCGATAAAAGTAAGTAAGAATGCTAAAAGGGTATTATTCATTGTATCACCTATTTAACTATATGAAAAAAAATACTATCTATACTAGTATTTACTAAATAAAATATAATGTATAAAAATATATTAATGTCATATATTATTAATGCGAGTATAAATATTATGTTTGAAGATTTGAAGTTATATATGGAAAATTATGCTAGAATATAAAGATAGTTTCATCTTTTTCTATGCTAAATAATATACAAAATTAAAAACATTGGTATTATTTTCTATTAAAATTATACCAATGCTTCTTTTTACTTTTTACCATACCATTACTATATCTATAAAGTAAGTAATTATAATCTTCTTTAAAATCATTAGTATCGGTAGGTATTAAACTATCTTCAATTACATAGTCATTTTCATTTGTATCTGTAGTATATTCTTTCTCATTTAATAAATCAATATACACTACTCTATCTTTTGAATATAAAACTGCTTTTTCTATTTTACTATTTCTTTTTTTAGAATGAAATATATCTCCAACATAGAAATTATCTTCCATAATTAAACATTCCTTTAAATAAATTATTACTTAAAACATTAAGATCAAGTTCAAAAGATAAATCTATATTAAGAGTATCTCTAATATCTTCAATTATATACACATAATTTTTAATAATATTATATATACTAATAAATGATATAATAGTACAAATAATGGCTATAATATTAATTATTAAGTAATTAAAGATACTACTTAGTAAAAGAATAAAAGATAACTTAAAACATACTTGAAGTACTTTAATAATCATTTTCATAAAAAAGTAATTATAATTATATTTAGCTTCTTCTAACTGATTAGTTACATAACTCATATCCATACTATCACCTCTTCATAGGCTAATATTTTACAATAAAATAGTCATAAAGTCAAGTAAATCAAGATTATTTATGAATATGGTAAATATTATCTTTCATAATTTTATCCATAAGAGAAATACTAATAATGTAGTCTGTGAATATAGTTAAAGGAGATGTATTTTATGTTTTTTAAAAAAATAAAAAACAATGTTATTCTGCTGATACTCTCATTATTTATTATTCCCACTTATGCCCTTGCTTATTCAGACTATGTAATAGCGGGAGGAGAAAATATTGGTATTGAACTTAATTCTAAAGGTATAATTATCGTAGGTACTTATAGTGTTAACAATAACAATCCTGCTAAAGAAGCTGGACTACAGAATGGTGATAAGATAATTAAAATTAATTCTAAAGATGTAGATAATATTAAAGATATGATAACCACTATTGAGAATAGTAATAATAAAGAGAATTTATCTATTACCTATTTAAGGGGAAGTAAAGAGAATACTACCAATATTAAATTAGTTAAATCTGAAGGTGATATCTATAAGACAGGACTATATGTTAAAGATAGTATAACCGGTGTTGGAACACTTACCTACATAGATCCTAATACTAAGTTATTTGGAGCATTAGGACATGAAATAATTGAAAAAAATACTGGGCAAAAACTTGAAATAAAAGATGGTAAAATATATAGTTCTACTGTAACAGGAGTTACCCGAAGTAGTATTGGTAGTCCTGGTGAAAAGAATGCTAGATATGATAGTTCTAAGATATTTGGTAATGTATTTGAAAATACTAATAAGGGTATATTTGGTACATATACTGGTGATATTCCCAATAAGAAACTATATACTGTAGCAAAAGATAGTGATATTAGTACTGGTAAAGCAAGTATTTTTACTGTAGTTAATAATGATAAAGTAGAAGAATTTACTATTAATATTATTAAAATTAATAATAATGATGCTGTTACTAAGAATATATTATTTGAAGTGACTGATAAGAATCTACTTGATTTAACTGGTGGTATTGTTCAAGGAATGAGTGGTAGTCCAATAATTCAAGGTGATTATATTATTGGAGCAGTAACTCATGTAGTAGTAGATGATCCTACAAAAGGATATGGTATATTTATTACTAAAATGTTAGAAGAGGCAGAAAACTAAAGAGGATATTATTCCTCTTCTTTTATATATCCTCTTGAGTCTAAAGTCTCTAAATTAAAACTTTTTCTTTATTATATTCATCACATTTAACTTCTAATAATGGGAAATTACAGCAGCGATCATAGATATTTTTATATAATTTTTTATTTTTATATTTTTGATATAAAAGCATTGAACTTTTTTTAACTTGTATATAATTTTTGTTTAACCATTCAATTTGATTTTTTAGTAATTCTTGATATTTACTCTCTTCTTTTGATAAATTATACCTATTTAAAGAAATAACTTCATAGTTATCTTTACTTACTGGTATCATATTATTAAAATTAATAGCACCAAGAACACCATTATCAATTTTAAAAAAATCTATAGTATTACTCATCGTTTGATGCTTTGGTTTGGGACTAGAAAGCGGTGCAAAATATTCTTTATCACCAATAGAAAATAAAACTCCAATAAAAGGTCTTAATTCCTTTTTACCTTTATTATAAACTACTCTTTTATCATACTTTCTTAAATAATCACAATACATATAATCTATTTTTACCAACTTAAAAACCATAAAAATTTACAAAACCTCCCTTCAATTTTTGCTAGCAAAATTATACTATTATAAATAAGAAAAGTCAATATAAAATTAAAAGAACTAGAGTGAAGTCTCTAGTCCCCGCATATATATGCTCCCAATTAATTTATGTCTAATTGGTGTAACGACGCTTTTTTAGCTCCCAATTTAATGGCTGGGTACACCGCTTTTTTAGCTTCCCGTTTATACGGCCGGACACACCGCTTTTTTTAGTATAGTGAGAATATTTCTCACACAACATAATAATACTATAATAATTTGTATTTGTCAATTATTTTTATTCACTAACAGTGAAATCATCTAATTTACCATTTTCAAGCATAATTTTATTTACTTTTTCAGTTACTTTATTTAACTTATCAGAGCATTCTTTAGCTAGTTTCATAGCTTCAGTATATTTATTTATTGCTTCATCAAGTGGTACTTCTCCTGTTTCTAATTCTTTTACTATTTCTTCAAGTAATTTTATTTTTTCTTCAAAAGTCATTTCTTCTTTTTCTTTTGCCACTTTTATTCACCTACCTTAATTATTTTACTTTCAATATTACCATCTTTAAATGCTATAGTAATTACTTCATCTTCTTTTACATCTTTAATACTAGATAACACTTTATCTTCTTTTTTAACAATAGCATATCCTCTATTTAATGTATTTAATGGATTTAATACTTCTAACTTTGATATAATATGATCTAGTCTTTGACTACTATATTTATATAGCATACTAGGATTATTTAATACATAACTATTTTTTACTGTATATAATCTTATCTTAGTATTATCTAATATTTTATTTATTACTTTATCTAAATTATCCATTAGATTATCTAGTTTTTGTTCTTTTACTTCATACATAGATAAAGGTTTAGTTAATATATAACTATTCTTTATATTATCTAGTCTTTTATAATTTATACTAATAATATTATTTAAAGCATTATAACTTCTATTGACTGCCGTATCTAAATATGTAATTATAGTATTAATATCAGGTACTGCAAGTTCTCCTGCTGCTGTAGGAGTTGGAGCTCTAAGATCTGCAACATAATCTGATATAGTAATATCTATTTCATGTCCAACAGCAGATATAACTGGTATTTCACTATCATAAATAGCTCTAGCTACTACTTCTTCATTAAAAGGCCATAAGTCTTCAAGTGAGCCACCTCCACGGCCAACAATTAATGTATCAAGCTTTAGTTCATCTTTTAAACTATTAGCTAGTCTTATTTTATTAGCAATGTCATTAGCAGCCATATCACCTTGTACTAGTGCTGGAAATAAAACTGTCTCACATATTGGATATCTTCTTTTAATAGTAGTTAGTATATCCTTAATAGCGGCCCCAGTAGGAGATGTTACTATACCTATTCTATTTGGTATTCTTCTAATCTTTTTCTTTTTATCTTTATCAAATAAGCCTTCGCTAGATAATTTCTTTTTTAATTGTTCAAAGGCGACATATAATGCTCCTATTCCATCTTCAAGCATTTCTTCTACATATATTTGATAAGAACCACTTGCTTCATATACATCTATTTTACCAGTAACTAATACTTTCATACCATCATAAGGCATAAACTTCATATTTTTGTTATTAAAAGAAAACATAACAGCATTTATTCTACTATTCTCATCTTTTAAAGTAAAATAAAAGTGTCCTCTTGAATGAGCCTTAAAGTTAGATATTTCACCTTTTAGATACACTTTCTTTAGTAATAAATCTTCGTTAATAACTTCTTTTATATATTTATTTACTTCAGTTACAGTAATATAATTATTATTCATAATTACTCCTCAGTATTATTATCTAATTTTTCATGATATATTTTATCTAGTACTCCATTAATCATTTTAGATACTTTTTCATCTGAATATTTTTTAGATAATTCTATTGCTTCATTTATACATACTAAGTCTGGAGTATCGGTATAAATAAGTTCATATACTGATATTCTAAGTATTGCTTGATCTGTTAATCCTAGTCTATCTATAGACCAAGACTCTATATATTTTTCTATACTTTTATCAATATCATCAATATTATTTAATACTCCATTAATTAAAGTATTTAAATATTCTGTATCTATTTTCTTTCTATCTTCTATTACAATATTTTCTAATACTTCTTCTATAACATTATTTATATCATAATTTATTTTATTTTTTTTATATAAAAAAATTTGGTATAAAATAGTCATAGCTTTTTCTCTAGTAATTGTTCTGTTTGTCTTCATAAAAATACACCTCTTATTAATTCTACCACAAAATATTAATATTTTAAATATATTATCATAAGTTTTTATATCTTTTTTCACTTAGAATTGCTATCTCTAAGTGTCATTTATAGCCTGTAGTCTATAAATGATATATCAGCCATATCTATCATATATAAGAGAGGTTATTATACCTAAAAAATTTATAATAAAAAGATTTGACAAAGAGATAAAAATACAGTATAATGTATTTGTAATTAATTACAGAACTGGTCGTGACCCGTAGGGTTGCGGCTGGTTTTTTTATAAATTAATATTACATCCTCATTCTTTTTAACAATAACCTTATCTACCCAATTAGTAGTTTTTGAAATATATATTTTTTCAATTTGAAATAACAAACTTTCTAGTTCCATTTTACTATTGGTAATATCAAATATAAAATTGTTTGATTGTTTTCTTTTCTTTTTTATTGCATCTTCAATACTTCTTTTCCCTGAGCCTTAAATTGTTTTTAAATCCCAATATTCATTCTTAAAAAGATAATCGGCGGTCATAATACCATTTGGATAATTAATTCTTGGCATCATATATACATTACTACCAAATGTGTTACATAACCATAATGCAATTCTTCTTTCTTGTTTTGAATAGTCTAATATAACATTCTTTTTGTCTACATTATATTTAATATTGTTATAAACATAATATTTAGCATCAATTACATTGCAATTGTTATGACCATACTGCTTATTTTTTAGCCAAGAATTAGTAATATCAGTATATTTGTCTGTTTTAATTGTATCAATCAATATTAAAATCTCCTTCCTTCTTTATGCTTGATTTTAATGTTTATTTTATCAATATGTAAGAATGTTGTCAATCAAAATATAGAAGAAAGTTTCAATAAAAATTTAAATTTAAAAAAGACAATATCATAAATATTATCTTTTATTCATTTGTTATAGGAGCACCACTACATATTGGTTCTTGAAGTTGTTTAAGCCCTAACTTATCAGTTTCTTTTATACTAAGTGTAACTATTAAATTACTTTGGTTTGTTTTAACATTATCTTCAGGTATTATTTTATCTGTTATGTCATTGATGTCATTTATATTGCCTTTACCTTTAATATGATATGTAAACTCATAATATTTGCCTTGTTCTAACTTAGATTTTAAGTTAGATGGTATTATATGTGAATATGGAATAGTGGTTTGAAACTTTTCTAATATTACATATGAAACATCAGGATGATGACCAGTATAATTCTCAAGTAGATTATATACTTTCCAAGTTTGAGTAAAACTACAATCATAGTTTAACTCTTCTGCATTCTTGTTTTCATCATTTGGAGTAATTGCATTATTACTGGTACATTTTTCTTTTAATTCATTTCTTTCTATAATTAGAAATACACCAAGTACAACTATAATTAAAGCCATACAAATAAATATAATTTTTTGATATTTTTTCATTCATCTATCTCCTTTACTTAGGACTTCTCTTAATTAATTTAGCGTGAACCACTGTTCTTTCAGTATCCGAGTAACAAGTACTAAGAGTAAGTATTTTATCATTAGTATCTAAATTTGTATTAAAGTTATGAATACTTCTTTGTTTTATAGTATTTAAAAATTTAGTATATTCTTCATTACTATTAAAATTAGTAGTAATATAATAACTCTCTTCAGGTATTTTGTATACTGAGAATATCTGCCACAAAGTATTTTCAGTATCCGTAGATAATCTAATAATATGATTATCTTTATTATTATACCAAGATGATTTTAATACCCTTGAAAGAGAACCAAACATAGTTTTATCAAGTCTACTATGAGCATATAAAATAGTATTTTTATTATTTAAGTCTTTGCTATTTCTATAGTCTAAGAATACCCAACCAGCTTCATTATATTTTTTATCAAAGGAATGATTCAAATAATAAGAATTATCTTTAGTCTGAACAAACGGATAATTTATATTAGTATTATTTACATTAATCCAGCCTACAGTATCTGAATTTTTTTCTTTTAATTCAGTTATATCTACATCTATTAAAGGAAACTTTATATAATACCAATAATCACTAGTTTCTTCTTCATTAGTATCATTAACTAATTCAGTATTATTATCATCATCTCTCAAAGTAACATTAACCGCATTAGTAATATCATTTATTACTTTAGAAGTATCTTTATTATCTTTACCCCAAATAAATATTTTAATTAGACAAAATACTATTATAGATATAAATATAGAAAATAATATTAGAAAAAACCAAGTAGTATTTTTTTTCTTTTTTCTTTTCTTTTTATTATTATTTCTATCATTATTTATTGTATCTAAAATATTATCAGCATTAGTATTTATATAATTTAAATTGTTATCAATAATTAAATCATTTGAACTGTTTTGATAGAAATCATTTGCATGTCTTGGAGTATATTCATCATCTTTATTATAATCATTATATTCGTTATTCAATTACTATCACCATATTAATTATACTAATAATTTAAAATATTTACAAGTAATAAAAAGAAAAAGAGGAAAATTCCTCTTTTAATATTATCTAGTTACTTTAGCAGATATTTTTTTTGAAGTAATAACTACACCAATAGTACTTATTACTATTGCACTAATAATTAATGCTAAGTTGATATCTGAAGTAGTTGGATTCTTTTCAGGTTTAGTTTCAGTAGGCGTTTCAGTAGGTGTTTCAGTAGAAGTTTCAGTAACATTGTTATATCCAACAACACCATAAGTACTTAAGTGAGATGTAGTAAATACTACTTTACCATCTACTAATTTAGCATCAAGGGTATCAGCAATTTTACCATTTTCGTCAATATAAATTACTTTATAAGCATCATATTTTTGCTCACTTTCAGGAATTGCTATTGCAATAGTAAATTTACCTTCTTCTAATTTTTCAATTCTACCATCACCATTTAAAACATCAATTTCATATAAATTAATTAATTTAACTTCTTTAACTTTTTTATTATCTTTATATGCTTCAGTTACTTTTTCAGTACCCTTTTTAATTTCATCCTCAGTTTTTTCAGTTACTTTTAAACTTAAATCATTTCTAATAGCTTCTTCACTTTCAAAAATAACTTTTTCATCATTAGTTTCTAATACTTTATTTTCTACTACTGCATATGTGTTACCATTTTTGTTAACTACATATTTATCTCCAAGGAATTTTGTAACATCTGTATTAAATGTTCCACCTGCTACTGTAACATTAACTTTAGCCCATGCTGTAGTAGGATTTCCTTGAGTATTATTTACATATAATGCTTCAGCACCAGTAATAGTACCACCTGTAATATTAACTTCAATAGGTAATTGTGTAGTATGTTGTACAACAGCTATACCTGCTCCTGCTGTTGTAGCACCTTTGCTGTTTGCTTCTGATACTAATTTTTTAGCAGTACCAGTAATTGTTCCACCTTTAACATTTAATTTACCAGATCTAACTTCAATACCAGTAGCGCCAGTAAGTTTTACACCATCTTCAATATTATAAGTACCATTGCCTGCACAATATACAGCAATACCATCATTTCCAGTAGCAGTTATAACAGAACCTTTTTTAATATTTACTACTGGACCATTTTCGTTTTTAATTATTCCATTTGTTGTAATACCATAGTCTTCTGCTATAATTGTTCCTGCAAAATTAACTTCAGTATTATAAGCATTTTTTTCAGATTCATATATTGCAATACCTGTAGAACCCTTAATAGTAACATCCTTTTCTACATTTAAAATAGACTTCTCTTTTGATGTACTTTCTTCAATTCCCCAAACATTAATATATAAGTCATTCAAATTAACGGTTCCTTTTCCTGTAATTGTTAATTCGCCGCTTACAACAAACAATGTTTTACCATTAGTAAAATTTAAATTATGCCCATTTAAATTAATTGTTAACTTTCTACCATCAGTAAGTGGCAAATGATTAGTAGAATCAATATCTGCAGTTAATTTAATTGTATCACCAGTAGCAGTTTCAGAAAACGCTTTAGTTAATTCTTCTTCTGTACCAGCAGTTTTTTCAGCAGCCATTACACTAGGAACAAATAATGCAAGTACTGCAACTAGAAATAATAATTTCTTTTTCATTTTTTTCTTTCTCCTTTTCTTATTTTTTGAGTAGCTTACTTCTCCTACCCTACAATTCGATTATAACATTAATTTTATCTTTTACAAGACTTTTTTCTACAAAAAAAATATTTTACAGATAAAATGTCAAATAAAAAACACTAACTTGTAGTGTCTTCTTCATTAATAATAACTTCTCTATATTCAGTAATATCTTCATAAGCCTTGACAAATAAGGTTAAATTAAGTTGTTCATCATTACTTATCTCATTGACAATGGTAACATCTTTTACTTCTTTGATATTACTATATTTAAGCAGCAACTTTTCTTTAGCAGTCTCTACTGCTCTATTTTTAGCCTCTTCTTTAGTATATATATCATCAATTACTTCAGTTTCATATTGATATTCATAATTTAATGATATTGAAGTTACATTATTATCAAATATACTTTTTATATTTTTATCAAAAGTTTTATACTTCTTAAAGTCAAATAGTGATATTCTTTTATTGATAAAGTTAAATACTAATACTTTTTTCTTATTACCAGTATATTTTACTTCATGATGATAATATGGATAATTTATATCTATTATATACCAAACTTCTCCAATTACCTTTCCTCTTGCGGTACTTAGTATTTTCTCTTCACTTGGAGTAGTAATATATGCTGATATTATAGTTTCACCTTTTTTAACATAAGTATTAATATCTCGTACTTTTTCACCAGACTCTGCTTCAATAACCCTAATAACAGCATTTTTGGAGGAGACTATATCATAGTTTTTGTTATTATCTATTTCTTTATTAATAATTCTCTCTTCTACTCTAACAGTATATTTAGTACCATTTCTTATTATTTCAAGCCATTCTAAATTATCTTTATTATTATTAAGTATTTCTTTTTCTATTTTTTCTACTTCACTATAACTTTTAGCGAAAGCATATTTCTTAATACCATGATCTTTTAACTCTTCAGTTACTAGTTTAATTATTTTACTATTTGAATGTATTACTTCAACACTAAATATCATATTTGATAATATAAATACTATTATCATACTAAGTAATAAGAATAATAAAATAAATCTATTCTTTTTTAAGAATTTAATTATATGAAGTTTTCCGTAATATCTAACTATTTTAATATCATAAATAGTTTTATATTTTTCTATTTCTTCTAAATCATTATAATCAATTATTAAATCTATTTCTTTATGACTTCTTGGAGTTAACTTAACTATCTTGATATTATTTTTTATTATTCTTTTAATAAAATTATTAATATTTCTACCACTAACTCTAATTTTAATATTACTAGAAAATATTCTAAATATTTTTTCTTTCATAATATCAACTCTTTCTATTTATTAAAAGAAATACCTTCAATATTACCAGTTATTAATACTTCTTCTTCAAGCATTTTAGATATAACTAGATTAGTACCTATTATTATATATTTACTATCTAAGTAACTAATACTAATTTTAGTGTCTGAGAAGTCCATAATTTTAGTATAATTAATAATATCTAGTTTGTTATTCTTATATAATATACTAAACTTTTTATCATTTATATAATTATCTATTGATCTAACCAATTTTATTTTTTTCATATTAATATATATGATTTATAATTAAAATTTATGAAAATATTAACTTATATAGGTATTCGTAGTGCATTTTTATTTACTTTTGTCATAAGTTATATTGAATACAAAAAAGGGGTGGATTATATGTGTAATAATGAAAATAATACTTGCGAGAATTGCATCGCGGATATCCTTAAAGTTATCCTTATACTTCAGCAAAGTGTATGTCAAAATGACTGCTGCCTAGAGACTTGTGATAGAGGCTTCTTAGGACAAAATAGTAGTTTCTGCTACAACACTAGACCTATACAGTTATATACTTGTTCAGGAGGAAGTACTCCATTAGCAATGCCAATTAGTAAAGATCCAAGTATTACTACTACAAGTACTGTCTTTAGACTAGAAAAATTAGATGGTTGCTGTGCTACCTGCAGAGTACTTGCACCTAATACTGATGAGACTAGTGTATTTCCATACGAAGCTACAAACTCATTCTTTACTATTAATTTAGGATGCTGCTGCATACTAAGATGTCTAGATGATACAGTTGTTGAAAGCATATAAAAAACAGGCTCTATAACCTGTTTTTTTAATAAAAGGAGATAATAAAAGTATTGTCTCCTTTAAATGTTATTAACAATATTTTGTAACACTTTTTAGCTTTAAATTCAATCTTAGATTTATCATTAAGGACATTTATATAAATTTTCTTTATAAATAGTATTTTTTAAATTAAAGTCATATTCCTCAAGAAATTTGCATCCAAATTTTTTATAAAATTCATTTGAATTGTTTTCTTTTATGCAGCTTACCACATTATATTCATAAACTTCTTTTAATAGTTTATTAGCTTTTAAAAACAATTGTTTTCCAATTACTTTTTTTATTGCATAATCAATTAAGCATTAAATACTAATCATCAAACTTTATATTATAATTTTTTATTTTTTTTACTATTCTTCCTCGTGAACATTTGTGAGTTTTGCATTTTGCAATATAATATCTTCTATACTGAATTTATTTTCTCTTAATACCTCAAACTTTTTTAAAATATTTACAATATCATTTATGCTTATATCTGATTTAGTTCCAAGTTTATTATTTTCAATTGTTATATAACCTTCATCTAACGTTTTGCCTAATACACAAGTATATGGTACTCCAGTAATTTTACTATCTTTCAATTTTGCACCGATGCTTAAGAAATCTCTGTCATCGAAAAGTACATTAACTCCTTCGCGTGTTAATAGTTTATATAATTTTTCTGCATATTCGAGTTTATTTTTATCATCGGTTTTTGCAATTATATATATAGAATATGGTGTAATATTAACAGGTAAAGATATACCTACAAAATCATTTTTTTCGTTTCTTACTAAACTATTTTCATAAACCATTGCAAGTGTTCTTGACACTCCAATTCCATAGCATCCCATGTTATAATATTTTTGTTTGCCATCAACTGCCGTATAGGATGCATTCATACTTTTAGAATACTTTTCGTCAAGTTGAAATATATGTCCTAATTCACAAGCCTTTCTCACTTCCAAATTACTTAAATCAGTAATGCCGTAAATTTCCTTGATATACTCATTGGCATTTTCTTTTTCTAATAATTCACTATTTATCAATTTTCCTGTTACTCTATCAAATAAAATATTATCTTCGCCAATTTTTGAAACACACATAAATTCTTCTGATTTTGCTCCGCCTATTGCACCATTATCTGCACCAACTGGTTGAACATTCAATTCTAATTTATTAAATATTTCCAAATAAGCTTTTTTAATTTTTTCATACTCCATGTTTAAGTCTTTCGCATCTCTCCCAAAACTATATGCATCCATCATTTCAAATGATTTTCCTCTTAGCAAATATCCTCTTGTTCTAATTTCATTTCTAAATTTTTCACCGATTTGAAAATATGTAACAGGTAAATTCTTGTATGATGTCAATCTAGATTTGGCAAACTCTACTACTGCTTCTTCTGCTGTTGGTGCCAAACAAAAATTACCTTTTTCGGTTAGGCATCTAAACATAACATCTTCGCTAACATATCTATCTAATCTTCCAGAGCTAATCCAAATATTTTCCGGTTGTAAAAGTGGTAAATTTATTAAGGTACAGCCATATTTGGTTAATGTGTTGATAATAATGTCATTAATGTTCTTCTTTACTAAAAACGGAATATGTCCATATGCATAAATTCCACTTGCAAATTGATCAATTTGCCCAGTTTGTAACAACATATCTTGTACTGGAAATTGTTCATCTAATTTTTTTATTTTTGTTTCTATTAATCCTATATTTGACACTTTCATATTTTATTCCTTCTTTCCTATATATTTTATTATATCATTTTATCTGATTATTTCAAATATAATTTCTTTATATTTTTTTCATTGCATTTTTTTTCTTGTTCGCCACTATATTTTAACATTGCTAATAATTCTTCGTGATTATATGTACTTGATGAATATGCTCGATTAAAATCATCCTTAGTAATATGAGTATCTTCTAATGTATCGTGCAATAACCCTGCACATATCGTATCCCTATCAGCATGCATACTAACAAGTATATATGCTACATTAAGTGGATGAGTAATATAAGGTTCTCCACTTTGTTTTTTTGTCCTGAATGAAGATTATTCGCATAGTAATATGCTCTTTTTATGATTTCCACTTCATCAGGATTATAACTTTTAACTAGATTAAGCAAATCCTCAACAGTAAGTTTATTCATTTGCTTTCACCTCTATATATAACAAAAGAGCGGTACCACAGCGAACGACATCAAATTAGCCATTCACTGAGTACTGCTCTTTAGTCACAGCAACATTTTAAATTTTGCAGCAGCAGAAAAATATGTCAGTTAAATTATTTCTAACATTATTAAGTATAGAATTAATATTTAACAAAACATATTTTACCATAATGCTCAACTCCTCTTTTTTATTTTTTAGAATTTTTACCAAAATAAAATAAAAATAAAAAAATTAATTAAGTAAAACTTCACAAACATTCTAAAAAATTAAACCAAATCTCCTACAAGTAATATAGTAGTACAAAAATGATGTGTTACAAATATTAATTTTTTTATATAGCATATATATTTATACATAAAAAGATATAGTAAATTATTCACTATATCCTTCTAACTTCTTAATCGTTTTTAATTATTTCTTAATTTAGCATTATGTTTCTTTTCTACATCTATTGCTATTCTATCAAATATTTCAGTTATTTCATCCAGTGTAAGAGTCTTTATTAATACCCATGGGGGTTTTGGATGTTTAAGTAGTGGAACTAGTCTTAGCATTTGCTTTGATTATTCTCATCATTATTATCTATATTGATAACATGATGCACAGAAAATAATAAAGGCACCCTTCATGATGTAAGGGTGCTTCATGTTTACATGGAGAGAACACCCTCTGCAAAATAGGTGTTACCCATTTTTATTATGGATAAATTTTTTCCCCATATTCATTATACTAAATTTTTATTAAAATATCAATACATTTATGAAAATCAATTTTAAAAGAATTCCTGCTACATATTTATGTGGTTTTTATTTTACAGATAATTATAATTATGAAGATTATAAGCTTCATAATTCCTATGAAGACCTATGGCTTCACAGGTAAAAAGAATAAGACCTTTTAAGGTGAAGTTGTAAGATAAAAGTAGACACAAAAAGAATGTGTTTGCTTTTTCTTTTG
>ERZ827440.2166-NODE-2166-length-18142-cov-3.241499_pt1 | contig 18142 bp, 15 predicted proteins | sample MGYA00519774_ERZ827440 | MGnify/ENA primary metagenome ERZ827440 (study PRJEB31778, sample SAMEA3449302) | human gut metagenome | biome: human gut; feature: human-associated habitat; material: faeces | place: United Kingdom | collected 2010/2012 ... | reverse complement strand
GCGGTTCCACAGCCACTCTGCGTCGCAGCTCTTTACGTATACCTCATAGCCCAGAGGCTCGCCGGTGTAGCCGGTCTTGGCTATCCACGCCTTATGCCCCTCAAGCTCTATTATATTCAGCGCGTTCTTCATGGGCTCGGTTACAGCCTTGCCCTTTGTGAGGGTAAGCATTATTTCCTTGCTCTTTGGGCCCTGAACGGCTATCGCGGCGTAGTCCTTGGATATATCGGTTATGGTGCAGTCGTATTCCTTCGCTATTGGCAGAAGGTGGGCAAGATCCTTTTCGGTGTTGGCGGCATTTACCACCAACAGGAAATTCTCCTCATTGAACTTGTAAAGATACGCGTCGTCTATGGCGCTGCCGTTTTCATCGGGGATTATGGCGTACTGTGCCTGCTTGATATCCAGCGCCATTACGTTGCTGGAAAGCACATGCTGCAAAAAGGCGATCCTCTCGGGGCCCTCGATAAGCAGCCTGCCCATGTGGGAAACGTCAAAGAGCCCGCACGCGTGGCGGGTGTACAGGTGCTCGGCTACTATGCCGGTGGGGTACTGTATAGGCATCTCCCATCCGCCGAAGTCCACCATATCCGCCCCCGCCGCAACGTGGGCGTCGTACAGCTGAGTACGTTTGAGTTCGCTCATAAAATTTCCTCCTGTTTTGATATATGATTTTTTGATTTGGCGTTGCTTTTGAGACAAATATCCGCGTTTTTTTTGAACACTTAAAAAGGCACAAACTTCCCCTTGGTGAGAATTTTGTGCCTCCGTAGTGTAGCCTGAGAGATTCCCCTTTAAGCCTGTGGGCGATAAAGAGTTGCACCTTCGGCGCACGGCGTAATGCCGTTCTTTTCGGAGCATCGTCAAGATCCGGTCCTTTTGCCTGAGAGTTTCTGCTTCCCCTTCGGCGCCGCGTATCTTCTGCGCTGCGATCTCTTCCGGAACTGTCAACCGATAAAAGATATGCTTTTGATATTCAAAAATATTTGCAGACACAAAGTCTGTATCAATTTTACTTATGTATTTTACCACGGCTCTTTCGGGCCTGTCAAGCATTTTAATTGTATCATTCCTGCATTTTTTCGCATTACTTGTTATATTATTGTCTAAATTGTGCAATTATCGGTTTTGTCGATTTCATTTTTCCGATACATAACAAGCCGGCGCGCCTTTTTTCAGTCGTGCCGGCACTTTTCAGCCCTGTTCTCTCAAAATCGTCACACGGGCAGCTCTATATGAATGCCCTTGCCCTCTTTGATGTTTATGGTAAGTATGCCACCGGAAACTGTCACCTGAGTGCCTTCCACGTCGCCGCCGATAACGGGAGCTGCGGCTTCCTCTGTCTTTGAAGCTTCGGCAGCAGGCTCGTCAGTCCCCTCCTTTGCACCCTCTACCTTGTCGGCGGTAAGGGCTGTCAGGGAATCGCATGTTTCCTTCAGCGTTGCGCCAAGCACCTGGCCTATCTTCAGCGCGCCGGTGAGGTCAAGCAGGTTGGAATCCACCAGGTCGTCAAATATGGCGGGATCCTCAAGGTTGTGCTCGGACAGCACCGTACCTGCTTCTGCGCGGCAGCACAGCACTGCGGGGTCATTCTTATGTTCAAGTGCGTAATCAAGGGATATCGACATGACAAAACCTCCATAAAAATTACACTTTGGTATAACTCATAATAGCATGTAGCGCTGTTTCCGTTAAATTCAAACATCTGATTACAGGCGGTCTATAATCTCTTTTACCGATTGATAAACGATACAACAAAAGGACGCCCGGCATGAGCGTCCATTGCGTTTATCTACAGTTTGTTTACCTGCAAAGCTCCTCTGCCATTCTATCTATCGCCTCGGCGTTTTCCTCAGTCATTGCTGAGCGCAGCGTCACAGTAGTGTCGATATAGTTGATATTCTTGCTCTTCTCAAACATGGCCTTCATGATCTTTGCGGCGGCGGGCGCCCATGTACCGTTCTCGATGAAGCCAATGGTCCGATTCTGATAATTGCGCTCGGTAAGGTGGTCGATAAACTGTCTCATAAACGGAAAAATATCTGCGTTGTAGGTCGTTGTTGCCAGCACCAGCTTCCCGTAGCGGAAAGCATCCTCAACGGCCTCCGCCATATCGCAGCGCGCAAGGTCGCTTATCGCCGCCTTGCAGCCCCTTTCCTCCAGCTTTTTCGCCAGCAGCTCGGCTGCCCGCTTTGTGTTGCCGTATACGGAGGTGTAGGCTATGCAAACCCCCTCGCTCTCCACGCCATAGGACGACCATATATCATAAAGGCTCATATAATGGCTCAGATCGCCTGTAAGTACGGGGCCGTGCAGAGGGCATATCATTTTTATATCCAGCGCCGCCGCCTTCTTGAGCACGGCCTGCACCTGCATACCGTACTTGGCCACTATGCCCATATAATAGCGCCTTGCCTCGCAGTCCCATTCCTTATCCTGACAGTCCAGCGCGCCGAACTTGCCGAAGGCGTCTGCCGAGAACAGCGCCTTATCTGCGCCGTCATAGCTCATCATCACCTCGGGCCAGTGTACCATAGGGGCGAATAAGAATGTCAGCTCATGCCTGCCCAGAGACAGCGTATCGCCGTTCTTTACTGCGAGCTTGTTTTTGCAGAGACCGCTGCCAAAGAACTGGTCTATCATTTCAAAGGTCTTTGCGTTGCCCACTATCGTGGCCTCGGGATATGCATTTACAAACTTATCTATATTTGCGGAGTGATCCGGCTCCATGTGGTGTATTATCAGGTAGTCCGGCTTCCTGCCCCCGAGGACGTTTTCCAGGTTTGCAAGCCATTCCTCTCCAAAATCGGCGCTTACCGTGTCCATCACGGCGATCTTTTCGTCAATTATCACGTATGAGTTGTATGCCATGCCCTCCGGCACGATATACTGCCCCTCAAACAGGTCTATATCATGATCGTTTACGCCGATATAGCGGATATCGTTTATTATAGTCATAGCTATTCCCCTTTCGCCGGCATATAATGATTAAGTTCGGAATCGTCCCTATCAAATAATTATATTACCATAATTCGAGCGTTGTTTCAACGCATCGGTGCAACAGATTGTCAGCGGAAAACACCGGACAGCATCAATCTTGAAAAGCATCAAAAGCCCCCTCGGGATTTTGGGGTTTGCACCGCTATTGACAGGCATCTCCAAAAAAACTATAATAGCTTATTATCCTACCCTAAAGATAGGTAAATGTTAGAAATTATAAACATTTTTTAAGGATAGATCGTAATGAAAGATGATTTTGTTTCTCCGCTCTGCTACGGCGGCTGCATGTGCGGGCAGAACGGCTGTTTCTCCTGCGGCAGCTATGCCGGACTTATGGAGCAGACCGCAGAGCTTTTGCAGACTCTGCGCAGCGCCATGTACCCCAATATGTTCGGATGCAACCTGGGCAACGGCGCGCGCCTTCGCAACGCCGTTGCGGACTGCGTAATGCGGGTACTGCCGGATGATTATCAGGAAATTTCCGACAATCTGGTGGATATGCTGCCGGATATCAAGGCAGCGCTGGAAACTGACGCCCAGGCGGGCTATGATGGGGACCCTGCGGCCATAAGCGTTGAGGAGATAATGCTTGCCTACCCCGGCTTTGAGGCAATAAGCATATACCGCATCGCCCATGAGCTGTACAAGATGAAGGTGCCCATACTTCCCCGTCTCATGACCGAGATAGCCCACCGCAATACCGGTATAGACATACACCCGGGCGCCACCATAGGCAGATATTTTTTCATAGACCACGGCACAGGCGTGGTAATAGGCGAAACCACTACCATTGGCGACCATGTTAAGCTGTATCAGGGCGTTACTCTTGGTGCAAAGAGCTTCCCCACCAACGTGGACGGCACCCCGGTAAAGGGCATAAAGCGCCACCCCGATATAGGCAACAATGTGGTCATCTACTCCGGTGCGACTATACTCGGCGGAAATACTGTAATTGGCGACAACTGCGTTATAGGCGGTAACGTATGGCTGACGGAATCCGTAGAGCCGGGCCACACCGTATACGCAGCCCACGCCGAGACCCGCCGCCGAACCGTAAAATAACAATTTCCCCAAAAGTAAAGAAGGCAGCCATTTCCAACGAGGATATGGCTGCCCTATTTGTTTTTTTATTTAAGTTCGTTACTTCAGCCTGCAATAGCAGTCTATGGCGAACACTACGGCTTCGATTCCGAGCAGTATCAGATCTACGCCCAGTATGACTCCCAGCGCCGCCGCAGACAGGGCCGGATCAAACAGCAGAATTACGCCCAGTATCAAGCCAACCGTGTTCGATATGAGGGTGAGCCAGAAGCTCACCTCTCCTGCCACGTATCGCACGATGTTCAGGTGGGTTAAGCGGGCGATGCAGTGGGCGATTATGAATATCGGGAATATGATGAGCATTATGCCCGTTCCCACATTAGGGTGTGCTATAAGGGCACATCCAAGCATTATGCTGAGTATGCTGGAAACCAGTGATACCGCAGGGCGGAAGCCCGTGTGCCGTTCAAGGCGTATGTAGAACATCACGTCCGCGAGGCCGGTTATGACAGCCAGTATGCCGAATATCAGCGTAAGGCTGTCCAGCACCTGTTCGGTGCGCAGCATGGTAGCCACGCCCAGCATTACCAGCAGCACGCCCTCCAGTATCTCTACGAAAAGGTATCTGTGCTCATATTTCATACCGCCGCCTCCTTAAAGCTGTCCAGTATCTTCATGAATTCCTCTCCTGTGATAGTCTCCTTCTCGGTGAGGTACTGAGCCAGTTTTTCAAGCTTTTCGCGGTTTTCCTTCAGCATGTTCACAGCCTTCTCATGCTGCTTCTTTATCATATCCACTACCTTCTGGTCTATGACCCGCTGGGTCTCGGCGGAGCAGCTCAATGTAGTGTCGCCGCCCAGATACTGGTTGGTGACGGTCTCCATTGCTACCATGCCGAATTCCTCGCTCATGCCGTAGCGGGTGATCATGGCCCTGGCAAGCTTTGTTGCCTGCTCTATATCGTTGGAAGCACCGGTGGTGACTTCGTTGAAAACAACCTCTTCTGCGGCGCGGCCTCCTGTGAGGGTAGCTATCTTGTTTTCAAGCTCTTCCTTGGAGAGCAGGTATCTGTCGTTTTCCTCTACCTGCATCGTATAGCCCAATGCGCCTGAGGTGCGGGGGATAATGGTGATCTTCTGCACGGGGGCGGAATGGGACTGTAATGCGGCCACAAGCGCATGGCCTATCTCGTGGTATGCCACTATGCTGCGCTCCCTGTCGGACATCACGGCGTTCTTCTTCTGATAGCCAGCTATGACGACTTCCACGCTCTCCTCAAGGTCTGCCTGTGAGACAGTTTTCCTTCCGTCGCGGACGGCCCGCAGCGCGCCCTCATTTATGATGTTCGCCAGCTCCGCGCCGGAAGCGCCGGAGGTCATGCGGGCTATGACGTGGTAATCGACGTCGGGATCGGCCTTTATCTTGCGTGCGTGAACCTTCAGTATAGCTTCTCTGCCGTTTAGATCGGGAAGCTCTACTGGTATCCGCCTGTCAAAACGGCCTGGGCGGGTCAGCGCCGGGTCAAGCGACTCGGGGCGGTTGGTAGCCGCGAGGATTATTACGCCGTTGTTACTGTCGAAGCCGTCCATCTCGGTGAGCAGCTGGTTGAGGGTCTGCTCGCGCTCGTCATTGCCGCCGAATTGGCCGTCGCGCTTCTTTCCTATGGCGTCGATCTCATCTATGAACACTATGCAGGGAGCCTTTTCCTTGGCCTGCTCAAACAGGTCTCGAACCTTCGACGCACCCATGCCGACGAACATTTCCACGAATTCCGAGCCGGATATGGAGAAGAACGGCACGTTGGATTCGCCGGCAACAGCCTTTGCGAGCATGGTCTTGCCGGTGCCCGGAGGGCCAACAAGCAGCAGGCCCTTAGGCATGGAAGCGCCCACCTCACTGTACTTTGTGGGGTTATGCAGGTAGTCCACTACCTCGGCGAGGCTCTCCTTGGCCTCGTCCTCACCCGCAACGTCGCTGAAGTGTATGCCTTCCGTGGACTGGATATATACCTTGGCGTTGCTCTTGCCCATTCCGCCGAACATGAGCGAATTCTTGCCGCCGGCCTGGCTCATAAGGCGTTTATAGAGGTACTGGCCCAAGGCGACAAAGAGTATTATCGGCAGCACGCCGGTAATAAGATAACTCACCAGCGGGCTCATAGTCTTTTCTATTACCCTGTCGAACGCCGCTCCTGATTCATAGAGTCTTTGCGTAAGGTCGGGATCCTCCATGGCGCTGGTGTAGTATACCTTGCCCTCCTTGTCCATGAAGGTTATCTCGTCGGTATTCACCTGTACCTTGTCCACTTCCTTGTTGTCGACCATGCGCATGAAGGTGCCGTAATCCACCTCCTTGACAGGGTCGTCCATCAGCATCGGCGCTATGAACGCGTTGAACAGCACCACGCAAAGCAGCACTATGCCATAGTAAAACAACAGCGGCTTCTTGGACGGTTTTACTTCTTTCATGGTTTCACTCCTTTTATAAAAGCATATGATGCCTGTAAAAATAGTTTGATTTATAAAAGTATAGCTCCATAAACTTACGTTGTCGATGCTGCAGCCGCAAACTTCACCTTTATTTTGCAATCCAAAACAAAGACATAGGCGGCCCTTTAAAGCCGCATATGCATCGCTTTTGGTTTTCTTTTGGGTACCATCAGTTTAAGGATATTGCATACGGTATAATCGTTTTTTCAAATGAGCGTTTTTTGCTCTTTGAATAAAGCCGAAAATGCACTATAATCCATATAGATTTATCCGGAGGTAACATCAATTGACAAATACAGCAAGCGATAATAAGGAACAGATAGTATTCGTAGACAGGCGGGGCACCGATTCCAGCAAGTGGGACAATCTGAAATCCACATTTGGCCGCAGCGACCTTCAGGCAATGTGGATAGCGGATATGGATTTCCGCGTGCCGGACTGCGTCGTGTCTGCCATTGAGGACTACATGAAGACAGGCGTGTTCGGCTATTACGTTCCCCGGCCAAGCTATCATCAGGCATTCATAGACTGGGAACGCAAATACCACGGCTATCAGGTGAAGGAAGAATGGCTGCGCTTTGCACCCGGCGTAGTACCTGCTTTCAACTGGTTTTTGCAGGTGTTCACCGAACCCGGCGACGCCGTCATAGTGCAGACGCCTGTATATTACCCCTTTATGCACGCCGTGAAAAACAACAGCCGCAGGCTCGTCTGCTGCGACCTTATAAATACCGGCGGCATATACACCGTAGATTTTGCGGACTTTGAAAAGAAGATCGTGGAAAACGGCGTGAAGCTCTTTATACTCTCCTCCCCCCACAACCCCGCGGGCAGGGTATGGAAGCGCGATGAGCTGAAGGCCATGCTGGACATCTGCAAAAAGCATGGCGTATACGTGATATCCGATGAGATACACCACGACATAGTATTCGGCGACAACGTTCACATACCGAGCGCCACCGTAGGCGACTATGATAAAATACTCGTCACCCTCACCGCCGCCACAAAAACCTTTAACCTGGCGGGCTGCCAGAATTCCTTCGCTATAATACCCGATCCTGATATCCGCAGGAGATTCGACGGCTTCGTGGAGGGCATACGTATACACGGAGGAAACCCCTTCGGCTATGTAGCGGTGGAAGCCGCGTACCGGGGCGGTCGCCAATGGTTCGAGCAGGTAAGAGATATCATCTACGGCAACTATGAGTATGTAAGGGAGTCCCTGAAAAAGTCGCTGCCCGGGGCAGTGGTATCCCCGCTGGAAGGCACTTATCTTCTCTGGATAGACTTCGGCGCGTACCTTCCCGCCTCCGAAATAAAAAGCTTTATGGAGGACAAGTGCGGCCTTGCCTTTGACTACGGCGACTGGTTCGGCGGCGAAAGGTTCGGCACTCACATTCGCATGAACCTTGCCACCTCACGGGAGCTCGTGGAAAAGGCGGTAAACAGCATCATTTCCAACCTTAAATAGTCAAAATGCCGCAGCCGTAAGTCTCATCTTTATTTTTAAATCAAAAAAAGCCGTGTGCGGCTCCAATCAGCTGCACACGGCTTTAATATCCTATTTTTTCTCTTCATCCCGGAACGCCTTTATTGCGTCTGATATGCTGCTCTCCGCAGAGGAGCGCCCGTAGGCGTTGACCTGGGCGGTGTTCCTTGCATTGTGGCTCAGGCAAGCGGGTCCGCCTATGCAGCCGCCCTCGCAAGCCATGCCCTCTATGAAATTCTCCTTGAGCAGCCCCTTTTGTTTTTTAAGGAGCGCCGCCTTGCATTCCGAAATTCCGTTGCAGGAAACGGCGGACAGCCCGAACTGCTCCTCCGTGACTCCCTGCTCCTTGAGCGCCTCCTTGACGGCCTCTGCAAGGCCGCCGCAGCGGGCGAATATCCTGCCGAAACACGAGGCATTTCCCAGCTGTGCCTTATCCATGGACGCTACATCTATCCCCTTTGCGGAGAACATCGCCTGCATCTCCTCGAAGGTTATTGCATAATCCACATACTTCTTGGTCTTGGTATACTTCACCTCGCCCTTTTTCGCTATGCAGGGGCCTATGAACACCACATGGCAGCCCTCGTCCTTTTCCTGCAGCCAACGGGCTATCTGCGCCATTGGGGAGAGATTGTGGGAAATATTTTCCGCAAGCTCCGGGAAGCCCTTCTTTATATAGTTTACGAAAGCCGGGCAGCAGGAGGAGGTAAGAAAGCGCTTTTCCGCAAGCTCTTCCGCCTCAAGCCACGCCACCATGTCGGCGCCCCATGCCGCCTCCACCACATCATAAAAGCCGAGAGCCTTTATGCCCGCCATCACCTGCTCCGGCGCAATGTCCGTGTACTGGCTCGCCACGGAGGGTGCAACCACCGCATACACGCGATAGTTTTTATTGTTGCCGGAGTTGCGTATAAGGGATATTACCTGGGTAATGCTGGACTTATCCGTTATCGCGCCGAAGGGGCACTGATACACGCAGGAGCCGCAGGATATGCACTTGTCCTTGTTTATTACCGCCTTTTCGGTCTCCTTGTCTATATATATAGCCTCTGCCTTGCATGCGCGGACGCAGGGGCGCACATGCTTCACTATGGCGGAATATGGGCATACCGACATACATTTGCCGCACTCCACGCACTTTGATTTATCTATAATTGCGTGATGATCCACTATGCTTATCGCTCCCCTGGGGCAATTATCCATGCAGCGATGGGCAAGGCATCCTCTGCAGGCGGCGGTGACCTGTATCCCGTCCACAGGGCATTCGTCGCAGGCTATAGGCAGTACGCCAACCACGTTGCCGTCCTCATCGCCTCCAAGCGCCATGGCTACCCGCTGGTTTATTATCGCCCTCTCCTTATATATGCAGCAGCGGAACATGGGTTTGCCCTCCGGTATTATCTTGGTGGAGATGTCCATTATCCTCTGCGGCGTGAGCTCATCATTATAGGCCAGCTTCGCCACTTCCCTAAGCACATTGTATTTCATCTTCTGAACGAAGGTATCAAACAGCAGCGACATATAATTTCTCCTTTTGAGTGCAAAACATTTTAAATATTTCAGAGCCTTCGGCCTCGTTTGTTTTTACGGATAGATATTATACCTACACCTTATATCAATGTCAATATGGCGGCTATTATCCATAAGCATTTATTATATTGATGTTTTTTTTGAGCGGTTGGATTTATACTTTGACCCGTTTCGCGTTTTTACTTTGCAAACAAATCTGCAGTAGATATACATCGGCCGCGGGTGAAAGAATATATATGATGCAGAGCAACAAAAAAGTGGCGTTCAGCCACTTTTTCGTCAGTGTATGCCCCCGCTTAGCGGGGGCGTTTTGCTTTGTATCAGGTTCAGATTACAGTATCGGGGTCCATGCCAGCTTCAGCACCTCGTCGGCGTTGTCCATGGAGGTGATGAGGCCGAGGCGGATATAACGCCCGATGAAGTCCTTCAGGGTTTCACCGGTGAACTCATCGGAAAGGCCGAACTGCAGAGAGTTGTTTATCATTATATTCATCTCATAGTTGCCGCCGTTCCAGCCCATCTCCATGAGCACCTTGGTGGCCTCCTCGGGGTTGTCGCGCATCCAGCTATGAGCCTTATGCACGGCCTGGGCCACCTTCTTGGCGATGGTGGGGTTCTCCTTTACGAAGGTGCCGTTCATGGCCATTACGCAGCAGGTGCGGTTTGCAAAGTCGCTGTCAAGCTGGGAGCGGATGCACTTGAGCTTGCCGTCCTTGACCATGGAGTATGCAAAGGTATCGCTGAGGAGCGCGGAGGCTATCTCGCCGTTTTCCATAGCGGTAACGCAGGCGTCGGCGGAGACCTGGACCAGCTCAACATCCTTGGAGTAGTCGATGCCGTCGGCGTCGAGAAGGAGCGCGGTTATGTTGTAGTCGGACTTGCCGATGCCGTTAGGGGCGGAGATCTTCTGGGCCTTGAGGTCGGCGGTGGTGTTATAGTCGCTGTCCGCGAGGACATACAGGGACTTGCAGCCGATGTGGGCGCCGCCTACGAAGGTGATGTCCACGCCGTTGGTTATGGGTACGAGCATCTTTGCCATCATGCCGGTGGCAACGTCTACCTGATCGGTGCCGAGCGCCTCTACGTCGCTGCTGCCCTTAACGCCCTCTGCGGTCAGGCCGGCTTCCTTATAGTAGCCGAGATGATCCGCCATGGTGGGGCCGGAGGTGCAGCCATCGGACATGAAGTAATGGATGGGACGGCCATAGGCAGGCTCCTTCTTCATGGCCTCCAGCTCTTCTGCGGTGGGGGTCAGGTCAACGTTGGCCATGTCGATAGCGCGGCCTTCGATGTCTATGGGAACAAACAGGGCTTCCCAGTTGCCGGAGGCGGAGGCCTCTGCGGCGTCGAGATGCTCGCTCGCTTCGTTTACTTCAACGTCCTCAACGGTTCCGACCTCTATCTGGCCGTCGTTGTTGGAGTCGGCTATAACGGTGGAGGCGGTGGTTTCGCCCTCGGTGGTGCCGGCGGGCTCGTTGGCGGCGCAGGCGCACAGAGACAGCGCAAGGATCAACGCAAGACCCATTGCTACAAGCTTCTTTGAGTTCATTTTTTTCTCCTCTTGTTTTTTCTTTATTTACAAGGCGGCAGCACCGCCCGGTAAAAGCGTATTTATTTTTCGTGTTTTCCGCCAAAATGCAGCCTGTTGAGTATCTCGTTGCGGTACTCGACGAAGCTGGCGGAGGAGCGGTCCCGGGGGAAATCCTCATCGATGCGGATGTCTGCGACTATCCGCCCCGGATTTGCCTCCATTACAAGCACGCGGGTACCCATATAGACCGCCTCGTCAATGCTGTGGGTAACCATGAGGGCAAGCTGCTTTTTCTGCATCCAGATGTTCAGTATCTCGTCCTGCATGTTCATTCGCGTGAACTCGTCCAGCGCGCCCAGGGGCTCGTCCAGAAGCAGTATCTCCGGCTCGTTGATGAGGGTGCGCACCAGCGCCACGCGCTGCGCCATGCCGCCGGAAAGCTGGGCCGGGTAATCGTGACGAAACTGCGTCAAGCCGGTTATTTCGAGCATATGCTCAACTTTTTCGGCCTTGCCCTTATCGTCGCCCCGCAGATCGAGGCTGAAGGAAATATTCTTCTCCGCAGTCAGCCACGGGAAAAGCGTAGGATTCTGGAATACCAGCCCTCTGCTGGGGGAGGGGCCGCTTATCTCCTCGCCGTTGACCGTAACGCGGCCCAGGGTGGGCGTGATAAGCCCCGCCACAAGGCGCAGTATAGTGGATTTTCCGCAGCCGGAGGGCCCCACCAGAGAAACAAATTCCCCGCCGGACATCTCTACGCTCACATCCTGAAGCGCATGGGTGACCTGATCGCTCTCCACCTTTGCGAATACCTTGCTGACGTTTTCAAGCTTGAGGCAAACCGCCTTTTTTTCGTCTGACATTACTTTACGGCTCCATTCTGCCATCTGAGCAGATAGCGCTTAATTCTTTCCAGTCCCTTGGTGACAAGGGTGAATATAAGGCAAATAACGAACAGGGCGGCGAAGGATTTATCGTAGCTTGCCCAGCCGGTCTGCCAGGTCATGTACCAGCCTAGGCCGGACTTGACGCCCAGCATTTCGGCTATCATTATAGCGACGCAGGAGGAACTCATGGCCTGTGTGCAGCCCTGCAAAATGGAGGGCATGGCGTGGGGTATTGCCACCCGGAACACTAACTGGCGGCTGTTTGCGCCCAGCGTCATCGCCGCGTCAAAGTATTCCTTGCTCACGTTGGAAATACCGGTGAGGGAGGCCACGGTTACGGCGAACCAGGAGCCCAGCGCGATGATGAACACCGCGCCGCCGAAAAGGGAGCTTGCAACCACCATTATGATAGGTATCCATGTAGAAGTGGGTATGGGGCCAAGGAACTTGATTATGGGATCAAGCCAGTAGCGCGCCCGCTCTGAGTAACCGCAGGCTATGCCGGTGATAAGCCCTAGGGATACGCCTATGGAATAACCTAGGAACAGAAGCTTGAGGGTGTTCAGCGTGCAGTCCGCCAGAAGCTTGTAGTCCACCAGGAAGGCGTTTATGATGTAGTTCATGCAGGGCACGAAGGGCTGCGTCAAAATGCCCGTCTTGAGCGTGAGATAGTCGTACAGGGCGAGAAAGAGGAACAGCGCTGAAAAATGGGGCGCCTTGTAGTAAAGCTTTTCATACATCCGCTTTTCGCCCCTGCGCTTCCTGAGCAGCGAGACGCAGAGGCAGAGCAGATAGGCGCACATCGCCGCGCCGAGCACCCATACATAGCTCCAGGGCCTTGCGTTCCTGCTGTTGTTGGGCAGGAGCAGGTACTCCAGCAGCGCAACGCAGCCGCACAGCAGCGGCAGGAGCATTATGACTGCCTCCCTGAGCTTTTGCGCGGGAGTCTTTTCTTTTTCCTCCAGCTCTTTAAGCTGGCGGCGGGTCAGGCCGGAAAGCAGGGCGGAATCCGCGTTCTGCTCTTTTTTTCCCTTATTATCGTAAAACATACAAACAATCTCTTTCATCCTATTGTCAGCATTTCCATTATATTTACCGGGGCAATATAGTCAAATTGGACTTTGCAATTACTTACATGTACATATCTATTTTGTCAATAACGGGGGCACCTCTGGCAAATAAATTCCCCTCGGTCAGCATATTATCCTTGTGTGAAGGGATATATATGATATAATAATGACAATCAGATCTTATATTATTTCAGAAGGGAAGGCCAATTATATGAATAAGACCTACGATCCGCTTTTTACCCCCTGGAAGATAGGCAATGTGGAGATAAAGAACCGCATAGTCATGACCTCCATGGGCGGAACCTCCATATTCGGCTGGATGGAGCCCAACCACTTCGATAAGGAAGCGGCGCGGTTTCTTCTGGAACGGGCCAAGAACAACGCCGGCCTCATACTTCCCGGTATAGCCCCAATACGCGATATACTCTTAGGCAAGTGGCTGTATCAGGGGAAGGGCAAGTTCGACGAGCTGAAGGACTTCATGGAGGAATTCCACAAGACCGGCTGCAAGATGTTCATACAGCTCACCGCAGGCTTTGGCCGCTCCCTGGCAATAAACGACATAATGGTAAAGGCCATGCACAACAAGGCCCTCGCCACAGTGATGAAGCCCGTGCTGGACGTAAGCTACCTTACCGCCAGCGCCAGCGCCACACCCAACCGCTGGGAGGACAGCTGCATATCCCGTCCCCTCACCACAAAAGAGATTCACCAGATGGTAGAAGCCTTCGCCAAGACCGCCAAGCTCTGCAAGGACGCTGGAGTGGACGGTATCGAGGTGCACGCGGTACACGAGGGCTACCTTCTGGACCAGTTCACCATGAAATATACCAACTTCCGCACAGACGAATACGGCGGAAGCTTCGAGAACCGCTACCGCTTCCCCGTTGAGATAGTAAAGGCCATAAAAGCGGCCTGCGGCGACGACTTCCCCGTATCACTCCGCTACTCCGTGCTGTCCAAGACAAAGGGCTTCGGCAAGGGCGCGCTGCCCGGCGAGGATTATGTGGAGGTAGGCCGCGACATGGAGGAAAGCGAGCGGGCCGCCAGGTATTTGCAGGACGCTGGCTACGATATGCTAAACTGCGACAACGGCACATACGACGCATGGTACTGGGCTCACCCCGCCCCTTATATGCCGAGAAACTGCAACCTTGAAGACGTTGCACATATAAAGAAGTTCGTGGATATACCGGTAGTCTGCGCGGGACGCATGGACCCCGCCGTAGGCGCGGAGGCGATAGCACAGGGCAAGATAGACGGCGTAGGCATTGCCCGCCAGTTCCTTTCCGACCCAGAGTGGATAACCAAGCTGATGGAAGGCCGGGAAGAGGACATCCGCCCCTGCATATGCTGCCATAATGCCTGCTTCAACATGGCTCACTACAACGGCGTAGGCAACGATCAGACGCTCGCGGACAATGCGGGCATGGCACGGTGTGCATTGAACCCCGAAACCATGCAGTCCTCCAAGTATAAGATAGTAAAGACCGGCAGACCCAAGAATATCGCCGTTATAGGCGGCGGCATAGGAGGTATGGAGGCTGCCCGTGTGCTCACACTCCGCGGCCACAAGGTTACGATCTATGAAAAGACCGACAGGCTGGGCGGCGTGTTCATAGCCGCAGCGGCCCCCGAGTTCAAGGAGAAGGACCGGGAGCTCATAAAGTGGTATGAGAAGGAAATGAAGGACCTTGGCATAGAGATAAAGTTCAACACCGAGGTAAAGGACACAACCTCCCTCAACGCGGACGAGGTAATAGTTGCCACCGGCAGCAAGGCGAGGATACTCAAGGTCCCCGGCGCAGAAAAGGCCATAGAGGCCTGCGACTACCTTCTCGGCCGCAAAGAAGTGGGCCAGAAGGTCATAATAATCGGCGGCGGCCTTACCGGCTGCGAGATAGCCCTCGATATGTACAGGAAGGGCAAGACCCCCGTCATAGTCGAAATGAAGAACGATCTGATCGCCGTGAAGGGCGTATGCCTTGCCAACTCCTCCTACCTCCGCGACTTCTTCGCCCTTAACAACGTCGAGGTACACCTTGACACCATGCTCTCCGAGGTGACGGACAAAGGCGTAATCGTCAAGGCCAAGGACGGAAGCACCTTCGAGATAGAGGGCGATACGGTGCTCATAAGCGCTGGCTACATACCCACTCCCGCCTTCCCTCAGGATAAGCACGTTCACCTTGTAGGCGACTGCAACGGCGTAGGCAACCTGCGCACCGTCATCTGGCGGGCATGGGACGTTGCCATGGCGCTGTAATGCTTCTTTGCGAAAGGAGAAATCATATGGAACTTACCAGAGAACAGCAAGCCATACTTGACGGGAGTCAGGGCGAAGTATACGCCAAGATAATGAAGACCCTCGTCATGTACGGCGAGACCTTCGGCGCTACAAAAATGGTGCCGGTAACCTCTACCTACGGCCACATAGTCACAAGCTTTGGCGTCATCGTCATAAAGGGCGTATTCGACCTCATGGACGAGCTTATCGCTGCGGGTGTGACCTCCAAGCAGAAGTTCTCCGCCGACCCGCGGCCGGTGGATAAGAACGTTCCGTCCAATCTTTTGCAGGACATAGTATTCAAGGTGATGTACGGCCCTCAGAAGCGGTATGAGGAACAGCTTAAAAAGATTGGCCTGCTCCGGGATGACGCTTTCACCTGCGCCTGCTACTTCCCGGAGGTCGGCAACAGGCCCAACAAGGGAGACATACTCTCCTGGGCAGAATCCAGCGCGGTAAACTATGCAAACTCCGTGCTGGGCGCGCGGTGCAACCGCAACTCCGGAATAATCGAGATGTTCGGCTCCATACTGGGCTTCGTGCCCTACTTTGGCCTTTTGACCGACGAGGGCCGCAAGGCAAGCTGGATAGTTGAGATAAATACCACCAAGAAGCCCGAGGCACAGCTTTTAGGCTCCGCCATAGGCATGAAGGTAATGGAAGACGTACCTTACATAAAGGGCCTAGATAAGTGGATAGGCACAGAGCTTAACGATGATGCCTGCGCATACCTCAAGGACTTCGGCGCGGCCACCGCCTCCAACGGCGCAGTGGGCCTGTACCATATTGACCGCCTCACTCCGGAAGCGGTGGAGCAGGGCGAAAGCCTCATAAAGCCCGATGCAAAGGTGTACGTAATAGACGACGCGGAGCTGGAACGGGTAAAGGCCTCCTACCCCGTCATCTGGAAGGATAAGGACGCTACCCCCAGGCTCTGCTTCATGGGCTGCCCTCACATGACCTTTTCCCAGCTCAACGACTGGACTGAAAAGCTTGAAGCGAAGTTAAAAGAAAAGGGCCGCAGGAAGGTGGCCATAAAGACCGTCTTCACCTCTGCGCCCGGCGTAATAAAGGAATTCGAAAAGACGGAGAACTATAAAAAGCTTAAGGATATGGGCGTTGTTGTATCCTATATCTGCCCGCTGATGTACATGAACAATCCCATGTGCGCCAAGATGCCGGTCATCACCAATAGCAACAAGCTCCGTACATACACCACGTCCCGGTATTATTCCGACAGCGAGATACTGGACCAGATCACAGGAGGTGCAAAATAATGGAACGGATTTTTAAGGGCCGCGTAGTGGTTCCCGGCGAAGTCACCCTCAAGGCGCTGGTATCCCACGGCGGATTCAACACCCTGGCCTCCTTCAAGGACTGCAAGGAAGGCAAAAACACCTGTACCGATCAGAACAACCCGGACCTGTACGGCAAGTCCACAGTGGGCGTGGCCCTCTGCCTGCCCCAGACCATAGGCTCCACCACGGGCGGCATGGTGCTTTACAACTCCGCCGTGATAGGCTGCAACCCCGGCGCGCTGCTGTTTTCCAACACCATAGACTCTCTGGCCGCGGCGGGCGCCATATTGGCCAGCGTCTGGACTCCCAACAACATACCCACCGTCGATGAGTTAGGTCAGGAGTTCCTCGACCATGTAAAGGACGGCATGACCATCGAGATAAGGGCAAACGGCGAGGTGCTGGTAACAGACTGAATAATGTAAAATATAGAATAGTGAAGCGGCCCTTATGGACCGCTTCATTTATCCGTTATCTATCGCCTTTTTCCCTCTCGCGCCTGCTGAATACGCAGCCGCAGTAATCCTGCCTGTAAAGGCCATACTCCCGGCTCAGCTCAAGGCTCCTTTTGTAGCCGTCCCTCTTTCGGAATTCACTTGTGAGAAAACTCACACCGTATTTTTCCGCCATCTCAGAGCCTATGCTGTTTATCCGTACAGGGTCCTTCACCGGGCTTATGGAAAGGGTGGTGGTAAACCACGGGAAGCCGTTTTCCGCAGCGTATTTCGCGGTCTTCTCGAGGCGCAGCTTATAGCACGCGGTGCAGCGCTCGCCCTTCTCCGGCTCCTGCTCAAGCCCCCTTGCAGCAGCATAGAACTCCGCCGGGTCGTATTCAGGCTCAATTAGGGTTATATGCGGATACCCCGCCTGTTCAAGAAAGCATTCCAGCTCCTGCTCCCGGCGGTGATATTCCTCATCAGGGGCGATATTGGGGTTGTAATAAAATATGGTCAGTTCAAAGTGCCTATCCAGCAGCTCCAGCACGGCGCTGGAGCATGGCGCGCAGCAAGCGTGCAGAAGCAGTCTCGGCCGCCCTTCAAGTGACGCTATTATCCTATCCATTTCCTTAGTATAGCCGCCCTGTGCCATAGCCGCCTCCTAAACAGATTCATCGCCTTATATTATCACATCGGGTTCGCCTTTACCATAGGCACGGCCGAGTGGTATACTTACATCAGACTTACGGAGGCGACACTATGCAGTACACTTGCAGCTACTCCTCCCCGCTGGGAGAAATGCTCATAGCCTCGGACGGCAGCGCCGTGACCGGTTTGTGGTTCATAGGGCAAAAATACTTCGGCAGCACTCTTGAAGCGGAGTACGCTGAAAAAGCTCTGCCGGTATTCGGGCAGACGGTGCGCTGGCTTGACGATTATTTCCAGGGAAATGTTGACTTTGACAAAGCAAAAACAAACTTTGAAACAGCAATCATGGAACGTTATCCGGAAATCACAGAAGTACAGTGGCCGGAATAAATGATCAGATCAGCAGGGTACAGAGTGCCCTGCTGTTTATTGGAA
>ERZ827440.2165-NODE-2165-length-18145-cov-4.164898_pt1 | contig 18145 bp, 15 predicted proteins | sample MGYA00519774_ERZ827440 | MGnify/ENA primary metagenome ERZ827440 (study PRJEB31778, sample SAMEA3449302) | human gut metagenome | biome: human gut; feature: human-associated habitat; material: faeces | place: United Kingdom | collected 2010/2012 ... | reverse complement strand
TAATTGTTCCAAATTTATCTTGCTCATAAATAGCCCTCCATTCGATAATTATACATTGTATTATTATATCACATTTTTCAAAATTTTCAATTATTTACGTGTTTATTTTTTTATCTTTTCCAAAAAAAACATATTTTTTTAATAATATCATTTTGCATTATGGTTTCAGGATTTTCTGCATTTATGTATCAAGAATTTAATATAAATATAATTATTGGATTTATTTTTATGTTGATATGTTCATATTGTTCTTTTAAAAAACGTTCAACGGGGATTATTAAGATTAACAATATATTAATACCAATAATAATTTTTATTATTTTTTTTATTATAATAAAAAAAATAAATTTATATGAATTGAAATTCGTTTATAACATAAATTTAGAAAAATTTAATAAGTATAGAATTGAAAATTTTAAATTTTTAATTTTCAGTATTTTATATGCAAATTATAATTTATTAACAATAATTCCAATTGTAATCACTATGTCAAATGTTACGAAAAATAAAAATGAAGTAAAATATATTTCTATAATTTGCTCAATAGTTATTTTTGTTTTGTCAATGTCAATTTTTGCAATTTTGGCTCAGTCAAATTTTGATATAAGTAATTTAGAGATGCCAGTTGTTTTTATTGTAGGCAAATATGGAATATTTTATAAATATATGTATTGTCTTGTTGTTGGGATTGCTATTTTTACTACAGCAATTTCAGTAGGATATGGATATTTACAAAATTACGAAGATAATAAGAAAAGATATGATAAAGGAATATTTTTATTAATGATTTGTTCAATAATAGCAATACCAATTGGATTTTCAAAATTAATTGAATTACTATATCCTATTTTTGGGGGGATAGGTTTGATACAGTCAATATATATAATAAAAAAAAGAAAAGATATTTAAAAAATATCTTTTCTTTTTTTATTATGGTGAGCCAGGAGGGAGTCGAACCCCCGACACCAGGCTTAGAAGGCCTGTGCTCTATCCAACTGAGCTACTGACCCATAACATAATTAGTATATTATCACATGATTTAGTATTTGTCAATGAAAATAGATAAAAAATTTCAACATTTTTTTACACATGGTTACAATTCACTATTTTTAATAATGTATTCTGAAGATAATATATAATTGTAAAGTGTATAAAAATTTATAGTGCACTTAATATTGAAGGAAATATATTATTTTGTTTAATTATTGAAATAAATAAACTGCATATTTTTATATCTCACAAATAATATTAAATATAGAAATTTGAAAGGAGAAATAATTTAATTAGTAAATTTTTAATTAAATTATATTATAAATAATGGAAGAAATATTAAGAACATCTTTATTAGGATTATTTTTTGGTACATTTGGAACTACATTAGGAGGAATTATTGGAATTAATTTTAAAAATCCATCTAATAAAATTTTAAGTTTTATACTTTCATTAGCTTCTGGTTTGATGATTGCTGTTGTTTGTTTTGAATTAGTTCCAGAGGCTACAAATATTAGTAATATTCCAACTGCAATTTTAGGAATAATTGCTGGGATTATTATGATGATTTTTTGTGATATTTTTGTAGAAAAAAAGTTTAATAATAAAAAAATAAAAGGTAATAGTTTATTAAAAACAGGTATTGTAGTAAGTATTGGATTAGCAATACATAATATACCAGAGGGATTGGCAATTGGAACAGGTTTTGAAGCATCTATGAAACTGGGATATTCGTTGGCAATAGCAATTGCAATACATGATATACCAGAAGGAATATCAATGGCTGCACCAATGAAAAAAGGTGGTTTAAAATCTGGAAAAATACTTTTTTATGTAATATTGTCTGGTGTTACAACAGGAATTGGAGCTTTTGTAGGGGCTATAGTTGGGAATATCTCGCAAAAAGTAATTGCTGTGTGCTTAGCTCTGGCAGCTGGTGCAATGTTATATATTGTTTCAGGAGAACTCACTCCAGAATATAATAAATTATATAGTGGAAAAATGTCTTCAATTGGAAATATGATTGGATTTATTTTGGGATTAATTGCGACACAAATATGAATGTGATAAATGTGAAAAAATAATTTAAGATTTAAGTAATAAATAATAAAAAACTATTTAAAAAAATCCTGATTGCTGTTATAATATGGAAAGCTAAAAAATTCAATTAGTGGGCTAGGAGGATAATAATGAAAATAATGTTTGTATGTACCGGAAATACTTGCAGAAGTGCAATGGCAGAGGGCTTGGCAAAAAAGATAATAAAAGAAAAAAAATTAGATATCGAAGTTTATTCAGCTGGAATTTTTGCAATGGATGGTGAACATGCATCATACAATTCTGTTGCAATAATGAAAGAATATGATGTGGACCTAGCTTTACATACTGCAACAAGTATAGAAAACTCAGAAATAGAAAAAATGGATTTAATATTATGTGCAACAAAAAATCATAAAGCACAATTAATATCAAAATACAGTGATGAAAAAGAAAAAATTTTTACAATGAAAGAATATGCAGGACTAGATAATAATGGACAAGATATGGATATATCAGATCCATGGGGATATAACATGAATACATATAGAATGTGTGCAGCAGAAATTAGTCTTTGTGTAGATAAAATAATTGAAAAATTAACAATAAATAATAAAATTATAAAAAATGAATAAAAAAAGATAACAAAAAATTCATATTAAAATAAATAATGAAAGGATAGATAAAATGCAAGATTTATTAGAAAGTTTAAATGATAAACAAAAAGAAGCTGTACTTGCTACAGATGGACCATGCCTAGTAATAGCTGGTGCAGGAAGTGGAAAAACAAAAGTATTAACACATAAAATTGCATATTTAATGGCTGAAAAATATGTAAAACCTTGGAATATATTAGCAATAACATTTACAAATAAAGCTGCAAACGAAATGAAAGAAAGAGTAAAAAATTTGGTTGGAGATGCAGCAAATGATATGTGGATAGGTACATTTCATTCTATTTGTGTGCGTATATTAAGAAAATTTATAGATAGAATTGGATTTGAAAGTTCATTTATAATATTTGATACATCAGATCAAAAAACAGTTGTAAAAGAATGTTTAAAAGAGCTAAAAATTGATGATAAATTATTTACAGATAAATCAGTTTTATATGAAATAAGTAATGCCAAGAATGAAATGTTAGAGCCAATGCAATATAAAGTAAAATATACTGGAGATTTTAGAAAAGAAACAATAGCAAGAATTTATGAATTATATCAAAAAAAATTAAAAGAAAATAATGCAATAGACTTTGACGATATAATTAATTTCACAATTAAAATTCTTACAGAAAATCAAGATATATTAGAAATGTATACAGAAAAATTTAAATATGTTTTAGTTGATGAGTATCAAGATACAAATAAAGCACAATTTACATTAGTAACATTATTAGCATCAAAATATGGAAATATAACAGTTGTAGGTGATAATGACCAAGGTATTTATTCTTTTAGAGGTGCAGATATTACTAATATATTAAATTTTGAAAAGGATTTTCCAGGAACTCAAATTATAAAATTAGAGCAAAATTATAGATGTACAGGTAATATTTTAAAAGCAGCAAATGCTGTAATAAAACATAATGCAGTAAAATATGATAAAAAATTGTGGACAGAAAATGATGAAGGGCATAAACCTTGTATATATTCTGGAGATGATGAATATGATGAAGCTACATATATTGTTAAACAAATAAATCATTTAAAAACAGAAGAATATTATAAATATTCAGATTTTGCAGTTTTATATAGAATGAACTCTCAATCAAGAGCTATAGAAGATATTTTAAGAAGAGAAAATATTCCATATAAAATTATTGGAGGATTAAAATTCTATGAAAGAAAAGAAATTAAAGATATAATTGCATATTTAAGATTAATATTTAATACAAATGACAATTTATCTTTAAAAAGAATTATAAATGAACCTAAAAGAGGTGTGGGAAAAACAAGTTTAGATGCTATACAAGAAGTTGCTGATAGTAATGGAATTTCAATGTATGAAGTTATAAAAAATGCTGCACAATATGGATTAAATAGAGTATTTATAAATACAAGAGAGTTTATAGAGCAAATAGAAAATTTAATAGCAAAAAAAGATGAAATAAAAATTTCTGATTTAATAAAAGAAACATTAAGAACTACAGGATATACACAAGCTTTAAAAAATGAAAATACAATAGAGGCTGAAAGCAGAATTCAAAACTTGGACGAATTTTTAACAGTAGCAATTGAATTTGAGGATGAATCTGCTGAAAATACCTTAGGTGATTTCCTTGAAGGAATAACTTTAACAACAGATTTAGATAACGCAGATACAAGTGAAGATTCTGTAACACTTATGACACTTCATAGTGCAAAAGGATTAGAGTTCCCAGTTGTATTTTTAGTAGGAATGGAAGAAGGAATATTCCCTGGATATAAATCAATAGGTGAAGAAAAAGAACTTGAGGAAGAGCGTAGATTATTTTATGTTGGAATAACAAGAGCAAAAGAATATTTACATTTAACTTGTGCAAAAAGAAGAACAATATTTGGTTCAACAAGTTATAATCAAGTTTCAAGATTTGTAAAAGAAATACCAAAAGAGATATTGGATGGATATGACGAAGTATTAGGTGAAAGAACCAGGGATGATAGCTTTAGAGATAGTGGATACAAATGGGAATATGGAAATTCATCATTTAATAATAGTAGAGTTAAAACATATAATATTGATACATATAAAGTCCCAACAAAAGCAACTGCAACATCAGAAAAAACTACAGGATTTGCATTTAAAACAGCAGAAAGCTTTTTAAATTCTTTAAATAAAAAACAAAATACTGTAGATATTTCACAATATAAAGAAGGACAAAGAGTATATCATAAAAAATTCGGAGAAGGAACAATTAATAAGTTAGAATCTGAAGGTGATGATTATAAAGTTGATATTAGTTTTGATAAATCTGGAAATAAGAGATTGATGGCTAAATTCGCAGGATTGCAGATAATTGATTAAAAATGGATATAAAACGAATTATAAAAAAATTGAGCTGATTTAGCTCAATTTTTTTGTGTTTTAAAGAAAATTACTTCAAAGATATTATAAAATAATTTCATATTGTAATATTTTTCATTTTTTTTCTGGACTTTCCCAACCTTTTATATTGCTTCTTTTTATGGCACCATATAAATTTGCTCTGACTGTTGGAATGTCTTTTTGAAAAGTTTGAATAAGATTTTTCATATCTTTACGTTTGGAAGTTCCATCCATTGGACAACATTTTGGCATAGGTGTTATATTATTTTTCTTGACGAAACTGCGGATATATTTTTCGGGAGCATAAATTAAAGGTCGTATAAGTGTGATTTGTGATCTATCCATATAACTTACTGGTGCGAATGTGTTTATGCTTCCTGCGTATAATAAATTCAAAAAGAATGTTTCTAAAACATCATCTTCGTTGTGTCCTAAAGCAATTTTATTACATCCTTCACGTTTTGCTACACTATTTAAAATTCCTCTTCTTAAATTGGCGCATAGTGAACATGGATTTTTTTCTTTTCGTATGTCGAAAACTATTTCTTTTGTATGTGAAAACTCTTCAAAAAATGGAACATTTAATTTATCACATAAAGCTTTTAGGTTAGAAGAATCAAAAAATTCAAAACCGGGATTTATTGTTATTCCAATTATTTCAAATTTTTTTGGATAAAACCTTTGTAAATTTTTTAACCCTAAAAGCATTGTTGTAGAATCTTTTCCACCAGATAGAGCAACTGCGATTTTATCTCCATCCTCTATCATATTATATTCATCTATAGCTTTGCGCATATAACCTAATATTTTTTGCATATTTTTTATAGTTATTTTTATAAATAACTATGTACTCCTTCCTGTAGAATATTTAATATAGGAAGTATAACATAGTTACATAATGTAGTCAATTTATTTAAAAAATTGTATTGCAAAAAAAGGTAAAAACTGATATAAATAATATAATAAATTATCTAAAGAGGAAGAATATGAAGTTAATTGAATTTAAAGAATACGATAATCTAGATAAAGAAAAAAATTTAAACAAAAAAAAAGTAATTGTATTAATGACAGTATCAACTGTAATAGTAATATCAATAATTTTCTTAATAATGTATATGTGTAATGCTAAATTTAGAAGTTGGGCAGATATGCATATACTTATGAAAAATGTAACAGAAGGTACATTATCAAGTATAGATATAGACATAGATGAAGATGTATCTGTATATGCGTATGATCAATATGTGGCATTATTAAATAATAATAAATTAGATATATATAATTCATCTGGAAAAAAATCACAAGAACTAGAAGTAAATGTTAGTAATCCTTTATTTAAGTCTAATGGAAAGTATTTAATTGTTGCTGAAAAAGAAAAACAGAAAATATACTTAATTGCAGGTACAAAATTATTATGGTCAACAGATATAGATGGAGTTATTTCAAGAACTTCTGTAAATGAAAATGGTTATGTGTCAGTTGTTTGTACTGGAACTACATATAAATCCGTTATAATTGTATTTGACACAAAGGGAAACCAAGTATTAAAGTCGTATTTTCCAACCAATTATGTAGTTGATAGTGTGATATCTAGCGATAATAAATATTTAAGTTTTGCAGAAGTTAATACAACGGGTACGTTAATAAAATCAACAGTAAAGACAATAGCAATAAATAATTCAAATAATTCTTCAGAAATATCAGCAGTAAATACATATGAATTGACTACAAATTCCTTGGTTATAAATTTAAAATATCAAGGAAGTAAAAACCTGATATGTATGTGTAATAATGGCGTGTATGTACTATCTGATGGAAATGCACAAATGCTAATGAATTTTGATGAAGAGGGGAAAAATTATACATTTGCTGAAATTAATTTAATAAATAGTATTTATGGAATTGTTGAGGTTTCAGATGGAATATCAAACCAAATGTCTCAAATAAAATTGGTAAATACTGGAACTAAAAAAAATAATTATTATAATATAAATAGTATTGCTAAAAGTACTTCATCAGCTGGCGATAATATTGCAATTAATTTTGGAACAGAGGTATATTTTATAAGTTCAAAAGGTTGGCTAAAAAAGAAATATATTGCAAATGAAGAAATAAGAAATATAATAGTTTCTGAACGAATAGCGGCAATTATTTTTAGGGATAAGGTAGAAATTTTAGTTCTATAAAGGGGGATTTTATATGGGAATTATAGTTGATTTAGTTATATTATTAATATTTTTTTCGTGCATATATGGTGGATATAGGAGAGGTCTTGCAAAATGCTTATTAAAGGTTTTGACATCTGTACTTGCTATAGTTATAGCAGTAATTTTATATAAACCATTTGTTAGTTTTATAATAGAAAGTACTACAATAGATGATAATATAGCATTATCTATTGAAAAAAAGATAAATCAAAATTCAAATAGTGATGAAGATAAGCAAATTATAAATGAAGATAGTGGTATACCTAAGCCAATTGTTAATTATATAAATGATAATATAAAAAATTCTGTAGACGAAAAAAAGGATGAGGCTATATCGGAGGTTTCTAATAATGTTGCAAAATTGATTGTAAGCGTTGCTGGAATAATTATTATATATATAATTGCAAAGATTCTACTAAAAATATTAACTGTGTTTACAGACATTGTGGCTAAATTACCTATTATTAAACAATGTAATACACTTGGAGGTATTATATATGGAATATTAGAGGCAATTGTAATTCTTATAATTATTGCTACTGTTATATCAGTGATAACACCATTAATTGGAAATTTTGAATTTGCAGACATAATTTTACAATCTCATATAGGTAAATTTTTATATAATAATAATATATTTTTGAATTTAATATTTTAAGTTGTTGAAACTAAGCTGTTTTTTTGATATAATTCAGCTTAGTTTTAATATTATAGAGGTGATTTTATATGAAAAGCACAAAAGAAAAATATAAAACACAAAATAACCAACAAAACCATAAATGTAATAAAGATGAAATAGTACATAAGAAAAGAAAGAGAAAGAAAACAGCAAAAAAATTTTTTACTATAATTTTATTTGGTCTAGTAATTTTTTTTACTTTTTTTGTTATTAAAATGAATGAAAATGGATGGACATATGGGGGAGTTCTTGCAACTATATTGGGTCATAATTCAAAAACAGCAGAAAAATTAGGAACAGTGTATATAGTAGTAACAGGAGAAAGTCAAAATTTAACAGATTCAATAATGTTATGTGCATACAATCCAAAAACACAACAGGCATCAATGATGTCTATTCCAAGAGATACTTTTACTGGTAGTAATCAAAAAAAAGCAATTGCTTCGGATAAAATTAATACGTTGTACCAAAAAAGTCCAGAAAAATTACTACAAGAAATAAATGAGATAACAGGTTTAAATATAAAATATTATGTAAATGTTGATACAAAAGGATTAAGAGAAGTAATTGATGCTATTGGTGGTATTTATTTTGACGTTCCAATAGATATGGATTATGATGATCCAACACAAAACCTGCATATTCATTTAAAAAAAGGTTATCAATTATTAGATGGAGATAAAGCAGAGCAAGTAGTAAGATTTAGACATAATAATGATGGAACTTCATATCCAAGTAGTTATGGTGATAATGATATTGGAAGAATGAAAACGCAGAGGGAATTTGTTAAAGTATTAATTAAACAAATAACAAATAAAAATTTATTAAAAAATTCAAAGGAATATATTCAAATAGCTAAAAAAAATGTTACTACGAACTTTAATTTAGATAAGATATTAGACTATTTACCATATATAATTGATTTTAATATGGAAAATTTAAAAACAACAACTTTGCCTGGTGAACCTAAAAAATGTAATGGTGTTTGGTTATATATACATAATGATAAAGAAACTGACGAAATAATAAAAAATATGTTTGAATTAGATAAAAATATAACAGTAAATCAAACAATTAGTAATGATGAGGAAAGTATAGATGAAGAAATAAATATTGAATTACTAAATGGTACATCTGATACATCAAAACTTAAAAAAGTTAAAGAGCTATTAGAGAAAAATGGATATAAAGTTATAAAAACGGGTGTAACAAATAGTGTTTCTAAAACGTGTATAATAAATAAATCAGATGATGCAACAGGGGCTGCTGACGAAATAAAAAAGCTATTAAATGTGGGGAACATTACTACTGGAAGTGGTAATGAAAATATTGATTTTACAATAATTATTGGGAGAGATTATTAAAAAAGGGGGAAAAATAATTGATATTTTTCCCTCTTTTTTAATAAAATGAATGTCTAAAATATTTTTCATCTTTTGAAGACTTCTTCTTTTTATGATAATGATTTGTAAATATTGTAATTAACAGTAGTATTATTAAAATTCCAACTAGTATGTAAAAAATATATGAAATTTGTTTTGATTGCATTTTAGGAAATATATCTTCACCAGCTAGTAAATTTACTGAGTAAGTATTGTCATCAATTATATAGGTTATGTTTCCAACAATTGTATTTTTATTGATTGGATAGTTTAAATCGGTATTCCATGAAATATTTGTTATAGTATTTGATGTATTATTTGTATTAACTAGTAAGTTTAGAGTATCAGAATATATGATGTTTACATCTTGGTATTGTTGTGGAATGTCATTAATAGTTGTTTTATCTATTGGAGTATTTTGTGTACATATTTCGGTTGGTTTAAAATTATTAAATCCATAATCAAAAAGTGTATGACAGTCTAGCTCTCGTTCATTTTTTTTATCTTCGGTTTTATCTCCATATAAAACTGCACAAATTAATTCTACATTATCTTTTTTTGCCTTTGCAACAATACAGGATTTTGCTTTTTCAGTATATCCAGTTTTTAAACCAGTTGCGTATTCGTAAAAATATTTGTTGGATGGAGTAATTAGTGTGTTTGTTGTTTTAAATTTACGCTCTGTTCCATTGGGTAAATTTGGTAATGCGTATTGGGTTTGTGTTGCTATTTCTTTTATTGTATCAAATGTATTAGCATATTGTCCAATTAAGGCCATGTCATATGCTGTAGAATAGTGATTATCATTATGAATTCCACTAGGATTTACAAAATGAGTATTTTTGCAACCAATTTCTTTGGCTTTAGCATTCATCATTATGGCAAAATCATCAATTGAACCAGCTATGTGGCAAGCAAGAACATTTGCAGCATCATTTGCAGATGGGATTAATAAAACATGTAAAAGCTGATCTACTGTTAATGTTTCGCCAGGTTGTAGTGCTGCTGTGGTGTATGTTGGGGGAATACCAGATAAAGACGATTTTTCAATTGTTACTGTATCTGTTAATTGGCAATTTTCTAATGTTAATATTGCAGTCATTAATTTTGTTGTGCTTGCTGGATATAATTGTTCGTAAGCGTTATGTTCATATAATATTTGACCTGTTGCAGAGTCAATTAATATTGATGATTTTGAATAAAGATTTAGTTGAGTTGTAGTTGTTTCATTTTCTTGCTTATTTGATGTTTGGGCATCATTTTGAGATTGCAATTGTGTACTATTTGGTGAATCTGATTGAATACTTTGCGTTGCAGGTATTTGAAGATCTGATTGAGAATTAATTTGATTAGCATATGTGTTATTTATAAAATTTATAATTATTATAAAATTGACTGTTATAATAAAGAAAATTCTTAAAAATTTTATTTTATACATTATAAAGCTCCTTATATAAAAATTTCACCGTTTACTATATATTAAAATTATTTATATTTCAAGTATTAAATTTAGTTTGAAATAATATTTTTGAGAAGGGATTGAATTTATGGAAAATTTAAAGAAAAAAAAGATAATTTATATATTGTTATGTTTAATTATATTTAGTATTTGTATTATTATGTTGTTTTTTATTGATAAAAAGAAGAATAACAATGATGATTATAGTGAATTAGATAATTTTGATGATAATACAAGTGAAAATACTGAAATAAGCAATGTCATTAGAGAGCAAGAACTTATATATGTACATATTACTGGTGAAGTTGTTAATCCTGGAGTAATAGTTGCAAATAATGGAGATAGAATAGTAAATATTATTGAAAAAGCAGGTGGAATAACACAAAAAGCGGATTTAAAAAAAGTAAATTTGGCTTTTAAAGTTGAGGATGGTCAAAAAATAAATATTCCGAGTGTAGATAGTACTAATGAAGAAAATAAAGAGCAAAAAAATGATACAAAAGATAATAGTGTAAATGATAGAAAAGATAATTATATTACAAAATCTGGAGGGGAAAATGTAGTTATTGATGGAAAAGAAAACAATAATGAAAAAGAAGGTGTAAAAGTAAATATAAATACTGCGACTCAAACAGAGCTTGAAACATTAACTGGAATAGGCCCATCAACAGCATCTAAAATAATAAGATATAGAAATGAAAAAGGAAAATTTAAGAAGATAGAAGATATAAAAAATGTTTCAGGAATAGGTGAAGCTAAGTTTAAAAAAATTGAAGCTGATATTGTGGTTTGATTCTAACAAAATCAATCTTTTTCCCCATCTTGACCTTATTTCTAAAATAAGTTATAATAATCTGGTATTTTAAGAAGGAGGAACGGAAATGTTAAATGCTGTTGGAGTAACTGTAAGATTTGGAAAAAGAACATTATTTGAAGATGTTAATATTAAATTTAACAAAGGATGTTGCTATGGAATAATTGGTGCAAATGGAGCTGGTAAATCTACTTTTTTAAAAGTTTTATCAGGAGAATTAGAGCCTAGCAAAGGTGAAGTTACAATGGAAAAGGGCGAAAGATTATCTGTATTAAAACAAGATCACTTTGCATATGAAGATCATACTGTAATTGATACTGTAATTATGGGAAATCAAGAGCTTTATAAAATTATGCAAGATAAAAATGAAATTTATGCTAAACCAGATTTTTCTGAGGAAGATGGAATGGTTGCAGCAAAATTAGAAGAAAGATTTGCAGAGCTAGATGGATGGAATGCTGAATCAGATGCCGAGGTTTTATTAAATGATTTAGGTATAGACGGAAGTAAACATTATAAATTAATGAGTGAACTTGAAGCTAAGGAAAAAGTAAAAGTATTACTTGCTCAAGCTCTATTTGGAAATCCAGATATATTATTACTTGATGAGCCTACAAATGATTTGGATTTAAAAAGCATTAGCTGGTTAGAGGAATTTTTAATTAATTTTGAAAATACTGTAATAGTTGTATCTCATGATAGATACTTTTTAAATAAAGTTTGTACACATATAGCAGATGTAGACTTCGGAAAAATAAAAGTATATCCAGGTAACTATGATTTCTGGTATGAGTCAAGTCAATTAGCATTAAAGCAAATGAAAGAAGCTAACAAAAAGAAAGAAGAAAAAATCAAAGAGCTACAAGACTTTATTGCCAGATTTGCTGCAAATGCTTCAAAATCAAAACAAGCTACATCAAGAAAAAAATCTCTTGAAAAAATAGAATTAGATGAAATAAAACCATCAAACAGAAAATATCCATATGTTGATTTTAAACCAGATAGAGAGCCTGGAAAAGAGATTTTACAAGTTAAGAATATTTCTAAAACAATAAATGGAGAAAAAATATTAGATAACATATCATTTACAGTAAAAACTGGAGATAAAATTGCATTTTTAGCAGATAATGAAAATGCTAAAACAGTATTATTCCAAATAATTGCTGGAGAAATGGAACCAGACGAAGGAGAACTTATTTGGGGAACAACAATTACAAAATCATATTTTCCAAAGGATAATAATTATTTATTTGACACAGACGAAAGTTTAACAGAATGGTTAAGAAAATATTCAAAAGATCCAGACGAAACATATGTAAGAGGATTTTTAGGAAGAATGTTATTCTCAGGAGATGAAGCTTTAAAATCAGCAAATGTAATTTCAGGTGGAGAAAAAGTAAGATGTGTTTTAGCAAAAATGATGTTATCAGGAGCAAATTTCTTAATATTTGATGAACCTACAAACCATCTTGATATGGAAAGTATTACATCTGTAAATGATGGAATGAGCAAATTTAAAGGAAATATTTTATTTACATCACATGACCATCAATTAACACAAACAGTTGCAAATAGAATCATTGATATTAAAGATGATAAAGTTATTGATAGAGAAGTTACATATAATGAATATTTAGGAATTGAATAAATATAAAGAGTCGAACCAATTAAAATATATGATTTTGGGAACGACTCTTTTTTGATGTGATATAAACGACATTTTTATAATTGTGAAAATTAAGTGAAAAGGCTTTACAAACTAAAGATAAAATGTTAATATGGGCTAAGAACATAATAATGAGGAGGAAAAATTCGTGATTCAAGTTGAAAATATTACAAAAAAATACGGAAGTTTTACTGCCGTTAATGACATCAGTTTTGAAATTGAAGAGGGAGAAATTGTAGGATTTTTAGGACCTAATGGAGCTGGAAAAAGTACAACAATGAACATGATTACAGGATTTATAGAGCCAACATCAGGAAAAATAATTGTAGATGGATATAATATTTCTAAAAAACCTAAAAAAGCCAAAAGACAAATTGGTTATATGCCAGAAGGTGTGCCACTATATACAGACTTAACAGTAAAAGAATTTGTAACATATATGGCAGAACTTAAAGGTGTACCAAAAAAAGAAAGAAAAGAAAAGGTAGAAAAAGCTCTTGAAGATACAGGGTTAATAGATGTAAAAAACAAGTTAACAAGAAATCTTTCTAGAGGATACAAGCAAAGAGTAAGTATGGCAGGAGCACTAGTAAGTAATCCTAAAGTAATAATACTTGATGAACCAACAGTTGGACTTGATCCAAAGCAAGTTACAGAAATAAGAGCACTTATAAAGAATTTGGGTAAAGAACATACTGTAATCTTAAGTTCTCATATATTATCAGAAGTAAGTCAAATTTGTAATAGAGTTATTATTATAAATAAAGGAAAAATTATTGCAATAGATACACCAGAAAACCTTGAAAAGAAGGTAGTAAGAGATAATATAGTTTATGTAACAGTAGAAGATCCAGAAAATAAGATGGACTCTGTAAAAGATAAATTAGAAAATGTACAAGAAATAAAATTAATTGAAGAAAACGAAGATAAAACTAAAAAGTATAAAATAACTGCAGATGATGGAGTGGATTTAAGAAAAAATATTTTTGATACATTTGCAAAAGAAGAAATTACGATATTTGAAATGAAAAAATCTGATGTTACTCTAGAAGATGCATTTATGCAACTTATTAACTCTCAAGATGAAAATGCAGTGGAGCAAGAAAAAGAACAACAATTAGCAGATGAAACTGATGAGACTGAAGAAAATAAAACAGAAGATAATAAAACAGAGGAGAATGAGACTGAAGAAAATAAAACAGAAGATAATGAAACAGCGGAGAATGAAGTTGAAGAAAATAAAGAAGAGAAAAAAGATGAAGGGGGACAAGAATAATGTGGGCAGTATTTAAAAAGGAATTAAAAAGCTACTTTTTATCTCCAATAGGCTATGTTGTAGTTGGAATACTTTTATTAGTAGCAAGTGTATTCTTTTATTTGACAACAGTAAAGTATAGTAGTATAGATTTAGGCGGTTTATATTTTTATACAGCACTTTATGGTTTACTTATAGCAGTACCATTGTTAACAATGAGAATGTTTTCAGAAGAAAGAAAAACAGGAACAGAGCAATTAGTACTAACATCACCAGTAAGTATTACAGGAGTTGTATTAGGAAAATTTTTAGCAGCCATGGCAGTTATTACAATTGCATTAATAATTTCATTTATGTATTTTGGAATATTGTGCTATTTTGGAAGTCCAAATATATTAGTAGTTTTAGTGGCTATGTTAGGATTTTTATTAATAAGTGGAACAGCAGTATCAATAGGAATGTTTGCATCAAGTATAACAGAAAGCCAAGTAATTGCTGGAGTTCTTACAATGGGATTTTTAATAATAACATTATTTGTTCCAGACCTAGATATAGGTCTTCCAGACATAGCAATAATGAGTTTCTATCAAAACTTCCCAAGTGGAGTTATTAAATTAAGTGATGTTGTAGGACCAGTATCATTAGCATTAATGTTCATAGCATTTACTATAATTGTAATGCAGAGAAGAAAATTAGTAAAATAGGATAGGAGAGGGAAAAGTGAAAAAATTTTTAGAAATCATAAAAAATAAATGGCTAATAAAAGGTACGACAACCCTTCTTTTAATAGCTATTATAATAGCATGCTATGTGCTAATAAACTGGGGAGTCGACAAAATTAAGGTTGAAGACATAGATGTTACAACTAAAAAATTATATTCTTTATCAGATGAGACAAAAAATAGATTAACAAAACTTGACAGAGATATAACTATTCAATTAATTAATATGACAAGCTCAACTTATGTGGTTGATTATGCTGAAAAATATGAAAATGCAAGTAAAAGAATAACTGTAGAAAATATAGATGATTTATCATCAAGAGTTGATTTACAAACAAAATATAATATAACAAGTACAGGAAGTTTAATTGTTATAAAATCAGGAGAAAAAGAAAAAACATTAACAACAAGTGATTTATATACATATGATTATTCTAATTCAAAACAAATAGATAAAACAGAAGAGGCTTTTACAAATGCAATTGTAGAAGTAACAACAGATGAGAGACCTCATATTTATATTTTATCTGGAAAATCATATTATAATACAGAACAAGCATTATCAACAGTTATACAAGAATTAAAAGATGAAGCAAATGATGTGGATTATTTAGATATATTAACAACAGGTAGCATACCAGAAGATTGTAAATGCTTAGTTATAACAACATTAAACAAAGATTTAGATGATATAGAAAAGGACAAAATAATAGAATATATTAACAATGGTGGAAAATTAATGATAATGTCATCTCAAAATATGTTGGAATTTGAAACACCAAACTTTAATCAAGTATTAGCTCAATATGGAATAAAAATTGGATATGGTGCAATATTTGAACAAGATGGAAGCAAGATGTTACAAAATTCACCAGATATGATTATAGAAAATGTTAGTGCAAACTTTATGAGCAGTTTAGATATGAGCTTAAAAGCATGTTTTATAGATGCTGGAAAAATTGAATTTGAAGATGCTGATAAATTAAGTGATTTAGGTGTTGAATATGAAACAATTGCTTCAACAAGTGATAAAGCTTTTGTAAGAACAAAATTTGATACTAAAACAACATCAAGGACAGAAAATGATGGAGAAGAAGGTTCAGCAATTATAGGTGCATATGTAAATAAGAAGATTTCAGATGAAAAGAATTCACAATTGATAATATATTCAAATGAAATATTTGCAACAAATTTAACATTACAAATTTCAGCATATTATACTTATGCAAGTGAATTATATAATAATAAGGATGTTATTTTAAATTCAATTTCACATTTAACAGAAAGAGAAGATACAATAACAATCAGAAAAACAAATGAAACAGAAAAATATACAGTTACAGATCAAGAAGATGTTATTATAAAAACAATAATATTTGTTGTTCCAATATTAACAATATTTACAGGAATTGTAGTTTGGATATTTAGAAGAAGAAAAATGTAATAGGTTAAAAAGATGTCAATAAAAAGACATCTTTTTTTCATAAATTTTTCTAAAGTTAAATATTATTAACAAAGAGGTGTATATGGAAGAAACAATAACAATTGTGTTAGTAATAATAGGAGCTTTGATAGGAGCTGGATTTGCTTCTGGGCAGGAAATTTATACATTTTTTTATTCACATGGAGTGGTAGGTTTAATTGGAATATGCATCACCTTTTGTATGATGGGAATTTTGATATATAAAAGCCTAAAAATAATATATAACCATAAAATAGATAATTATGATGAATTTTTGGAAGTATTTATAAAAAATAAAAAGATAACTCAAATAATTAATATAGTTATAAATATATTATTGTTGATAATATTTTATGTTATGATAGCTGGGTTTGGAGCATATTTTGAGCAAGAATTAAGAATAAATAAAATAATAGGAAGTTTAGTGCTTGCAAGTCTTTCTGCAATAGTATTTTTTTCAAGTGTAAAGGGAGTTTTGAAAGTAAATGAATATATTGTACCAATTTTAATTATATTTATTATTTTTATAGGATACAAAAATTTATTAGCAATAGATGTGGAAACACAATTTAGAATTCCGAATGAATTTTTCAGAATAAATAGTCCATGGTTGTTAAGTGCTTTAACATATTGTAGTTATAATTTTATTTTGCTGGTGCCAGTTTTAATATCATTAAGAAAACAAATAAAAAATGTAAATAACATTAAATATATAGCGATTTTAAGTGGAACAATTATGATTATATTATCAATCATGATATTTATGATATTAATGAGGATTGATGTTGATATAAGAACTTTAGAGATGCCTGTTGTATATATAGTAAGAGTATTTTTTCCAAAATACAAGTTAATATATTCGTTTATCATATTAGCGTCAATACTTACAACAGCAATATCTATAGGAATAGGATTTTTGCAAAATGTGAGCAAATCTCAGAAGAGTTATACACAGTTTGTGCTATTTATGTGCATAACTAGTTTAATAATTTCAAATTTTGGCTTTTCAAAATTGGTCAATTTTGTGTATCCTCTTTTTGGATATATAGGTATTATACAGTTAACATGCTTAATTAAATGGGTTGAGTAGAATGAGTGGTATTCCGCCCAAGGTTGCGAAAAACCACTCATCCTACTCAACTCGTTAATTAGTAATACGAGGTATAAAAAAGTTAAAAAAAATATTGCAAAAAATAAGTGTTATGATATAATATAAGCAGATATCAAAAGACAAGGAGAAAATAATGAAAGCTTTTTTAGATAAAGAGCTACAGAGTCGAAAAAGAGATAGAATTTTAAAGATAATAATATTTGTACTATTATTAATAATAATAATAGCTATGATAACATGTATATGTGAATATTATTTCAATTTAGAATTTAGACAATGGTGTGACGAAAATGTTTTAAGAAAAGAAGTATTACAAGAAGACTGTAAAAGTATAGA
>ERZ827440.2164-NODE-2164-length-18147-cov-3.424276_pt1 | contig 18147 bp, 9 predicted proteins | sample MGYA00519774_ERZ827440 | MGnify/ENA primary metagenome ERZ827440 (study PRJEB31778, sample SAMEA3449302) | human gut metagenome | biome: human gut; feature: human-associated habitat; material: faeces | place: United Kingdom | collected 2010/2012 ... | reverse complement strand
CAAGCCAGAACGTAGAAGAATGTCTGAAATCCGAAACGGCGCGTCTGATGTTCGCTAACTCCGAATTTCTGCTGCTGTTCAATCAGACGGCAACCGACCGTGCAGAGCTGTCGAAGCTGCTTCACATTTCCGATACGCAGCTCAGCTATATCACAAACGCCGAAGCCGGTCACGGTCTGCTGCGCATGGGCGGCTCCATCGTGCCTTTCGTCAATACCATTCCCCGCCAGACAGAGCTATATAAGTTAATGACAACCACGCCCGGTGAGAGCCGGTAATCTGTCCCAACTTGGGACGCAAAAACAAATCCCACCACGAGACACGTTTCCATTCGGAAAATGGATCTCATGGTGGGATTAAAATTTGTATCAATACAAATCGTGTCCCAACTTGGGACAGAATATGGAGGTGACTACAATTCCTGATATTCGAGAGCGAAACGACCGCCCGAAAGACAAGCAGCCAAAACATCAAGCTGTGTCCATCGTGCAGCGCCAGATGGTACAGAAATTCGTAAAAGAACTGAATGACAGCGCGAAGCAGCCTGACAGCTCGGACAGCGCGGAACGCACGGCGACCGAGCAGGTAGAAATGACTGCCCGCGAAATCGTCTACGAAACTGTTCAGCTACCGCGCCATGCAATCCAACAGCCAGCCCGCAAAGAATCAGCGGATTCTTCTGCGGGTGTGCAGCCGGAGCAGTCCGACCAGCCGCGCCATGCGCCGGAATCGCCGCGAGAACGAACAGACGCACCGCGTACCCGGCCAGATGCGACACCGCCGCAGAGCAAACCGACACCCGCGCCGCAGGAGCAGGCCAGACGTGCCTATGTCCAGCAAACCGCAAAAACGGCCACGCCAGCGCCGCCGATCACGTCGGAGCAGCCGCAGCATACCACAGTGACCGTGCCATCGGCAGAAAATGCACCGCGTCAGCGCACGGAGGATATACGCACCCGACCAGAACCGCAACGGCCACAGAGCAAACCGATACCAGCGCCACAGGAGCGAGGCCGTCGCGCCTATGCCAAGCGAACAAAGGAATCCCGCGCAGAGAAACCGTCTGCGCGGGATCATCTTCATGCGGAGCAGCCGGAAATCCGTCTTGCGGATGATTTGCTGCCGAAAGAACCGCCGCCGATCCGCGAAGAGCCGGATGCGCCGGAAACCCACAATCAGGCGCAACCCGAAGCCGCGCCAGCAAAACCATCCGCCGTTCGTCATGTAAAGCAGCCGGACACATGGACACCACGCAGCGCAGCGACCCCAGTTATGCGCGGCAAGGAGCAGTCTGTTCGTGAGCGGTCGGCGGTAACACCGGCGCAAGATTTACCACCCACGCCGCAAGCGCAGGCTCGGCAAGCCTTTGCAGAAAAACAAGCGCAGCGCTCCCAAAATCCATCCATCGAATCCATCTATCCATCCGAATCGGCTGCCCCTGTTCCACCGCAGCTGCCTGTTTCGGAAGCGCCCGCGATCACGCCGAAGCGCCAGCCGGTCACGGCTGGCAGCGGTAAGTCTGCATCACCCACGCCGCAGCCTGTCCAGCCACTAGCGGAGCATCCTCCCACCATCCGTGAAAAGCCGAAACCAACCGCCGCACCGAGGGAACGACCCCGACGTGGTATTTCTTTTCGTACAAGGGATACGGAACAAATCAGCACGCCAAAGGTGCAGCCAAAAACACCTGCATCAAAAACCGCTGCAAAGCGAGCACGGAAATCGGCAACGCAGGATGCACAGCGGAAAATGTTCCAAAAGAGCAATAAGCGTTCTGCCAGAGCAGCAGTCGCAGCCGCGAAAAAGCTGGCTGAAGCCGCGGCAAAAGCCGTCAAGGAGCTGATAAGCGCCCTTGCCAGTCTGGGCGGCGGCACGGCGCTTTTCATCGTGTTTTCCATCGTCATTGTCGCGGGTGCGTTCCTTGCATCGCCGTTAGGGATTTTATTTGCGGACGAGCAGGAAAGCGATGATACTGTTCCGCTGGCGACGGCCATCGCGGAAATTCAGGGTGAATATCATGCCGAGCTGGAACGCCTGCAAAACGGCGATTTTGCATCCGTCCAGATTGTCGGTCAGGCTCCGGACTGGCGCGAGGTCGTTGCCGTATTCGCATCCAAAACAGCGGGCGCAGAGGACGGCGTGGACGTGTTCACACTCGATGAAGAACGTGTGGAGCTGTTGCGGCAAGTCTTTTGGGATATGTGCGAGATCACGACGGCAACGCAGACCATTGATGTTCCGGACAGCAATCCGGACGACGATGTGGACGACAGCCACACGGGGATTGCGCTGACCATCACGATCACAGCCAAGACCGCTGAGCAAATGCGTCTGATATACGCCTTTACAAAATACCAGAACGACGCGCTGGATATTCTGCTAGAAAACCTCGGCAGCTTGAATATCCCTATGGGTTCGCTGACCATTTCGCAGGAGGACGCAATCGAACTGCTTGAAAATCTCCCGGATGATCTTGACCCGGCACGAAAAGCCGTTGTGGAAACGGCGGTGCAGCTTGTCGGGCGCGTGTCGTACTTTTGGGGCGGCAAGAGCTTGACCCTCGGCTGGGATGACCGCTGGGGCGTTCCAACGGAGGTCACAGCCGCAGGCAGCGGCTCCACCGGCACGGTACGCCCGTTCGGATTAGACTGTTCGGGGTTCGTCGATTGGACATTCTACAACGCGACGAATGGCAGCTATTATCCCGGACGCGGCGGCGGAGCTGCAACGCAGCACAGCTATTGTACGAATATCGCATGGAGCGACGCGCAGCCGGGTGATCTGGTGTTCTATCCCGATGATTCCCACGTCGGCATTGTCGGCGGCAGAGACGCGGACGGCAATCTTCTGATCGTCCATTGCAGCGGCGGCGCAAACGGCGTTGTTATCACCGGCTCGGCAGGCTTCACAGTTGTTGCCAGACCGGATTGCTTTACAGACTAATTGATATGGAGGAATATTGAACTTGAAAAAAATCAAATACTTATGCTTGACGCTGGTGCTGTCCTTTTTGTTGACAGTACCGGCGTTTGCTTCTCAGCCGCAGTTTTCCGATGTGTCCGCCCGCGCCGCCTGTGCGGACGCTGTCACATACCTTGCGCAGAGCGAGATCGTCAACGGCACGGGAAACAACCGGTTCCAGCCAAACGCGAAGATCACCACGAGCCAGTGGGCGGCTATGCTATGCCGCGCGTTCGGAACACCGGAGACAGGCAGCACATGGGCGATAAAAAGTATCCAGCAAGCCTGTCACGCCGGTTGGCTGAATGTGACCGCGCTGCAAACGCCGAATGACAAGGTATGCCGTGCGGTACTGTATGAATCCGCCTTTGCAGCCGCGACGATTCCTGTTTACGATTCTGTACTCTACGACGGCGTGATACTCATGCCGTATGAAAACATTCTGCGCGTCGGCGCGGAACTTGGCCTATGCGCGGCAAACGCATCGCCATTAGAGCTTGTGACCCGCGCAGAAGCTGCGCGGCTTCTCTATGCGCTTTTGACGCAGACGCTTACTGTCACCGAGCCGCCGATCCCGATTTCGTTACAGAATTGCATGGGCGTCAATATGAACGCCTATCTGCTGGAGCTTCGCCGTGTCCCCGCGCCGATTCTCGAAGCGTTCAGTTCGGAGGACTGGACGCTCTTGCTTGACACGAAATACCTGGCAGAGCTGAGTCGGGAGCTGAACGTGAACTGCATCGGTGCGACGTGCTGCGGAGATCAAAAAATCTATGTCTCCGAAGCAAGCGCCGTCACACATGAGTTTGGACACTTTCTGGATGATATGCTGGGATTCCCGGAAGAGCATGACCGGCTCTATGCGCTGGAGGCCGCCAACGCGCCGATGCGCGCGCACGGAAAATCCAACAGCATGGAATACTTTGCAGAGTTCTTTTATCACTGGCTTGTTGGTGGGGACACGCTCCGCCAGCTCAAGACCGCCGCACCGCAGACCTACGCATACTTTGAAACGCTTGCAGCCAGCGGATGGCTGGTACAATAAATGCGTCTCACCGTGAGACGCAATTCGACGCAATCCGGGCTGGCACAAGGAAGACCAGCCCGGATGTTCCTATACATTATATATAATGTGGAACTTTGACGAAATACGTCTCATAGTGAGACGTATTTCTGTTCTGGTACGGTTTTCAGATTAAAAAACGGCATACGCACACAAGGAAGTCTGATATGCCGGGCAGACAATTTTCAATATAATAGAATTAGAAAAAACTTCGTAGATTCCTAGAAAGTTATGATGGCTGAATGAATTTCGCCTACGGACACCAAGCATTTTCAAATCGCATTGACTACGATTTTGACGGCGAATAGACTTTTACGCCGCGCCGCTGAGGAAACTGATTTTCTGGACAGCTTGCTTCTTACTGTCCATCGACGGATGGACGTACAACCGCAGCGTCGTTGTGATGTCTGAGTGGCCCAACATCTCGCTCACGCTCTTAATGTCGATCCCTTTTTCAATACAGCGCGTTGCATAGGCATGACGGAGTGTGTGATAGCAGCGTTTCCGGACACCGCACCGGCGCAGGACAGACTCAAAGTAGTATTGATAGGTGCGCGGCTCCATCGGCTTGTCCGTTCGACCGGTCAAGATATAAGCGTCCTGCGGCAGACCGGCGACTGCCTTTTTCAGATATTTCAGTGCATCGGCTGGCAGCGGCACTGTGCGCACGGAGGTTTCGCTTTTGGGCGTTTGGACGACAAGCTGTGTCTTTTCGCCCTGTTTGATACGCTGTACCGCTCTTTCAATGCGGAATGTGCCGTTTACAAAGTCAATGTCGGATACCTTTGCCGCGCAGACCTCACCAAGCCGTGCGCCGCAGTTCGCGGAAAGAATAATGCCGGCATCTTTGTAGTTAGCAGCAGGCGTCAACATTTTTGCGATGATTTGAAGCTCTGTACCCGTAAATGGCTCAATTTCCCGTTGTTTTGCCTTTGGAAGTTTGATGTTCAGAGCATCGCAGTAAAAGTGATACTCCGTGACCGCAGCCCGAAGCGCCGCTTTTATCAGAACGCCGATGTCCCGGACGCTTTTATCAGATAATCTGCCGCCATCCAGCCGCCCGCTTTCCCGCTGCTGATTCAGAAAATCTAAAAGCTGATTCGCCGTCAAAGATGCAACGGAAACAGAACCGAGATGCGGCAGAATATGATTCTCAATCTGGAACTTATATCTGGAGCGCGTGGACGGCTTCACGTTGATCCTTGCCAGATACCACGAAAAAAGCTCCTTTACCGTCATGCGGCAACTGCCAGTGGGCTGTGTGGTGGCCAGCAGTTTCCGTTTTTCCAGCTTTTCTTTGGTTTCCGTGCGGGTCTTGCCGTAAACGTAAGTGTATTTTGCCCGTCCATCTGGTTTCCGACCGCTGATAAAGCGGCCCTCCCAGCGCTTATCCTTTCTTCTGTAAATGTTATCACCTGTATTTGCCAAATCACGTCCTCCTTTTTTGACGGCTATTCCGACTGCGAATGGAAATTCAAAAGCGCTCATTCTACCACAAAATGAATATATAACGTCTGATGCACATTGATATTTGCAGAAATCAGGAGAAACTTAACATGTTTTCATGGGTAGCACATTGACTTTTTTCCAGACTGCTGTATAATGAAATCAGAAATTAGTTCATTTTGCGTTTTTTGAGACTTCGTAGAGTTCTAGGAATCTACGAAAGCTGACCCGTCAATTTTTGTATGTGCAGATAGTATGTCACGCTTTCGGCGGTAGATGCAAAAGGAACTGTCTTTACAATTACATATTGCAGGTTTTTGTTTGCTGGGAATGTGTAATCACAGGTCGCGGTCATATATTGGACTGAGCTTGTGATGAAAGAGGAAGGCTGTGTGCATTGGGATTGTACGCGGCTACTCGCCCGGAGCCGTAAAGGTGAGCAAGGTTCCGAAGTGGCACGCGGCAAAGCGTAAGACAGCGTTTTGTTTGTGCGTCATGTGACCGAAAGGTCGCCATTGTGGGGTTCTCCCTATGAGAAGGTAGGAATCAGAGCGCGGATGGTATCATCCATAGCCTGAGTTCGGAAGAATCGCTATTCTCGCTGCATGGGATTCTGTCTATTTATGATCCCTTAACGTGCAGAAGGTGGGCAAAAACGTATGGTAGATGGCACGATGAATCCAGCTATTGCACTTGACACGGGCGTCAATTTGTTTCTCTCATACGGAACAAGTGGCGCTTTTTTTGTTTGCGTGTAAATCCAGATTATCCCACGATAGGGGTAGTCTGCGAAAAAGTACGATAGGAGGATATTCAATCATGCACGATGAAAACCAGCAGTCTCAAGCCCAGCAGCCGAACCGGCCGGACGCTCCGAGCCAGCAAACGCTGGAACTCGTCAAGCGTATCATCGCGCGGAAGAATACCCAGTTCATACTCGACCACCAGAACGACACATTAGAGCAGCTCAGCGCCTACCTGAAAGCCTGTATGGATGCTATTGGTCATCCTCCTGCGCGGGTAGAGGTCATCGGCGGTAGTTTTCTCGAATACCGCTTTGGCACATGGACGAAGGCTCTGCGCAGCGTCTATAGCGGCAAAGCCTCGGATTGCCTGAAAAATCCCCCGCCCTTTGCGAAGCGAAAAATTGTGCGAGACCTCTGCGCAGCCGTGGAAGCGCGGCAGCGGGACAAGGAGGTGCAGGGATGAGCGGTAAGGCATTTCGAGATCGAGACAACCGGGCGCTGCATGAAAAGAAGATGAACGAAAGCGTGCGCGTGGCAGTCTCCCGACAAAATATTGATTTTATTCTTGCGCATCAAAATGATTCTCCGGAAGAACTTTCTCGCTACCTGCGGAACTGCAAATCTGAACTTGGACATATTCCCGCGCAGTCGGAGGTGCTTGGCGGCGAGCTGCTGACGCTTCGTTTCGGCTCATGGGGCAAGGCGCTGGAAAGCGCCGGATTCCGGAACTGCAAGGGTCAGGCTGTGAGCAACTTCCCGCTGGAACGGACAGCGCTGTTCCGCGCAGAATATGAACGCCAGTCGGCGCTTCATGTGCAGCAGAAAAAGGAGCACAAAAAGCAGGCGGAAGCTGCCCGCCGCGAACAAAAATCTGAGAAGAAGCGCGAGAAGAACGCCGCCGCAGGAGGCTCCAAATGAGCGGCGCGCGCGGCCGGTTTGACGGCGGGCAGGTTCGCGAACGCATTATCCGCACACGCGTCAATGCCGCGTTGGCAGATTTGCCGCCTGCGGTGCGGAAGCTCCGCTACGACGAGGAATATAAGCGGCAGACAGAGATTTATAACCAGGAACGAAACGAGAAAAAGCGCGCCAGAGGCGAACGAAAATCGAAACGCAAAGGCGCTTCCCAAATAGAAGGATCAAACCATCCCTCTTCAACCGGCCTGACCGATGGGGAGGAATGAGGATGGCAAACAAGAAGAAAGCCATTCAAGGCAAAGGGCAGCGCTTCCGGGGCGATATGTGGCTTGACCAGAAGGTCAGCGCAAGGACGCTTCACGCGCTGCAATCGAGCGGCGTTAAATTCCCGGAAGGGGTCAACCCACGAAAGACGAAAGAATTCAAAGAAGAATACAAAAAGCAAACCAATCTGTTCCGGCAGGAGCACGCGGCGACAATTGCCGCAAAAAAGGAAAAGGCGCGGGCGGCGCAGGAAGCTGCCCGGCAGCCAGCGGAAGAAGCCGCACAATAATATATAGTATGCAATCCGTGTGGGAACGGATCTGCACATACATGTTTCATATCTCCCCCTGAGATGAAACCGGCGCTTTTTGCGCAGCCCCCGGCTTTGTATTGGGAACACAGAGCCGGGGGACGAACGAGACCATCGGGCCTTTGCCCGTCGCATAGATGAATCGCATCAACAACTGAATAGCTGCAGCAGGAAAGGATACTGCTTTCGGGGAAGCGCCGCGACGATAAGAGCGCGCCAAGGGAGTGGAAAACGTGGTCACCACATGGGCGCGTGGGAGCACAGGAAACGATACTGTTTTTGTAGCGTGTAAACAACGTATTTAGCGGCGACCCCCGTCCGCCGTTAGATAAAGCCGCTTCTCAGGTCGCACGGGAGAAGCGGAAAAGAATGTGCGTTCCGCGCAGAATATCCCGGCTGCGCGGGCAAAAGGAAAACGGAGAAAAATCAAAACAGGAGGAACTCAAATGAAAAAGTATTTGGCAATGCTTTTGGCTGTTGTCATGGTTTTCGCGCTGGGCGCAAGCGCCTTTGCAGCGGACACCGGCGACACCTACAGCAGCTACACCTTCACCGACTTCAATCTGACGGTGCAGGTGTCCACCACCGTCGAGGGGCTTACGCTCTCCGGCAGCGGCCGCTCGGCAACGCTCGCCCCGGTCACGGATCACGAGATGCCGCAGGGCTTCTCTCTGATCTTCAGCAACGCGGACGGCACGAACTTTGACGTAAATTCCGTCACGGTCACTACCACCAACTCCGCAGCTTTCGCCTTCAACACCGAGGGCGAGCAGAACGCGAAGTACGGCTACGGCGCTGTGCAGCTCTGCGGCGACGAGACGGACATCACAATCACGCGCGACGGCGTTGCCGGTCAGTGCATGATCGATGTTCCCAGACCGACCGCACAGGTTGCGGGTCAGGGTCTCGTGGCGTATCTGCCCGCGGCTGGTCAGTTCATGAACGAAGGCGCGAACGGCTCCGGCTGGGGCGGCCCGTTCACCGCAACGAACAGCAACAAGCTCAAGGGTCTGGTCGAGGGCTATGTGACCACCGGCGTTTCCCTTGGCGCGTTCGGCGGTTATGTGGTTCTGGACTTCGGTGTTCCGGCCAAGGACGAGGCCGGCAATGTCACGGGCGGCATCTACAACGATCCGGACAATGCTTACGGCGTCGATTTCATCCTCTATGGCAATGCGATGGGCACTTGGGCAGAGCCGGGCTGCGTTCAGGTTTCTCTGGACGGCGAGAACTGGTATGATCTCGCGGGCAGCCTGCACTATCGCCCCGAAACCACGGATAAGGGCTACGCGATCTGGGATTATTCCACGACCTATACGCACCCCGAAGCTGCTGAAAGCGAAGAGACCGGTGCAAACGGCGTCGCGGTTCCTTACGCCTCTACCTACAAGCTCCGTCCGACCAGCAACGAAAAAACGGAGAGCGGCACGGTTGCCATCAATGCTTGGCACAAGCACAGCTACTTCCCGCTGTACAACAACTACTTCGTCGCGCTCAACGGTCTGTCGACTTCTTTGAACGGTCTGGTCCCCCAGCTGCCCGGTCTTGATCTGGAATCCTTCGGCTCCTACAAGGCAAAGGACACCACGCCGGCCGAGCTGACGCTCAAGGGCGTGAAGCTGGTTGTTCCGAAGACCACCAGCGGCGGCAACTCCACGGCTCCGGACGATTTCCTGTTCGGCTATGTGGACTGCCATCCGAACGGACTGCGCAGCAACGTGCAGGTCAACCCGTACACCACGGGCAGAACCAGCAACACCACCAGCAACGGCGACCCGATGGATCTGTCGTGGGCTGTGAACAAAGACGGCTCGCCCAAGCAGCTCGAAGCTGTCCGCTACGTCCGTGTTTACACCGGCGTGCAGCAGATGAACGGCATCATGGGCGAAAGCTCCACTGAGGTTCTCGGCTCCCACAGGGCGGTCAAAAAAGGTGCTGGCGCAGCAACTACTGATCTCATGGTAACCGATGCAAGCGGTAATGTTTTGAGCGACGTAAACAATGTCAGCGAAAAGGTCATTACCGTTGCTGCAAATACCGCCGTAACTTATTATATTTACTCGGCTGAAGAACATGTCTTCTTGAATGGCGAAGACATCCGTGAGACAAGCTCGACAACAATGTATCCGCTTACTGTGAATCTGGCAAGCGGAAGCGCGAGCTATCAGATTATCACGCAGAATGACACAGAGGATGCATTTGTGACAGCCCTGAAATTCGTTGTTCAGTAAGTAATGGGTATGGGGTTCTGCTTATTGCAGAACCCCATACTGCAATAAGGCGGTGAGAACCATTAAAAAAGCAAAAATACATAGTGGGAGAAAACTAATATCTCTGTTTCTGGCGCTATGTACAATACTTACACTTTCAGTTGCTACTGTACACGCGGAATCGTCAAACTGCGGATTTATCATTGCTACAGAAAAAGATGAGAGCAAAGCAATAACCGTAGAGGAATTGGATTCATCCGCAGTACATGCGAATTATAGGGGTAACAGTAATTATAAAGTAATTGTACCAAGCGGCACAGAAACGGTATATGTCAAATTTGTATCCGGAACGTTCAGTGATGCAACTGCTTATGTGGGAGATACTGATAACTCACCTACGAAAAGATGTATTTCACAAAGCTATAAAGATACATTGACAGGAAAGTATACTCGCCCCCCAGGCAGTATTATGGCTAATGGATATACCGTCAGTCCAAATTATCAAGATGGTTGGTATGCCATGCCCTTGTCAGATTTGACAGTGCAAGAGTCTGTATATCCGGGAATAACGTTCAATCCATCCTTTGAATATTCCTGCGCACTAATTTATCAATTCGCAAATAATCCAGTGACACCGGCGGTTAATAAAGCAGTAAACATCCTGATTCAAATTGGCGAATCCGGGTCTGGGTTGAGCGATGAACAAAAAAAGCCGCTTTCGGATTTGCTGGCAACTGTGGCGGACGACAATGAAAACTATTATAAAACAGACGACCGCTACAATGGACTGGAGCATATTACGGGTGCCGGAAAAAGCTTTTGGGCCGAATTTGTAGCAGCTAACGGCCCTAGAGCTACAGCACAGAGGGCGTTAGAAACGGCGACTAAGGAAGAGGAAATTACATCGGCAGTTAGCACACTGCGAACAGCGATTTCTAGGCTGATCCCCGCTACTCGCGTCAACACGACGTTGCTCTATGAGGAACTGCTGAACAAGCCGAGCAAGGACGATTACACGCCAAGAACATGGGCTGCATACGCGGAGGTACGCGACCGTGCCGAAGCAATGATGGCAAGCATGTTTGATGACAAGGGCAATCCGACCGACGCCAACACGAGCGCCAACGGCAAGCAGGATGAGCTGGTAGCGCTGGCCGTAGAGCTCACGTCCAAGCGTGAAGCTCTCGACCTTCGTGTGAGCAAGTACGGCAAGGACGGCGAGACGCGTGTCAAGCTGATGGCAAGCGCGCTCGAAGAGCTGAACCGCCGCTTCTCCGCGCCGGACGCGCTGAACGGCTATACGTCGGAAAGTGTTGCGGCTTTGCAGAGCGCGCTGAAAACCGCGAATGAAACGCTGGCGGAAACCCCGGTCTACTCCGCCATCGGACAGCTGGAATCCAGCCGGCTGACGAGTGCGGTTCGCGAGGCGCGCGTGGCGGCCTTCGGACTGGAAACCTGGTCGCAGGAGCAGATCCATGTGAAGCTCTCCGTCGTGGACGCCTACGACGTCTATCAGAAGCGCACGGATATGTGGTGGGCGCTTCACAACAAAAATATCCTCACGACAGAGCTGACGCTTCCCGCAAACGCGAGCGCGGCTTCCGTGCTGCGGGAGAAGAACCTCCTCAAGCGGACGCTCAACGAGAGCAAGTACGATCCGTCGCTGCTGGTCTTCCGCAACGGCGAGCTGCTGAACACGACGAGCATGTTCGACTATAACGACATTGGCGTTCCGGACGGCGTGTTTGAGTCGCTCAAGCTGCATGACGGCGACGAGCTGACGCTGGTCTGGATCTGCGGCAAGCAGATCATGTATTCCAGCACCGCAGGCTACTACACGCAATACCTGTACGAGCTTCCGGCGTATTTCCGCTACAGCACGATCGAAGCGCCGGCAGAGGTCGTAGCGGGCGAGGCGTTTGAGGTTACAGTAACCTCTGATGCAGCGCTTCCGTTCCTCGCTACCGGAGAAAAGACGCCGGTCGTGGGCGCGACGATCCGCCGAAGCGCAACCGAAGCGGATGTGGAGACTGTTTCTACGCGCTATGTCCATCGCAACACCCATCAGACCACGGATGAAAACGGCAAAGCGACGCTGACGCTCTACAACGAGGGTTATGTGCTCATCAACGCCTTCCGGACGGAGGACGAAGAGGGACGCTACATTGTAGGCCCGTCTGTGCTGATACATGTGCTGCCGACCAACGATCTGGAATCGGTCAAGCTTCAGCTCCGCAAAGAGCTTGATGAAGTCTACTACGACGAGAACTACCCCGAAAGCGTCTTCACGCCGGAAAACTGGCTGCTTGTAAAGGCTGCGTATGAGAACGGCGTGCAGGCCATCGCCAACGCGGAAACACTCGGCGTGGCAAGCTCCGAGCAGGAGTCGGCCATTCAGGAGATCAAGCGCCTGCAATCCACGGCGGATTCCGGCAACAATAACAACCTCAAGAAGTTCCGGGATATTCTTGCCGAGCTTCCCAGCAACGTCACCAAGCTGGATAAGTCCGCGGAAGCAAGAATCGAAGAGCTGAAAGCAGCCTACGAGTCCATGACGGACTATCAGCGAAGCGAGCTGTCTGAGCAGGAGGTCGCGCGTTATGAGAAAATCATCAACGCCAAGCTCAAGGACGCGCAGAAGCATCAGCTGAAGTTCGAGCAGGCATTCTCGGACGGCGTGACGGAAGACGATCAGAAGACGATCCTCGCCATGATCGACTATCTGAAGGCAAACACGCCACATGAGGACTGGTATCAGCAAAATCCATTATCCGAAATCGGCAACCAGAAGCTTGCGGAGCTGTTCACATTCAACACCGTTACAGGCTCGAAGATGAACTCCCCCGAAACGAACAACAGCTATGCATATACGCGGCTGGATGAATCGTATGCTCTGCAGCGTGACATTTACGCCTGCGTCAGCCCGGAATATGCCGCCTACATCCTCTGCCGCGACGCGGCGATTGAAAACGGCAATATGAACGGCCCCGGCGTGATCAGCGCAGCGGACGGAAGCTGGTCGATCTCCGATGAGAGTATGCAGATGTATGTGCCGGACTCTTCGGAAAGCAACACAACGCGTGTGCTGGGCAAGATGACCTTCAAGGTCAACGGCACTGAGTACGCCATCCGCAGTATTAAGGTCACGGGTCTGGAAAACGCCGCGCAGAAGAGTGCGCTCGACTTCTATGACGGCACAGGCTATAGGGGAAGAAACGCGCAAGTCCAGTGCAACCAGATCGTGCAGGATTCTTTCCTCAACTTCACAATGCCGTTTGACGATGTGACCATCACCGTGACGTGGGGCCCGGTCGCCGGTACGACGAGTGAGGTCGAGAAGGCAAGAAACGATGCTCTGACCGCGCTGGAAGCGATCCTCAAGAACTACGCAGAAAAGTATGACGAGCAGAGTGAAACCTATCTGGAGATCAAAGCAGCGTACGACAAGGGCGTGGCAAAGCTTGAGGACAAGGATCAGACGCCGACCGTCGACGCCATCAACGCCGAGCGCCGCAGCACTGCCAACGCAATGGCGAAGGCAGCAGCTGGAAACACGGGCGAGGATGCCAGGTTCAAGGAGCACTGGGGCGATCCTGAAAACAATGACGGATTCTATGCTGGCACCCCTGTCGGCACAGTCACGGTCATTGTTGAGAACACCACCTATTCCGGCGCACCGGAAGGTCTCTATTCTGACCCGAATGCTCCGGACTACAGTCTGGAAAAAGCAATCGTCTACGAGCCGACCTACACCATCGGCGACGAGGACTCCATGATGACGGTCATTCTCCGTGCGCTGGCCGACAGCGGCTACGAATGGACCGGAACCGGCGGCTCGAAGTTCGGTATCAGCTATCTTTCCGGCATTATGAAAAAAGGTGAGAAGGATATCAAGCTTGCCGAATTCGATGGCGGCGACGAGTCCGGCTGGATGGGCACGCTCAACGGCTTCTTCGTGAACCTCAGCTTTGCGGAGTTCACAGTGGAGAAGAACCAGAACACCAATATTCAGCTGGCGGACGGCGACGTGATCCATGTGATGTATACCAGCACGGGTCTTGGCGAAGACCTTGGCGGTACGTTCTACAACTCGGATACGACGCTCAAGGCGCTCAAGGTCATGGACGGCGACAAGACGGTCGTTCTTGCGCCGGAGTTTGAAGCGAGTGCGGCAGAGCCGGGCGGAACGTATTCCTACACCGTCATGATCGACGACAAAGCCACGGATCTCACCATCCTTGCGGACGCGGCGAACAAGAACTATCTTGTCAAGCGCTTCCTCAATGAGAAGGTCACCGACAACACCGAGGGCAGCAGCTACTACAAGAGTACGCAGGCTATCCCGGTCGTAAGCGGCGATACCATCTACATTGGCTGCGGCGAGCCCGTCTGGCCCTCGATGAACAACCAGTCCACGGAAGCCAGAGAGTACGTCGGTACATGGTATGAGCTTCACATCGTCAGCGCAAGCAGCGGCGGCACGGAAGTGGACGCGCAGATCGATGCGCTCCCGAACCCCGACGATCTGACCTACGAAAACCGCGAGAATTATCGTCAGGACATCGTACAGGCCAAGAAGGCAATGGATGCTCTGAAGGATTCCAAGGTGGACGAGGTTCGCGCGAAGAAGCTCACAGACCTCTGCGAGAAACTTGCGGGCTTCGACGCGGTCGACGAGGTGAAGGCGGCCATCGCCAAGCTTCCGAGCGTCTCGAACGCAGCGCTGGAAGACGAAGAATCGATCAATGCTGCGAAGGAGAAGTACGACGCACTGGATACGGAGCTTCTGAAGTATCTCAAGGCTTCTGAAAAGCAGAAGCTCAGTGATCTGCTCCAGCGGATGAAGGAGCTCAACGAAGAGCTTCTGACGAAGCTTGTGGTCACGCCGGACACGGTAACCGCAGTCGTAGATGCAAAGACCAAGACGATCCAGCTGGTCGGCTACATCACCGAAGGAGAGCCCATCACGCTGAACGGCGAGCCGATTACGCGGAGCGGAAGCAAGTTCACGCTTGGAAACACCGTATACCGTGTGGTTCTGAACGTCACTGAGCGGCCCATCAACGTCACGCTCGACGAAAAGCGGCCGGAAATTGCACCAGCGGAGGACGCTACGGACGATACGAAGAAGGCGGCAGCCGCCATCACCAGCCCGAGCACGACCTCGGATGGTCTGGCGGCGGCAGCGGCTGACCACCTCACCGAAACAGCCAGGAAGCAGGCGGAAGCTTCCGGCGATGCAAGCGCATCGGTCACAGCGGAAGTCAAGCTGAACATCTCGGTCGAGAAGTACGAGGAAGTGGGCGGTAAGCAGGAACTGACGCTCGACATCACCCCGCAGGTCACCTACACCGTGACGGCGGATGGTCAGACGCTCAGCACCAAGACCGAAACGCTGGACAATAGCGCGATCAAGGCGCCTGTCACCATCAGTGTCGCGCTTCCGCTCGACATGCCGCAGGAGAACCTCTATGTCAAGCACAAGCTGGAAGATGGCAGCTTCGAGTACATCAAGCCGACCATCGAAAGAAATGTTGCGACCTGGCAGCAGAGCAGCTTCTCCATCGTCGTTCTGACCGCGGACAGCCGCACGGCGACCGTCAAGATGAACGATCTTGACGTGACGCTGACGCCGGAAGACGTCGGCAAGGAGCTTCCGACCGTGACGAAGCCTGGCAAGGACTTCACCGGCTGGACGTTCGTCATCGACGGCACGGAATATCCGGGCGGCCCGTATACGAAGCTGACGGATGATCTTCTCACGAAGCTGAGCGAGGCAAATGAAGTAACCGCAACGCCGAACTTCAAGAACAAGACCTCGTCCGGCGGCAGTTCTTCCGGCAAGATCGAGTCTCCGAACAAGCCCAACAAGAGCACGATGGGCGAAGCGGATGCTTCGAAGTTCCGTGACGTAGCTGCATCCGACTGGTACTTCGACGCTGTTCAGTATGTCCTTGAAAAGGGTCTTATGAACGGCACCTCTGACTGGACGTTTGCGCCCAATGACGCAACGACCCGCGGCATGATCGTCACGATCCTCGCCAGAGTCGAAGGCGTCAATACCAACGGCAATCCGTGGTACGCGGCCGGTCAGAAGTGGGCCATGGACAACGGCATTTCGGACGGCACCAACATGCCGGGCGTTATCACCCGTGAGCAGCTGGCGACGATCCTGTACCGCTACGCGAAGCAGAAGGGTTACGACGTGAGCAAATCCGCCGCCCTGACCGGTTTCTCCGATGCGGACAAGGTCAGCGGATACGCTTTCGATGCCATGCAGTGGGCTGTCGCCGAAGAGCTTCTCAAGGGCTCGAACGGCAAGCTCGACCCGCAGGGCTCCGCCACCCGCGCACAGGTCGCGACCATCCTGATGCGCTTTATGCAGAAGTACGAAAAATGAATCTGAGACTCCAATATCCTGAACTGAATATTGGATAACCACCCCAAGCTGGGCGGTTCCCCACGCGAAAGCGTGGGGAACCGTGCGGCTTATTCGTGTTTTTTGGGTACGCTCCCCAAATGCCCAAAAGGTACGGATAAACCGCACGGAAGTGCGAATTTTGTAAGGGGGAAGCCCAATCCCAGAGGGCGAAACTGTATGAAAAGACTGTTTGACAAAGTCCCATGGCTTCAGCAAATCGGCTGCGGCGTGCTCATCTGCGCGCTGCTGCTGAGTATTTGTCTGCCGCTCATGGGCATGCGGGCGGCAGAGCCGGAGAATCCAATCCTACAAGCCGCGCCGCAGGAAATCACTGTCCTGCAAGCGGGACAAGGAAGAGGTCACGCTGGAAACGGCGAGACGGAAAGCCAGAACGCCAATGGCTCCGGCGGCTCCAAAACCGACGAAACCCAGCAGGGCGAACAGGAGCAGCCGGATCCGGAGGAAACGGAAAACCAGACCGAACAGGGGCAGGATACCCAACCCGAGCAGCAGCCGCAAGGAAAGCCACAGCAGGAAGTCCTTGCCGAAGCCGCAATTGGAACCAATACGGATTCCAATCAGGGCGATGAGGGCGAAGAGATCGGCGATACCGGCGAGGAAGACGAAGCGCTCCCACTCCCCGACCTCGACCTCGGCGCAGTTTTGACGTGGTACAAGTATGGCTCACAGGCAAGCTCCATGGTCTGCGCACCCGAAAAAGAAGTCGGTAAGCGCGTGCTTCTGGCGCAATTGGATAACGGCAAGCTTCGCTACGATGTGGAGCTCTCGGGTCTAGACGCGGATGACGCGGAAATCACTGGCGTGCAGATCGCCGCGGGCAACGGCGTACCACAGGAGGCGGACACGCGCGGCGCAATTGAAATGGAACTGCCGGACGGCGCGGACTACCAGAACTACATCCTCTCCGTCAGCGCCCACGCCGTGCAGAAAGACCAGAACGGCGAGACGGTCGAAACGGACGTGGAATTTACGTTCATTCTGCGTCTCGAGAGCGGCATTGACCTGGATCTGCAGCTGACGTGGCAGCCGAACGGACAGGCCACCTGCGGCGCGAACGCAACGATCAACCGCACGGTCAAGAGCGATACGCTCACGGATGGCCTTTTCATTTACAATCTGGAATTTCTCGGTGACAGCGCCGACGACGCGCAGATCAAAAGCGCCAGCTACTGGAGCAGCGCGGACAGCGGCGATCTGGAAACCTCCGGCGAAATTCAGATGAACGTTCCGGACGGACGCGATACGGAAACGTATTACCTCGCCGTGACCGCCGAGGTGCTGGGGCAGACCATTGACTACACGTTTGTTATTACATACGAAGACGGACTAGACCTGCAATTGCAGTTCACATGGTATGAAAAATCCGTCACCGCGCAGCAGCTTCTGTGCGACGCGAACCAGAGAGCCGCCTTGAGCGTCAAGCACAACCAACTGAATGGCGGCGAGCTTCTGTATAAGCTCGATCTCAAGGGAAGAAGTGCGGATGATGCGCAGATCACGAGCGCGAGCTGCAATGGAGCGGACATCTCTCCCACGGATGGCTCCATCCAGCTGCAAGCAAGTGAAAGCGGCGCGAGCTATACGGTGCTCGTGACGGCAGAGGTCAATGGAAAAACCGTGACCTTCACCATCACCATCCGCTATCAGAGCGACGTGTCGCTGGAAATGGCGTATACCGTCACAGAAGACGGCGCCGCGAAGGCCTGCCAGCTGACGTGTGAAAACAAGAAGAGCGTCCGCGCGGAAGATGTCTATGACGATCAGCTGACAAGCGGACTTCTTTCCTA
>ERZ827440.2162-NODE-2162-length-18163-cov-3.674895_pt1 | contig 18163 bp, 15 predicted proteins | sample MGYA00519774_ERZ827440 | MGnify/ENA primary metagenome ERZ827440 (study PRJEB31778, sample SAMEA3449302) | human gut metagenome | biome: human gut; feature: human-associated habitat; material: faeces | place: United Kingdom | collected 2010/2012 ... | reverse complement strand
ACTGCACAAACCGGAAGATATTGTCGATAAACAGCAGCACGTCCTTGTGTTCCTGATCCCGGAAATACTCCGCCATGGTAAGCCCGGATAGAGCAACCCTCATACGCACACCGGGCGATTCATTCATCTGCCCGAACACAAGAGCAGTCTTATCCGAAACGCCGCTTTCGTGCATTTCGGTCCAAAGGTCGTTCCCCTCACGGCTACGCTCTCCTACGCCGGTAAAAACAGAATATCCTCCGTGCTCCATTGCAACATTGTGAATAAGCTCCTGAATAAGCACGGTTTTTCCTACACCAGCACCGCCGAAAAGACCGATTTTACCGCCTTTGGGATAAGGCTCCAAAAGGTCGATAACCTTAATTCCCGTTTCCAATATCTCAACGGCAGGTCTTTGTTCGTCAAAGCCCGGAGCCTTTCTGTGGATTTCGTTTCGCTCTGCGGTTTCGGGTATTTCTTCTCCCCCGTCGATTGGCTGCCCCAAAACATTGAACATTCTTCCGAGGGTGCAATCGCCTACAGGAACCTTAATGCCGGCGCCGGTTGCCGTAACCGCCATTCCTCTTGAAAGCTTTTCGCTTTCTGCCAGAAGTATGCAACGAACCGTGTCATGCCCGACGTGCTTTGCAACCTCCATGGTTCGCACTTGCCCGTCAACGCATACCGTTAATGCTTCTTTTATTTTTGGGAGATGCCCTGCTTCAAACCGGCAATCTATAACCGGTCCCGAAATCTCAACTATTCTTCCTGTATTCATAAGCCGTTCACCTCGTCATTCTGATTTTTGTTTCTCCTCTTAAGTGCCTTTGCGCCTGACGAAACCTCGGTAATTTCCTGAGTAATAGCCGATTGACGCACCCGATTATACTGAACAAGCAGCTGTGAAAGAAGCTTTTCGGCATTACGGTTGGCAGAATCCATCGCCGTCATGCGGGCGTTTTGCTCACTGCAAAAGCTGTCAACAAGGGCGCTGTATATATACCCGGAAACATAGCTCGGAATTATATTATCAAGCACTTGCCCCACCGAAGGAGTGAAATCAAAGGGTGCCTTAACCGTTTTCTCGTTTTGATTTGATGCAAAACGCTTTCTGTGAAACGGCAAAAGCCTTTCAACCTTTGCATTTTCGCAAATACTGTTTTTCATATCCGTATAAATAATATAAATCTTTTCTGCCTTTTTTTCATCGAACATCTGCAAAAGTATTTCGCTTATTTCTCTTGCACGTTGCATTGTGGGGTTTTGAGCGGTGTATAAAAAGCTTCGCTCAATAGGGATGTTATGACGGGAAAAATAATGTCTTCCGTATTCTCCCACAACAAAAAGCTTTGTATCGGGATGATCGGAAAGAAGCTTTTCCGCCTCTTTTATAACATTCTGATTATACATACCCGCAAGCCCTTTATCTGCTGTGATAACAAGACAAGCATAGGTCCCGTTAAGCTCGGTAACACCGTCTTCCGGATAAAAATATCGGTTGTTAACCCCTTTTACCGTCCTGAATATTCTCTTGATTTCGCTTTGAATGGCATCAAAATACGGGCGTGTTTTGTCAAGGTCGGCTTTAACCTTGCGCATTTTCATTGACGAAATCATATACATGGCATTGGTGATTTTTTTTGTATCACGCACGCTTTTTATATGGTTTTTGATTTCCTTTGTGCTTGCCAATTCACGCCCACCTGCCTTTAATAATTAACAATAAATTCTTTGGAACAGTCTTCAATCTTTTTTCTGTTTTCATCCGAAAGAAGCCCTGTATTATCTATTTCCGCACAAACCTCAGGCAATGTATTTTCAACATATTCCGAAAGCTTTCTGCTGCAATCAAAAATTTCCTTAACGGGAATATCCGCAAAAACATGGGATGTTGCCGCAACAAGAAGTATTATCTGGCGGCTTTGCGACAACGGATCGTACTGGGGCTGCTTTAATATCTGCATAAGCCCCTGACCGTAGTGAAGCTGTCTTTTGGTAACCTCGTCAAGGTCGCTTGAAAACTGCGTAAACACTTCCATTTCTCGATACTGGGCAAGGTCAAGCCTTATTGAGCCGCACGCCGTTTTCATAGCTTTTGTCTGAGCCGCTCCGCCGACACGGGAAACCGAAAGACCGATATTAACCGCCGGACGCTGACCGGAAAAGAACAAATCGCTTTCGAGAAAAATCTGACCGTCTGTTATCGAAATAATATTGGTCGGTATATACGCAGAAACATCCCCTGCCTGAGTTTCTACTATCGGGAGTGCCGTCATGCTTCCTCCGCCAAGCTCATCGGACAGATGAGCAGACCTTTCAAGAAGCCTTGAATGAAGATAAAAAACATCGCCGGGATACGCTTCACGCCCGGGCGAGCGTTCAAGAAGAAGGCTCAGGGTTCGGTAAGCAATCGCATGCTTTGACAAATCATCATATACAATCAAAACATCCTTCCCACGCCTCATAAAGTATTCACCCATTGCACAGCCTGCGTACGGGGCGATGTACTGGAGCGGAGTAGGTTCGCTTGCCGATGCGTTCACAATAACAGTGTATTCCGAAGCTCCGTGTTTTTTTATGGATTCTGCGAGCTTTGCAACCGAGGACGCCTTCTGACCTATTGCAACATAAATACAAATAACGCCTTTACCCTTCTGGTTAAGAATTGTATCAAGCGCAATGGCAGTTTTTCCTGTCTGTCTGTCGCCGATTATGAGCTCACGCTGACCTCTGCCGATAGGAAACATTGAATCTATGGTAAGAATCCCCGTTTCCATGGGCTTATCTACCGGCTGACGGTCAATAATACCTGGAGCCGGACTTTCAATCGGCAAATACTCCTCCGCCTTGATAACTCCCTTGCCGTCAATCGGAGAACCGAGAGCATCCGTTATCCTTCCGAGAAAGCCTTCTCCCACAGGCATACCTGCAATTTTTCCGGTTCGTCTTACAAGGCTTCCTTCTTCAATATCGGAGTCATCACCGAAAATAACACAACCGATATAATTCTCTTTCAAATCAAGAATCATACCTCTTATACCGCTGTCAAAAACGAGAATTTCGCCGTATTCGGCATTTTCAAGACCTGAAACAGCGGCAATCCCGTCACCTACGGTCAAAACCGTACCGACCTCATCCGCCTCCGGAACAGGCTGCCATGCGCCTGCGGTTTCCCTTATGAGAGGCATTACATCGCTACGGTTTTTTATGGCGTCCGATATTTTTTGTTTAAGCTGATGAGCCTTTCCTTCAATACTCCAGTCATAAACCTCATCAAGACTCCAGCCGTTTTCAAAAACCGTCCCTATCTCAATGCGAAAGCCGTCTGTTACAGACTTATCCTCGGTCCATGTAAGGCTTACGAGATTTTCATACTTTCCGTCAAGAAAAGCCTTTAATTTTGACATCTGCTCATCGGTCGGAGAAGTCTTACAGCGTATAAACGCCTGCATCTGCGGCTTTGGAAGTTCATGGTTTGCCATTTAAATCACTCCTTCCGAACAGCTTCCAAAAAGTCATCAACCGAGTTTCCAGATTTTTTGATTGTTTTGTCTATTGCCGCCGAAACAATTCCTTCGATTTCAGAGGTTGCTTCAAGCAGGATTTTATCCTTCTGAGCCTCTGCGGCAGCTACCGCTTCGGAAATAATTCTGTCTTTTTCCTTTTCGGCGGCGGCAATTTTATCCTTTGCAAGCATATCCGCATCACGAACTGCAGCTGCCTTCATATCGCTGATTTCCTTTTTTACTCCGCTTAGCTGGTCAACATACTTTTTCTTTTCTTCCTCAGCATCGGAAAGAGCCTTTTTGGCAGAAGCGTCCATTTCTGCGTAATAATCCTCTCGCTTCTTCATAAATGCCTTTACAGGCTTATATAAAAGAAAATATAAACCTCCTGCAAGAATTATAAAATTAAACAGATGCAAAAGAATCTGTCTCCAGTCAATGTTCAAGGGTAAATTCATGGTTTACACCTGCCTTTCCGATAAATCAGAGTACGAATATTACCAAAATTGCCACAACGAGGGCATAAATAATAGCAGTTTCAATAAATACAAGACCGAGCATCATGGATGTACGGATTTTACCTTCGGCTTCGGGCTGCCTTGCAATGCTTTCGTTTGACTTTGCAATGGCAATACCCATACCGAGCGCACCGCCCATTGCCGCAAGTCCTACGCATACCGCAGCCGCAATGGCTTTGCTTCCGATGGATGAATCGCCGGAGGCATCACCCTCAGATGCGGCAAAAGCAGATACCGAAAGTGCAAAAACCAACACAACCGTAAGAATAATTGCACAAAACCTTTTTGCAGATGATCTTTTGATTTTCATATTGATAATCTCCATTCCGCCGCCCCGTTCGGCTTAAAGTAATTTAGATTCTCTTATCAACGGGGCAAGGAATGATAAGAGATTGTTTACATAGGGCTTTTGTCCGAAAACAAATCTTGCACGGATTGATTGCACCCTTTCAGGCAACAGCCTGTTTTTTTGATTTTTTGGATTTTGGTTCAGACACCTCTCCGTAGAAAAGCGCCGTAAGCATTGTCAGAACATATGTCTGAATAAGTGCGTGAAGCAGTGTGAACAGCACACCCACGAGCACAGGCAGAACAAAGCTCAGCCTGATGTTATAGTAAACCAATTCGGTAACCAACAGACCGCTCAGAAGTGCGCCGAAAAGACGAAAGCTCATCGAAATCGGGAGCGAAAAGTCCTTCAGCGTATAGCCTATTCCCTTAATCCTGTTACCTGCAATTCCGCCCGACATTATGATAAGGTAAGACAAACACCCCATTGCTATTGCGGCATTGATGTCCGACAGCGGAGCCGGAAGCGCAATCGCATTTCCTTCGGTTGTAATAGCCTGAATTCCGAAAAGCTCGAAAATCGTTCCGAAAAAGATATATACCCCGGCACCGAAAATATACATACCGAGAAACGAATTTCTGTGAGGGCTGTTTGTTTTGGCAAGCTTATCGAAAAAGCCTACAAGCTCTTCGAGAAGTAGCTGAAGCTTGCCGGGAACAATCTTAAACCTCGGAATGACAAAAATTCTGACAATCGCCGCAAAAAGCAGAAGAATCCCCGTAACTGTAATAGCAGATACGGATGCCGGCGCAACATCTCCCAACCCGAAAAATCCGATTCTGTTTTTTTCGTGCAGAACAGCATCACGCATTGCAGTCTTGAGCGACTCATGCCCTCCGTTGCCTTTAAATAATATTGAAAGAACCAAAAACGCAGCAATCAGACCGCACCATAAAGCCACTCTGACAGTACGCTTTTTCTTGTCCATAAGCATTCTCCTCTCAACAGTATAATATCAAACCAGATATATTATAATACATTTTTTGCTATGTGTAAAATGTATTATTTATATAAAGATTATATAAAATTGATATATATGCAAAATTCATGCATAAAGGCACAAAAAAACCGAAATCCTTTAAGGATTTCGGAGAGTGCCGGTGGCCGGACTCGAACCGGCACGCCATCGCTGGCGGTGGATTTTGAGTCCACTACGTCTGCCAATTCCATCACACCGGCAAATGCATTTTATATTATACTACACTTTTTCAAAAAAATCAACTGTTTTTTCGAATATTTTTCAAAAATTTTATTCTTAAGTCATATTGGGGTTGATTTATTGAAGGCATCATAGTATAATTATATAAAAAACATAGGAGAAAAAGCAATGGGAATTAAATCATTTATAAAAAAGCTCCCCATAATAAAGCAATATAACGAAAAATTTGAATCATTGTATATAAGGCTAAACAATATTGAAAACGCCGTAAAATCCGTTGAAAACCTTCAAAGAAAGACTTACATGGATATTCTTCAGAAGGATTTTGAAAAAGGCGGATATTTTTACGATTATATGAAAGCAGTCAAGGCAGAAACGGCGGTGCATGATGCAAATGTTGATTTTATCCGCACCGGCAAGAATAACGACGGCGGATATGTGATGGCAGATTCATTTAGGCAGGTTAAAACCGCATACAGCCTCGGCATTTGCGACGATGTTTCGTGGGATAAGGACATGGCAAAGCGAGGCATAGAGGTGTATATGTATGACCACACAATAAATTCACTACCTGAAACGGATGCTCATTTTCACTTTTTCAAATACGGAATAGGCGGAAAAAGCGAAGGTGTTTTCAAGGCACTTGACGATTTGATAATCGAAAACGGTCATGAAAACGATAACAATATGCTTCTTAAAATGGATATTGAAGGCAGCGAATGGGAGGTTATCGAAAGCACAAAATTCCTTTCAAAGTTTTCCCAGATTGTACTGGAGCTTCACGGACTTTGCAAAGCACCCGATGAAAGGATAATAAGCTGTCTTAAAAAGCTCTCCGAAACTCATTCTGCAGTTCATATTCACGCAAACAACTGCTCGGATGTTTGCTTCTTCGGTGATGCAATGCTCCCTGATGCACTTGAAATAACATATCTTCGCCGTTCGGATTATGAATTTTCCGAAAATACAAGGTTTTTCCCTACTTCGCTTGATATGAAAAACGATATATCAAAGCCCGAAATTATACTCGGAAAGTGGAATTAAGCATAAATCGGCAGCAGTAAATATAATCTTTGTAAAATTGCGGTCACCTTATTTTGGGCAATCACTCCAAAAAATATGTTGCTTCCATATCGGCAACGGAAGTCGCAAATGCAAGAGGATACATTTCGAGGGCTTTCCCGACGATGCTTGGATCTTCGCTGCCTGAAAATCCCATATGATACCTTATTGCAAACGCCTCATCCCGAGTAAGACGCATATATCCCGAAATTATATAAACGGACTTCTCTCCGTGCCCGTAGGGAAGGGTATCTTCAAATGTATAGCTCGGAACAGACTGCCACTTTCCGAACTCATCCTTGACATTTCTTGTGCCGGGCTTATATACGCCGATTTTGCAAACATCATGGAGAAGCGAAACAATAGCTATTGTTTCTTCGGAAAAATTAAGCCCGTAAAGCTCCTTCACCCTCGGTCTTGAAAGATACTCACGGAGACACTCGTACACATTTACGGAATGTTCCACAAGTCCGCCTTCGTAGTTGCCGTGAAATCTCGTACTTGCCGGCGCTCTGAAAAAGTCGCTTGAAAGAAGGTATTCCATAAGCTTATCGGCGCCGTCGCGTTTTATGTAGTTTGAATAAATCTCGATAAATTTTTCTTTTGCTGTCATGTTATCATCTCCCTTTTGAAACATTATAACAGTTTTTTAAAAAATAATCAACATTTACTTGAAAATATAATATAAAAATGATATACTTTAGACGAGGTGAGAGATTTATGTACACATTCGCACAATTCATAAAAGGAAAAAAGAATGTTAAAATCGGGTATCTCGGCGGTTCGATAACAGCCGGCTCCGGCGCAAGCAATCCCGATAAATGCTGGAGATGCCGTGTGACAAAAGAGCTTGGCGAAAAATATCCGGATATAAATTTTGAAGGCATTGATGCGGCAATAGGCGGCACCGGCTCCGACCTCGGAGTTTTCAGAATGGATGAGGATCTGATGAAATACAATCCGGATTTTGTATTCGTTGAATTTGCGGTCAACGACTCCCGTCTTGAAAACACCGATTTATACATGGAAGGTATAGTTCGCAAAATTCTGAAAAGGGACAAAAGCATACCTATTGTGTTTATATACACACTTACCGCCGCAACCATAGAGGAGGGCTATTCAAAGGGTAAGCTCCCGATGGCGGTTGCAAAGCAAGAGTCACTTGCGAAAAAATACGGCATTCCTTCAATCAATATCGGTCTTGCTATTTATGAGGAAATGCTGAAAACAGGCAATGACATAAAAGCCTACACGATAGATACGGTTCATCCGAACGATTTGGGATATGACCTCTACACAAAGCGTATAATGAAGGAGCTTTTTGAAATAGAGTTTGATATTGATATGCCCGAAAATCCCGTTACGGCAAAGGATTTGAGCGATGCAAAAATTGTTCTTGCAAACAAATATGCAAACGCCGACTGGAAGCTTTCGGTAAACAAAATGTACAAAAAGCTTCCGAATTACATTTACTCAAATGTTCCCGGAACAACCCTGGAATTTGAGTTTTGCGGCTCTGTGATAGGACTTTACTTCACAATGGAAAAGGATTCGGGAAGCTTTGAATATTCAATAGACGGCAACACTCCCGAGGTTTGGCACACATGGGACAGGTATTGCCGTGAATTCAATCGTGATAACAGCAAAATTCTGTGTGACACTCTCGATTACGGGAAGCACTCGATAAAAATTACAATTTCGGAGCATAAAGAACCCGATTCCGAGGGAACATACATAAGAATAGGCGGATTTTTGGTGGGATGATTATGACAAAACTTTTCGACTGCCACATTCATTCCGAGTTTTCACACGACAGCACGGCAAAGCTTTCGGATATTTGTGAAAACGCAAAGAAAAACGGAATATGCGGCATAACAATTACCGACCATTGCGACATTCACAAAATTGAAAATGTGTCTGAAATATCGCATATAAAAGAATCGGTTAAGAGCACAAAGGGACAGTTTGAAATAAAGGTGCTGTGCGGTGCGGAGATTGGCGACGGATTTAATAAGCCCGAGCTTTCACGGGCTGCGGCAAAATCCGAGGATTTTGATTTTCTGCTATGTTCGTGCCATGTTTACGAAACAATGCACAGCATAACAGAGGAATTCAAACAAGGGAATTTTCAATTTTTCAAAAATGCGGACGACGCCGTATTACGCGAATTTTTGGATAAGTATTACGATAATCTTTTGTTTTCGGCAAAAAACCTCGATTATGACTGCCTTGCGCACATTTCGTTTCCTTTCAGGTACATTAACGGTCTTGCAAAAAGATACAATTTTTCGCCGAAGGATTATATGAATAAAATCGAAAGCGTGCTTGAGGTCGCAATTTCAAAGCAAAAGGCAATTGAAATAAACACTTCCGGGCTGAGCTCCGATTGGGGCGAGTTTATGCCGAACAGGGACATATTAAAAAGATATTTCGATATGGGCGGAAGGCTCGTAACACTCGGAAGTGATGCTCATAAGCCCGAAAATGTCGGCGGAGGAATTAAGGAAGCAGTACAGATGATGAAAGAGCTCGGCTTCAAAGAGTTCTTTTATTACGAAAAGCGAAAACCCGTTTCAATAGGAATTGAATAACATAAAAACCGGTGACATTTGAGTTACCGGTTTTTTCTGAAAAATATTTCTTATATTAACAGCTTAATCTATGGGATTTCCCTCATTATCGAAAAGAGGAAGAGGTGCAAGATATGTAATATCGTGCCTTCCGATAGCATCGCCTTCGGCAAGAACAGCCATCTTTCCTACGATATTTCCGCCGCACTCATTCACAAGCGTTATGATTGCATTTAAGGATTCCCCCGTACTTATAACATCATCAACAATCAACACTCTCCTGCCCTGCAAAAGTTCCTTTTCCTTACCGCCTATGCAAAGGATTTGTTTTTCTTCCGTTGTGATAGAGTTCACCTCAACTGTTACAATATCGCTCATATAAAGCTTTGGACCTTTTCTTGCAACGACATAATCAATCCCCGAAATTCTCGACATTTCAAAGGCGAGAGGAATACCCTTTGACTCTGCGGTAATAATAACATCGAAATCAGGCGCCTTTTTCAAAAGAGCCTCAGCAGCAGCCGTTGTAATTTCGGTATCGCCGAACATAATAAAACCCGCAATCTGAAGTTTATCGCTTATGGGAAAGAGCGTTAGATTTCTTTTATGCCCTGCAATTTCTATTTCATACGATGTATTCAATTAAGATACACTTCCTTTATAATATTTTCAAGTATATAATACCACAAATTTTAATAAAATGCAACGAAAATATTTAAAATATTGACAAGGATTGTAGACAAAATTCAATATTTGTGGTATCATGGTATATGAAATTACCGATTACTATAAGAAGGTGCGTTCTTGAAAACAAATAAATACGATCTCGGCAACGACAAAATATCTGCTTTAATGCTAAAAATGGCTATTCCGTCAATCGTTGCGCAGGTTATTAATATTCTTTACAATATGGTTGACCGAATTTACATAGGTCACATAAAGGGGATAGGCGCAGATGCGCTTACGGGAGTGGGAATAGCATTCCCTATTGTAGTATTCATTTCTGCTTTTTCGGCATTTGTCGGTGCGGGAGGAGCACCGCTTTCCGCTATATTTCAGGGAAAGGGCGATAAAGACCGCGCCGAGAAAATACTCGGAAACGGCGTTTCGATGCTGATTTTCTTTTCGGCTGTACTTATGCTGATATTCTATATATTCAAAAAGCCGTTGCTCTTTGCCTTCGGCGCAAGCGAAAACACCTTCGGCTATGCTTCGGACTATATTTCAATTTACCTCATCGGTACTATTTTTGTGGAATTGTCTATGGGGCTTAACACCTACATTATCGCACAGGGAGAATCCGTTACGGGTATGCTGTCGGTGCTCATAGGCGCAATCTCAAACATTGTGCTTGACCCGATTTTTATTTTTATATTTAACCTCGGCGTAAAGGGTGCGGCAATCGCAACAATTATTTCACAGTTTTTAAGCGCCGTATGGGTGGTTGGATTTCTGCTCAGCCGCCGTGCCGTTCTGAGGATAAAGCCCAAAAATCTAAGCCCGGATTTGAAAATCATGGGAAGTATTGCATCCCTTGGCATATCGCCCTTTGTTATGCGTTCCACGGAAAGCTTTGTAAGCATCGTTTTAAACAGCGGTATGCAACGCTACGGCGGAGATATATATGTGGGCTCAATCACGATTATGCAAAGCGTAATGCAGTTTTTTTCAGCTCCCATAGGCGGATTTACGCAGGGCATACAGCCTATTATCAGCTTTAACTTCGGTGCTCGGAAATTTGAACGGGTTAAGCATACCTACAAAAGCACGATTGCAATATGCTTTGGCTTTTCGTTTTTAGGTGCGGCATCCGCTATGATTTTCCCCGAATTTTACGCAAGCTTTTTCACAACGGACGCTGCCCTTATAAAACTTGTGGGACAAAAAATGCCTGTTTTCATGGCAGGAATGCTTATTTTCGGCGTTCAGCAAGCAATTCAGCCCACATTTATGGCACTCGGGCAGGCAAAAATATCCCTGTTTATTGCGGCGCTCAGAAAAATCATTCTTTTAATTCCCCTTGCGCTTATTCTGCCCGGATTTTTCGGCACGGACGGGGTTTACTTTTCGGAGCCGATTTCGGATGTTATTTCAGCCGTAACGGCAGTTGTGCTGTTCTTGCTTAACATCAAAAAAATACTGACAAATGATGCGCTTGACAAAATAAAATAAAACGGAGAAATTTATGGAAAGAGTTTTGATAACCGGAGGAACACGAGGAATCGGCAGACAAGCCGCAATTCTATTTAAAAAATCGGGTTACGAGGTTTTTGTGACATATGTAAAAAGCTCGGATGAAGCAGAAAAACTTGAAAAAATCGGCATTAACACAATAATGGCGGATGTTTCGGACCTCGGCGCCATGCTTGAAGCAAAGAAAAAAATCGGTTCTGTGGATATTCTTGTAAACAACGCCGGAATATCTTACTGGGGGCTTCTGTCCGATATGAAAATCGAGGAATGGCAGAGAATTTTGGATGTGAACCTTACCGGTACATTTAACTGTATTAAGCTGTTCTCGCCCGATATGGTGAACAAAAAGTGCGGCTCGATAGTGAATATATCCTCCATGTGGGGTGTTACGGGAGGTTCGTGCGAGGCGGCATATTCCGCATCAAAGGCAGGAATAATAGGGCTTACAAAGGCTCTTGCAAAGGAGCTCGGACCGTCGGGGATAAGAGTAAACTGCGTTGCACCGGGCGTAATAAAAACAGACATGACCAAAAATCTGTCACAGGAGGATTTTTGCGCACTTTCCGAAGAAACACCTCTTGGGGCAATCGGAACGGCAGAGGATGTTGCGGAGGGTATTCTATACATCGCAAGAGCAAAATTTGTCACAGGCGAAGTGCTGAATATAAACGGAGGAATAGTTATATGATTAATGCAAAGGATTACGGCTTTGAGACAGGAAAAAGCGGAACGGAAAACTCCGCCGCTCTTCAGGCAGCGTGTGATGCGGGAGGAGATATTTACATAAGCGAGCCCGGTATTTATGATATATCGGAATGTATTATGCTCGGAAGCAACACAAGCATAATATGCGCAAACGGCGTGTATTTAAGAAGAAAAAAATGTGAAAACACTACATATGTTTTTGCAAATAAGGGCGCGCTTACAAGAGAATACTCTGAAAACATAAAGCTTATCGGCGTAAGGATAATCTGCGACGGTGTGGTAGCCGACAGTCAAAGTCCGCTGTATGTTCCGGGGCTTAGGGGACACGTTTCGTTTTTTTACATCAAAAATCTTGAAATAAGAGATTTTGAGATTATGGATTTGCCTACGGCGAATTTCGGAATTCATGTTTGCACCTTCCATAATATTATCATAGAAAATGTCAGAATTGAGGGCAAAAAGGACGCAGTTCACTTAGGGCGAGGCGATAAATTCGTTATCCGCCACGGAATATTCAAAACATTTGATGACCCGATTGCACTTAATGCTCATGATTACTCCACCTCAAATCCACAGTTGGGCTGGATTGAAAACGGAATTATAGAAGACTGCTACGATATGGATGATTTAGATACAACGGGGTATTTTTGCAGAGTTCTTGCAGGCGCATGGGGTGAGTGGAAGCCTGGAATGGAGGTTCAGAATTCCGATACTGTTTCATACGGCAGAAGGCTTTACAGAGTAATCATGCCGGCTGACGGTAGGATTTTCAAATCCGTTACACCTCCAACGCACGAAAGCGGCATAGAAGAATATGACGGAATACGCTGGGTTATGGTTCAGGACGATGTTGTTTACGGAAGCGGTTGCAGAAACATTCATTTTAAGGACATTTTTCTTCAGAAAAAGCGTCCCACCGCATTCTCTCTCCATTTTGATAAGGATAATTATTCAAGAAGCTATTACCCCGGCGCAGAGTCTCCCGTTCAGGAAAACATTATATTTGAAAATATTTATTTTCAGAACGATATACCGGTGTTTATAAGCGCCGTTACACCCATTGACAACATAAAGGTTATAAATTCCGTTGTGGGCGACAGTGAAATTTTGCTGAAAAACATAGAAACGGACGGAATTGAATACAAAAAGACAAATGTGCTGTTTTCGGGAACAACCTTTACCGAAAAAACTCCCACACTTGTAAGAGCAGAGGAAGGAAGGTCGGCAAGGGTATCAATTATCGGCTCTTGCGTCGATGATGACTTCAAACCGAAATTCGAGGGAAATGTGGAAATTAAATAAAAAGCAAAAACGATGACAGATGAATAACCGTACTGATTTCAGAAAGGAGGGACTCCCAGCCGTTGGAAAAACTGATAGACATAAGCAGCTACCCGGTCGCAAATGTGCTGGATTTGCTGCTTCAAGATAAATCGACAAAAAAGAATATCATCTGGGCTACAGACACTTATGAGGAGTTTGGTGAAGGATTCACAGACAAGGTGCAAATGAATGTAAATTCTCTGCTGCGACGCGCCGATACTATACGCCCGCGCATACAAAAATCGCAGGAAGCGCAGGCACAGCGGACACGAAAAAAAGCGGAGGTGTTCACTCCTGCGAGGTTATGTAACCTAATGAACAATCACTGCGACGAGGACTGGTTCGGTCGCAAAGATGTATTCAATGCTGAAAACAAGGATCACACCTGGACGATCACAGAAGGAAAAATTGAATTTCCAAAGCAAAAAAAATGGCAGCAATATGTGGATTCCCGTAGACTTGAAATCACCTGCGGCGAGGCTCCGTATCTGGTTTCCCGCTATGACGTATCAACAGGAGAACTGATTGTTCCACCGAAACGGCGCATCGGAATGCTTGACAGGAAACTTAGAATCGTAAATGAAAATACCGATACATATGAGGAGTGGCTGAAGTGGACGATTCGTGCTTTCGAGGCATCCTATGGCTATGAATACCAGGGCGACAACGTTCTGATTGCACGAATCAATCTGCTTTTGACCTTTTTGGATTACTACGAAGAACGCTGGGAGAAGCGTCCGGACGAAAAGCTTCTGCGGCAAATAGCAAACAAAATCGCCTGGAACATCTGGCAGATGGACGGTCTCAAAGACACTGTGCCGCTGGGAAAACCCTATGGGGAGTTCCTGCAATTGTCGCTCTTTGATATGCTTGGCATAGAGGATGAAAGTGAAGATGAGCCGGAAGCCGTGCCGTGCAGAATATTTGACTGGAGAGCAAAAAACTCCATACTTTTCAGGAAATTGAAGGAGATGTAAGTCATGGGAAAGAAACTGTTCAATTATGTGATTGGAAATCCACCGTATCAGGAAGAAGCCAGAGATACATCTGATAAGCCTGTATATCATGCTTTTATGGACGCTGCATATGAAGTTGGCAGCAAGGTTGAACTTATAACCCCTGCACGTTTTTTGTTCAATGCAGGTAAAACTCCAAAAGCATGGAATGAGAAAATGCTTAATGATGAGCACTTTAAAGTGTCATATTTTGAACAAGATAGCTCTAAGATTTTCTCGAACACGGATATTAAGGGTGGCATAGCAATCACATACCGGGATGAGAGTAAATACTTTGGCTCCATAGGAGCATTTACTCATTTTGAAGAACTAAGGACAATCAAAAGAAAAGTAATAACACCAGAAACAAAAGCTCTGAGCGAACTGGTATATGCCCCGGAAAGTTACCGATTTACGCGAAAGTTACATGATGAGCACCCTGAACTCAAGTATGTTGATGAAGACTATGGCGTGTTAAGCAAGGGGCATGATTTTGACCTTACGACAAATATATTCGATAAATTAGAGGGAATCGTTTTCTTTAAAGATTGTCCACATGATTCGGAAACTTATATCAAGATTCTGGGACGAAAAGCAAATGAAAGAACCTACATGTTTATTCGGCGTGACTATGTGGAGCAACATAAGAATTTGGAAAAGTGGAAGGTAATTCTTCCTAAATCTAATGGTTCAGGTGCTTTAGGTGAAGTCCTTTCTACGCCCTTAATCGGGCAGCCCTTAATCGGGCATACACAATCATTCATTAGCATAGGGGCATTTGATACAAAAGCTGAAGCAGAAGCGCTTTTGAAATATGTTGAGTCAAAGTTTGCACGAGCAATGTTAGGTATATTAAAAATTACTCAGGATAATAAGAAAACTGTCTGGAAATTCGTTCCCATGCAAGACTTTACCACCGCCTCCGACATTGACTGGTCAAAGTCTATCCACGAAATTGACCTACAACTCTATCGAAAATACGGTCTGGACGAGAAAGAAATCGAGTTTATAGAAACGCATGTAAAGGAGATGGCATAATGGCAGCGATTAAGATTAAAACAGCCTCAAAGGTCATTCCGCAGTGCTATGCCTATACCACTCCCGGAGTTTCGGCACATGATGGCTGGACAAAGATAGGTTTTACTGAGCGTGATGTGGAGACTCGTATCAACGAGCAGACGCACACTGTCGGTGTTGCGCATAAGACTTGGTGGGCGCTGCGTGCTGCGTTTATGACGGAGCCCTACGGAACATTTACGGATAAGGACTTCCATGCTTATCTGAAGAAGCTCGGAATCTCCCGTGAAGCGGGGACGGAATGGTTTTTCATTGAGCCAAATACTGCTCGCGGGAATTTTATTGACTTTACACAAAATCATGGTATAGTATCGGAAGATGATGCCGATGCCGTGATTCCTTATAAGCTTCGTGATGAACAGGCGGAAGCTGTGCAGAGGACGGCTGAGTATTTCAGCGACCGAGAGAATGCTGAATTTTTGTGGAACGCAAAGCCTCGTTTCGGGAAAACGCTCTCTGCCTACGACCTGTGCATGAAGCTCGGTGCAAAGAATATTCTAATCGTAACGAACCGTCCGGCAATCGCAAATTCCTGGTATTCGGATTACGAGACTTTCTTCGGTCCGCAGTCCGGCTATATCTTTGTGAGCAATGTAGACGGAATCAAGGACAGAAAGTTTGTCTACAGCCGTGAGGAATACATATCAAAGATCGATGAGAATACAAAGGGCTGCATTGAATTTGTCAGCTTGCAGGATTTGAAAGGTTCTATTTATTTTGGCGGCCATTTTGACAAGCTTTCTGAAATCAGTGCCGAAAAAGGTCTGACATGGGATGTCCTTATCGTGGACGAAGCCCACGAGGGCGTTGATACCTATAAAACCGATACGGCATTTAATCATATCCGCCGCAAATGGACGCTGCATCTTTCCGGCACACCGTTTAAGGCTTTGGCGAATGACAAATTCCCGGAGAGTGCTTTCTATAATTGGACATATGCCGATGAGCAGAAAAAGAAGCGTGACTGGGACGCTTCCAACGAGATAGAGAACCCCTATGAAAATTTACCGCGTCTTTCTCTTTTTACCTATCAGATGTCCGACATTGTCCGTGACAGGGTGAAAAGAGGCATCGAACTTGCGGATGACGATATTGAGGAATATGCTTTTGACCTAAATGAGTTTTTCAAGACGAATGAGTCCGGAAAATTTATACATGACTCGGATGTTGACAAATTCCTCGATGCAATGACACGACAAGAGAAGTTTCCTTTTTCCACTCCGGAACTTCGTGACGAATTAAAACACACTTTTTGGATATTGAACCGTGTGGCAAGCGCAAAGGCTCTTGCAAAGAAGCTGAAGTTACATCCCATATTCAAAGATTATGAGATCATTCTTGCGGCGGGTGATGGAAAATTAGATGATGATGACGAGAACGAGAAGTCATATAACAAGGTAACAAAGGCGATTGCCGAACATGACAAGACCATCACGCTTTCAGTAGGACAGCTCACTACGGGCGTGACAATACCGGAATGGACGGCGGTTCTCATGCTCTCAAATATGGCAAGCCCTGCTCTTTATATGCAGGCGGCTTTCCGTGCGCAGAATCCGTGCCTGTTCACTGACAGTGCCGGTAATTCGTACAGGAAACATAATGCTTATGTATTTGATTTTGACCCTGCCCGTACCCTTACGATTTTCGAGCAGTTCGCTAATGACCTTATTCCGGAAACTTCCGGTGACAAGGGCGACTTTGATCATAGAAAGCAGCATGTGAGGGAACTTCTTAATTTCTTCCCGGTTTACGGTGAAGATGAAGAAGGCTCCATGATAGAGCTGGATGCGGAAAAGGTTCTCACAATTCCACGCCATATTCACGCAAGGGAGGTCGTGGAACGTGGCTTTATGTCCAATTTCCTGTTTGCCAACATCAGCGGCATTTTCGGCGCACCCAGGGAAATCATTGATATTATTAACAATATGCAGGCAATTGAAGAACCGAAAACCCTCGCACATGCTCCCGTGGATGAGACTACGGCAGATAGTTTGAATCTGAATGAGAACGGCGAGGTTGAAATCCCAAGAGAACAGGTCATTGGAACAGCAAGTGAGCTTTTCGGTGATAAGGTTTATGCAGATGTAGAGGAACAACTGACGGCAGCCGTAGAGGAAATTCAGAAGAATGCAGAAATGACACCAAATCCTAAGAAGGAAGAGCTTAAGGCACTGCGAGAGCAGTTCTCAAGACCGATTGCAGACACGCTCATGGAATCCGCAAAAGCGCAGTATGGCAGCGATTTGAGAAAATCTACACAGAATCAGTTGGAGCGTAAGATTCAGGAAACTACAGATACCGTTGTAAACCGTGAGTACGGTGATTATACAATTCGTGACCACAAGCTTGTCAAAGAACGCAATGACAGAATTCAAGAAGCACAGCAGTCCGGTGCCACAATGGCAGAAATTACACAAATTGATGAAGATTATGCTGCTCGGCGTCTCCAAAGCTATCGGGATATGGTAGACAATATCAATAAGAAACTTCACAGCGATGAGACTGTGAAAAAGGCTGCGGAAACTATTGTTGAAACTGTAGAAACCGAGAAGCTGAATGCTGAAAAGGATTCTATCGAGGGCAGCGTCCGTGACCATCTGCGAGGCTTTTCCCGCACTATTCCTGCCTTCCTAATGGCATATGGTGATGAAAATACGACTCTTGCAAACTTTGATACTCTTGTGCCGGACGATGTGTTCTGGGAGGTTACCGTCAATCCGCAAAACG
>ERZ827440.2160-NODE-2160-length-18177-cov-3.364640_pt1 | contig 18177 bp, 9 predicted proteins | sample MGYA00519774_ERZ827440 | MGnify/ENA primary metagenome ERZ827440 (study PRJEB31778, sample SAMEA3449302) | human gut metagenome | biome: human gut; feature: human-associated habitat; material: faeces | place: United Kingdom | collected 2010/2012 ... | reverse complement strand
GCTTTCTGGCAGTGCTGATGTATTTTTCCATGGGACATATGATGTGGGGATGGCCGCTGCCGGCGTTCTTTGAAGGAAACCATGTGGCGATGGGGCTGGTACAGCTTTTGCTGACAGTGGTGATCATGGTCATCAACCAGAAGTTCTTTATCAGCGGATTCAAGAGTCTCTGGCACAGGGCACCGAATATGGATACACTGGTAGCGCTGGGGGCAACGGCAGCGTTCGGCTACAGTACCTACGCACTCTTTGCAATGACCGATGCGCAGGTGCGCGGCGATATGGACGGGGTCATGAGCTACATGCACGAGTTCTACTTTGAATCGGCGGCGATGATTTTGACGCTGATCACGGTCGGGAAAATGCTCGAGGCGCGTTCAAAAGGCAAGACGACCGATGCGCTCAAGAGCCTGATGAGCCTGGCACCGAAGACAGCCACCATCGTGCGTGACGGTGTGGAACAGGAGGTTCCGGTCGCGCAGGTCAAAAAGGGAGACGTCTTCGTGGTGCGCCCGGGGGAGAACATACCCGTGGACGGTATCATCCTCGAGGGCAGCAGTGCCGTGAATGAGGCGGCGCTGACTGGCGAGAGCATACCGGTGGACAAGGCGCCAGGAGATGAAGTCTCCGCGGCGACCGTGAACCAGTCCGGCTTTTTAAAATGCGAGGCGATGAGAGTCGGCGAGGATACAACCTTATCCCAGATCATCCAGATGGTCAGCGATGCCGCGGCGACCAAGGCGCCGATTGCCAAGATTGCCGATAAGGTATCGGGCGTATTTGTACCGACGGTCATTGGAATTGCGATTGTGACACTGATTGTGTGGCTACTTGCCGGAAAGCCGATCGGTTTTGCACTGGCGAGAGCGATCTCTGTTCTGGTCATCAGCTGCCCGTGTGCGCTCGGTCTTGCCACGCCGGTAGCCATCATGGTCGGAAACGGCATGGGTGCCAAGAACGGTATTATGTTCAAGACGGCAGTCTCTCTGGAGGAGACCGGGAAAATGCAGATTGTAGCGCTCGATAAGACCGGAACCATCACGAGCGGAGAGCCGCGAGTTACGGATGTCCTTCCGGCGGAAGGCGTTCCGGCGGAGGAGCTGCTGCATGCGGCAGGGATTCTGGAGCAGAAGAGCGAGCATCCGCTTGCAAAGGCCGTTCTTGCCTACGTGAAGGAGCAGGCCGGGGCAAAGGAGCAGTCCGGCGGGAAGAGGGCGTCTGCGGCAGACGGAGCATCTGGCGGAGCGGACGGCTTAGAAGATATGCTGACCGATTTCATGGCGCTTCCGGGCAATGGTCTGACCGGTGTGCGGGATGGAAGACGGCTTTACGGCGGCAATCTCATCTTTATCGAGCAGCACGTGAAGGTGTCCGATGCCATGAAGCGGCAGGCAGAGCAGCTCGCCATGCAGGGCAAGACGCCGCTGTTTTTTGCAAAGGATGAGAAGCTGCTCGGCGTAATCGCCGTGGCGGATGTCATCAAGGAGGACAGCCCGCGTGCGGTGGCAGAACTGCAGAACATGGGAATCTATGTGGTGATGCTGACCGGCGACAATGAGCGGACGGCGCAGGCGATCGGAAAAGAGGCAGGCGTGGACGAGGTGATCGCCGGCGTGCTTCCGGACGGCAAGGAGCAGGTGGTAAGAGAACTGCAGAAAAAGGGCAAAGTGGTCATGGTCGGCGATGGAATCAATGACGCGCCGGCGCTTACAAGGGCGGATATCGGAATGGCGATCGGCGCCGGAACGGATATTGCCATTGATGCCGCGGATGTCGTGCTGATGAAGAGCCGCCTGTCGGATGTGCCTGCGGCAATCCGCTTGAGCCGCGCAACCCTGCGCAATATTCATGAAAATCTGTTCTGGGCATTTTTCTACAATATTATCGGCATTCCTCTTGCGGCAGGCGTGTGGATTCCGCTGTTCGGCTGGCAGTTAAACCCGATGTTCGGTGCGGCAGCCATGAGCTTATCCAGCTTCTGTGTTGTGACCAACGCGCTGCGCCTGAATCTGTTCCGGATGTATGACGTCGGAAAAGACCGCAGGATCAAAAATGCGGTGACAGGGCAGACCGCCGCAGCTGCGGCGAAGGAGCCGGATGACGCTTTGGAGAAGAAATCAGAAACAAATCAAAAAAAGGAGAATGAGACAATGAAAAAGACAATGAAGATTAACGGTATGATGTGTGGACACTGTGAGGCGAGAGTCAAGAAGGCACTCGAAGCGGTAGAAGGCGTGCAGGAGGCTGTAGTCAGCCACGAGGCAGGAAACGCGGTTGTGACGCTTAGCAGCGATGTGGCGGATGAGGTCTTAAAGAAGGCGGTTGAGGATCAGGATTACGAGGTGGTTTCTGTCGAATCCTAGAAAATAAGGTCAAAAGTTTCATTGACTTTATGAGGTCGGCTTGGTACAGTGAAAGGTAGGAGGAATGTTATGCGTTATGTACCACTCAGGGAGGCAGAACCGGGCATGGTTCTTGCAGCCGACCTTTATGATTCCGTCGGAAGAACGTTGATTGGCTGCCATTGCGAATTGACGGAGAGCTATCTGGAAAAACTGGAAGCTTACGGATTCGACGGTATATATATAGAAGATAAACTTTCAGAGGGCATCACGATTGAGAGTGTGATTACGCCGCAGTTAAGGCAGGAGGGACAGGAGCGCATCCGTGCCTGCGACATTGACGGATGTAAGTTGATTGCCAGACGCATGGTGGAGGAGATTTTATCCTGCGGAAATGTGTCTCTTGATCTTACGGACTTAAGAAGCTACGACGATTACACTTACGCACATTCTGTGAACGTGGCGGTATACTGCGGCGTCATTGGAATGGGTATGGGGATGAGTGAAGTGGAGCTGGGGCATCTTGTGACTGCGGCATTGCTTCATGACCTCGGAAAGCTGCAGATCCCGGATGAGATCTTAAACAAGCCGGGACGTCTGACACAGGAAGAATATCTCATTATGAAATCCCACGCAACACTGTCGTACCAGATTATCAGTGAGCGGTGGGATATTTCTGCGCATATCAAAGAGGCCGTGCTGCATCACCATGAAAATGTGGACGGAAGCGGATACCCGGACGGGCTGGAAGGCGCGCAGCAGACGATGTTTACCAGGATTCTGCACGTGGCGGATGTCTATGATGCACTTACGTCCAGGCGCCCGTACAAGGAGCCATACGCACCGTACGAGGCGACAGAGTATCTGATGGGCGGCTGTGGCATCATGTTTGACCGCGAGGTAGTGGAGACACTTCTAAAGTATGTGCCGCTCTACCCGAAGGGAACGATGGTTACGCTTTCCGATGGAAGAGAAGCCATCATCTATGAGAATTTTGGCGTACATAATTTAAGACCCGTAGTGCGTCTGATGGACGGGGAACTGTTGGATCTGTCCAACGAAGCGAACTACCATATTACATTGCGTATGAAGACGGAATCCGGCTTCTCCACGGAAGAGGCAGAAAAGGAGCGCAACGAGATGATACGGCCGCCGGTACGCTGCCGGATCATGGTTGTGGACGATATGAAGACGAATCTGCAGATGCTGCGTGGCATTTTAGAGCCGTTATATGATGTCATCCTGATGAAATCCGGTCACCAGGCATTGCTGTATTTGAAAAAACATCCGGCGCCGGATCTGGTGCTGATGGATATCGATATGCCGGAGATGGACGGTATCGAGACGGCCAAACGCATTATGGAGATGACGGATCACACGGTGCCGATCCTGTTCGTCACGGCGCTCTGCGACAGACAGACGGTCACGCTGTGCCGGAATCTGGATGCGGCAGGTTACATTGTAAGACCGTACAAGCCGGTCTTTGTCAAGACAGAGATTAAGAGGATTCTGATGGGGCGGAGTGAGATTGAATGATATTATTGGTTCAGATAATATGTCTTTGTTATACGCTGTATGTACTGCAGGAATATGCCACTTCCGGTGCATATTCCAGACAGCACAGGCTGCTGCCGCTGCTGGTCGGACTGATCGGTGTATATAATTTCTATCAGGTTGTCCTTACGCTCACCGGACAGACAGAACTGTTCGGGCGTTTGAAGGACATGCTCTTAATTCAGGTGCTTTATCTGATTCTTATCTATATCATGGATTTTCTGAAAATCCATATCCCCTACGGGGTGCAGTGGATTATGTTTTGTGTGCTGCTCGCGCTGAATGTGATTGTTTTTATGCGCTACCGGCAGCCGGAAATCTATCACATTTATTTCAGAATTTACTTAATCGGATGTACGGCGGCGATCGTTGCAATGGGAACCTACGCCTATCTGCGCCGTTCCCTGACCATGCATGAGCATCAGATTGCTAATCTGCTCTATATTGTGCTGCTCGTGAATGCAGCAGCGATGTGCGCGGAAAAGTTTTTTACTATTCCGGGCAATCTTCTGATGCTGGCAGCTACAACCGGTGTCTGCGGTGCGGTTCATTATCTAATCCAGACGGATCAGCTGATGGATACGGGCGAGCTTCTGCGTGAGCGGCTGTACGATGACTCGGATACGGCAGTGGTACTGCTGGATACCAATTTTTATTGCGTTGATGCGAACCGCAGCGGCAGAAGTCTGTTTGCGGGTCCGATGCAGTTGTATGAGAGAGACAGCCGCAGGCACCGCGGATACATGCAGGAGGCGGAGGAGCTGGCGAAGTCCATACAGGAGGGAAAAAAGAGCCGGGAGATCGAGAAGAACGGACAGTATTATCAGTGTCAGTGTACGCCGGTGTACTATTCAGGGAAGCTTCGTGGATATATTCTCGGTGCCTGGGATATTACCAGCCCGAAAAAAGAGACGCAGCTGATGCAGGCATTAAAGGGAAAAGCAGAGATGCAGACGGCGCGGAAAAGTGATTTCCTCGCGCAGATGAGCCATGACCTGAAAAGCCCGCTGCACGCCATCATCGGAATCACGGATATTTTAAGCAGCCGCAAGGAACTCACGGCAAGTGACCGTGCACTCCTGCTTCACATCAAGGGAGCTGGGAACAGCCTTGTGGAACAGGTGAATGCGATTCTTGACTATTCCAGAATTGAGGCAGGAAAGTTCGAGCTGATGGCGGAGTGCTACCGGCTGGATCAGGTGCTCGAGGAGGTGGCACACATGTGTGTCATCAATCTGCAGTCGAAGAGGGTGTGGTTTGAGGCCTGTATACAGAGAGAATTCCCGGAGAAAATGTATGGGGATGCCATGCGCGTCCGGGAAATTTTGCAGAATCTGCTCGCAAATGCGGTCAAGTTCACAGAGGAGGGCGAGATCCGCTGTGTGATTACCTGTGAGGCAATCCGGGATTCCTCGGATGTGATGGTCCGCTGCAGGGTGTCGGACACCGGCACCGGAATGACAAGCGAACAGCTGCGGCAGGGATTTGATTCGTATGTGAGCTATGCGGCAGAGAGCGGACAGTCGGGAAACGGACTGGGACTTAGCATTGTAAAGGAACTTGCAAACCGTATGGGAGGCAGTGTCCGCGCCGAGAGCAACGGCACCAGGGGAACCACGATTACCGTGGAAATCCGGCAGAAGGTGTGCGGAAGCACCCTGCATGATGCGGTGTGCTATACGACGGACAGTCTGCTGCGCGAGTCAGTGGTCTATACGGAGCGGATCCAGCCGACATGGATCTATCCGGGGGCACATGTTCTGCTCGCGGATGATATGCGGATCAATCAGGAGATTTTCCAGGAACTCGCAGCGCCGTGGCGTTTTACACTGGATGTTGTGCGCAACGGAAAGGAGGCTGTGGAGGCGGCAGCGCGGAAGGAGTATCAGCTGATTTTTCTGGATCAGAGAATGCCGGAAAAAAATGGTGATGAAGCGGCGAAGGAGATCCGCCAGTTTTGCGATATCCCAATGGTACTTATGACTGCTGATATTACCGCGGAGTTAAAGAATCGGAATCGCAGACCGGAATTTACGGCGTATCTGGACAAGCCGATCGATGTGTCAGAGCTAAAGAAAGTGATTGAGACTTATCTGCCTGTCGCAGAGCGCAGGGATTTCCTGCTTCACGCGCAGATGAACCATGGGGCATACCGCCGTCTCTTGCAGACGTTTTTGCAGGAGACGGGATCGCTTGCAGCAGAACTGCCGGGCTATGTGCCGGAGCAGCTGGAGCTTTTCGGAACGAAAGTGCACGGAATCAAGGGCGCCAGCCAGCAGATCGGCAGACAGGCGTTAAGCGAGAGCGCAGAAATCATGGAAATGGCGGCAAAGACAGAAAATATCCGGTACATGGAAAAGCATATGACAGAGTTTTTGGAGACGATCCGGCACACGTTAGAGAGTGTCGAGGATGAATTAAAGAATCTGCCGCAGGAGATACAGGGGGAAGGCGCAGCCACGGCAGAGGACATACCGGAGGAAAAGCAGCAGATTCTGGCGCAGCTTAGGGAAGCTTTTGATGCGTGTGATTTAAACGGGATTGAGCAGGGACTTTCCCGGTTTGCGCGTGCCCATCTGACAGCGGAGGAACGGGAACTGTTGACAGAACTGCATGCGGCATATGAGAACCTGGATTACGAAGAGGGAAGCGAACTGCTTTCCGGCCGGATGCTGTGATAGAAGTGAAAGAAAAAATGATTGTTTTGTACAGGTTACGCGATTGATAGTGTGAGAAAAATTCCCCTCGCAGAGATATACTGTGCGTAGAATAGAAATCCGGAGTTCCCGGAGCAGCTGACAGGAGATCTGCAGCAAATTTGTACAGGGGGAAAACTATGAATCTGGCAGAAATTACACATCGGGCGTATTTTTTAGACTGCTATCCGCTTGATGAGAGACATTTAAAAATAAGTATTCAGACAGGAAAAGATGTGGACGAGGTGATCCTCTGGGCGGGCGACCCGTATTCCGCCGGGATTGCCGAGAACGAGCAGAACTGGCAGGGCGAGCGGGTGCCGATGGAACTGGAGCGGGAACTGGCGCACCGAAATGTATACAGTGCCGTCCTCACACCGGCGTACCGCAGGGTCAAGTACCATTTTGAGATCACCGGCGGCGGGGAGAGCGTCTGCCTGTATGAGGATGGATTTGTGAAAGCGGGAGAGAATTTTCCTGCGGACCGGATGATCCAGCGTTTTATCTATCCGTGGATGAACCGGGCAGATGTTATGAAGGTGCCGGAATGGGCGGAGAATATCGTGTGGTATCAGATTTTCCCGGATCGTTTCTGTAGAAAAAATCCAGGAGAAAAGCGTCATTCCTGCCGGGAATGGGCTTGTCAGGAGGATGCAACCTGGAAGGAGTTTTACGGGGGTGATCTGGCGGGAATCCGCAGCCGCCTTGCCTATATTGCAGACCTCGGCGTCGGAGGTATTTACTTAAATCCGATTCTGTGGTCGGATTCCAACCACCGGTACGACACGATCGACTACCACAGCGTGGAGCCGGATATCGGCACGGAGGAAGAACTGAAGACGTTGATTGCGGAGGCGCATGCGCTCGGACTTCGTGTGATGATCGATGCGGTATTTAATCATTGCGGAGCGAAGTGTGCGCTCTGGCAGGACGTGCTGGAAAAGGGTCCGCAGTCTGACTATTACCACTGGTTTTGCGTGAACCGCTGGCCGATCGATGCGCAGACCCATGCGACGAAGCGGGGGGATTATTTTTCGTTTGCGTTTGTCGACAATATGCCAAAATTTGATACCAGTGAGCCGGACGTGATGGAGTATCTGACCGGCATTGCAAAGCACTGGGTATGTGACTGGAAGGTTGACGGAATCCGTTTTGATGTCGGCAACGAGATTTCACATGCATTTTTAAAACATCTGCGTCTGGAATTGAAAAAGTGCAATCCAAAGCTTTTCCTGCTCGGAGAGATCTGGCATGATGCTTTCCCATGGCTGCTCGGCGACGAGTATGATTCGACGATGAACTACCCGTTTCTGGCGTGCGTGAATAACTTCTGGGCAGATAAGACACAGAGTGGTACGGATTTTATGCATGGCATCAACCAGTGCTACAGCATGTACTACGAGCAGGTGAACCGCGTGCTGTTTAATCTGTTAGATTCCCATGATACGGATCGTCTGATGGAGAGATGCCACGGAAATGCGGATATGTTTCTGGCACAGCTTACAGTTCTGTTCACCATGCAGGGCGCGCCGGGCATCTACTACGGCACCGAGATCGGTATGGACGGAGGCGGAACAAAGGCGAACCGGAAGTGCATGCCGTGGGAGGAGATCGATGCGGGCAGCTTTGCGGAACTGACCGGACAGGTAAAGCAGCTGATTGCGATGCGCAGGCAGTATCCGCAGACAAGGAGCGGAAAAGTGGTATGGGATGTCAGAGAGGATTCCAGATTGTTACATTATTATAAGAAAAAAGAAGGACAAAAAATGCTGGAGGTCTGCATTAACGCCGGGGAGGAACCGGTGCGGACAGGGGAGCGGGGACTGCCGGAGCCGGAGGACTGCCTGTTCGCGAACGGATTGGAGCACGGAAGCTTAAGACCGCAGGGCGTTTTCATAAGATTAGTGTGAACATGACACTGCCGTATCGGATCCCGTCTGATGCGGCGGTGTCAGCAGCTCCACTGCAATCCGGAGGCAGAGTGTCTGCATGGATTCCATATCAAACTGACTGCAGAGGGAAGTCGCCAGCTGGGTGTGCGCAAAGCTTTCCAGAAGCTGGATACCTAAATAGATGCGTTCCCTGAGAGCCGGAAGTCCTGCGTATGCGGGGGGACATTTCTGCACGAGGGTATCGACTGCATCGAGCAGAATCCGGTGATAGGCATCCCGGACAGCCAAAATCTTCTGTGTTTTTTGTTCGCAGGTGTGATAAAATGAATTTACAATGGTTTTTACAGGAAAATGTATTGAGGGGAATTTCATATGTTAAAGGTTTTTTTAGCGGAAGATGAGATCGTTATGCGGGAGGGCATAAAGAACAACATCGACTGGCAGGGGGAAGGCTTTGAATTTGTCGGTGACGCGGGCGACGGGGAGCTCGCCTATCCGATCATCCAGAAGACGAGACCGGATATTCTGATCACGGACATTAAGATGCCGTTCATGGATGGACTGGAGCTGAGCCGTCTCGTGAAGCACGAGCTGCCGGAGACCAAGATCATATTCCTGAGCGGGTATGACGAGTTCCAGTATGCAAAAGAGGCAATCGACATCGGAATCACGGATTATCTGGTGAAGCCGGTCACGGGTGCACAGCTGATCGGGACACTCAAGAAGATCGGTCAGAAGATCGAGGAGGAGCGCGGGAAGCAGAAGCAGCAGGCGCCGGAGGAGGCGAGATCTGCCGGCAGGCAGCGGCTGTTCCGGCACATGGTCTCCGGAAAGCATACCTATGCGTCGGTGTTCCAGGAGGCGAAGGAGCTGGGACTTGAGCTGATTGCGGAGCAGTACAATATCATGCTGCTCCAGCTGTTCTCCGAGGAGAAGGAGGATGTCCTGCCGGAGAAGATAAAAGCCTTCGAGCAGGAGCTGGAGAAGTACATGGAGCAGTCCGGCAATCTGATTGTCGCAAAGCAGAGCCGGGCGGAGTACGATTTTGTGCTGAAGGGCACAGGGCAGCAGTCTCTCGCGGAGACGACAGAGCAGGTAAAAAGCCTGCTGGCAGAGTATTTCCGGAGAGAGACGGCGGTGGAGTATGTCGCGGCGCTCGGGACACCGGTGGAGCGTTTCAGCGAGCTGCAGCAGTGCTACCGGCAGACCAACCTGTGCTTTTCCAGACGCTATTCGGTAGAGCGCAACCAGATCCTTGAGGAGGAGACGCCGGGGGAGACTGCGGCGGAGGTTCTGGAGGATGTAAAGCTCGGGGAGCTGAATATCTCCAGCCTGAGCCAGCGGCAGGCGGAGGCTTTTCTGTACACGGGCACTAGGGAGGAGGTGTCCGGCTTCGTGGAGGATTACTTTGCACAGCTCGGGGACGGCAATGTAAAGTCTATCTTCCTGCGCCAGTACGTGGTGATGGATCTGTATGTGACGGCGGTTTCCGTTCTGGAGAAGAGCGGTTACAAGAGCAGGGATCTCGTGGAGCGGTGCGGCGATGCGAAGGAGATGGCAGCCTACCTGACCACGGTTGAGCAGACCAGGGAATATATTAAGAAGCTTTTTTCGGCGGTGCTGGATTTGCGCAGTGAGGCGGTGGACGGAAAATACGACGGCATCATGCAGAAGGCAAAGACCTACATCAACGATCATTTTGAGAAGGACGGGATTTCCCTGAATATGGTCGCAGCGGAGGTAAATCTGAGTCCGAGCCATTTCAGCACGGTATTCGGTCAGGAAATGGGAGAGACGTTTGTAGAATATCTTACAAGAATCCGCATGGAAAAAGCGAAGGAGCTGCTCAGGACGACGGGAAAGAAGGTAACGGAGATTGCCTTTGAGGTGGGCTACCGGGATGCGCATTATTTCAGTAACCTGTTCAAGAAGACGCAGGGCTGCACACCGGGTGAGTACCGCAGCAGAGGGTAAAAGGAGAGATGGATATTGAAGAGAGGGTTTTCACTAAAGAGCAGGCTCTATATGCTGCTGCTGATCTGTGTGGTGCCGCTGACCATACTTCTGGCGTATCTTCTGATTATGACGAACAAGATTTCCTCCGAGTATGACGGGATTGTCAGGAGAATCACAAAGGCAAACGCGTACAACATCAATTTCAAGGAGGACATGGACTACGTGATGTATATTATCGTAGTCAATTCGGAGCGTGCCGAGGAGCTGGTGGACACGGAGCAGCCGCACCGGATGATACAGGCCGCGCGGGAGGTGTTCGGCGAGCTCTATGAGGAGGCAGATTCCGAGTACGCTGCGAACCGGCTGTCAAGCATACTAAAGAGTCTTGACACGCTGGAGGATCGTGTGGAGGAGATCGAGAAGGATGCGCTCGTGACCGGGCTTTATGAGACGAACATGGAGCGTCTGGATCTGAATATCCGCGTCCTGACGGAGCTGATACAGGAGCAGATCCAGTATTATATCTACTATGAGACAACGAACATGGAGGAGCTGCGGATGGGAATCCGCGCGGATGTGGAGAGTGCCATCACGGCGATCACAGTGATTCTCGTCCTGATACTGCTCGGGGCATGGATGGTCAGCAGGAGGATTGTGCGGGGCATCACGGAGCCTATCCAGCGGCTGTGTGAGGCTGCGCAGGCAGCGGGAAGCGGGGATTTTGCGATCCGGGCGCAGGACGAGGAGCTGGATGAGCTCTCGGTTCTGAACAGCAGCTTTAACCAGATGGTGGAGGAGATCGGGCATCTCGTGGAGGATATACGCGTGGAGGAGCTGAATCTGCGCGCGGCGGAGCTGCGCGTGCTGCAGGAGCAGATCAACCCGCATTTTCTGTACAATACACTGGACAACATCATCTGGCTCGCGGAGTCGAAGGACACGGAGCAGGTCGTGAGAATGGTGTCGTCCCTGTCAAGCTTTTTTCGGACAACTTTAAGCAAGGGGCGGGAGTTCATCACGGTAAAGGAGGAGGAGCAGCACATCCGCAGCTACTTAGAGATCCAGCAGTTCCGCTACAGGGACATACTGGAATATGAGATTGCGATTCCGGAGGAGCTCTATGAATATGAGATCATCAAGCTGACGCTCCAGCCGCTTGTGGAGAATGCGCTCTACCACGGCATCAAGAACAAGCGCGGCGGCGGACATATCCGGGTGTCCGGTGCACTCTGCCAGGATGTCATGATTTTCAAGGTGCAGGATGACGGAATCGGAATGGACGGTGCGCGGCTTGCGCAGGTGTGCGCCATGCTCCGCGACGGGGAGCAGGAGCCGGAGCCGGAGGAGACGGGCGGCTTCGGACTGTTCAATGTCAACCAGCGTATCCAGCTCAATTATGGCAGGGAGTACGGACTGAAGATACAGAGCACCTACGGGCAGGGCACCGAGATCTGGGTGCGGATTCCGTGCCGGGCAGAGAAAATCAAAAGAAAACGCAACATTTCCAAAAAAATTACACCTTTTGAGGGAAATACGGCAAAATTGTGAATGAGCTGTTCATAATTTAGTAAAAAATTATACTTATTTCAAAAGCCAGTCGGTATTTTTTAAACCGTCCGAAAGCTATAATAGGTACATGGTTAAGGACTTAACCAAATCTAATAAAAACTTTGGGAGGTTTTTAAAATGAAAAAAAAGTTAGTGAGTGTACTGATGTGCATGGCAATGGGCGCAACCTTACTGGCAGGCTGCGGAAGCGAGGAGGCTGCTGACAGCAGCAACACAACGGCAGCAGATGCAGCAGACGCAGATACGGCAGCGGACAGCGAAGCAGCGGATGCTTCTGACGCAGCAGATGCGGCAGACGCAGCTGACGGGGATGTAATCACAATCGGCTTTGCACAGGTTGGTCATGAGTCTGACTGGCGTACCGCATCCACGAATTCCGCACAGTCCATCTTCTCGGCAGAGAACGGATATGATCTCCAGTTCGTTGACTGCGACCAGGATTCGGCAGTCCAGCTGGAGGCAGTACGTGGCTTCATCGAGCAGGATGTGGATTACATCATCATCGACCCGATCGTATCGACAGGCTGGGACACGGTACTGACAGAGTGCGAGGAGGCAGGTATTCCGGTTATCGTCATTGACCGTACGATTGATGATTCGGACAAATATATTTCATGGGTAGGCTCCAACTTCAAGAATGAGGGTCTTGCAGCAGGTGAGTGGTTAAAGGCTTACACGGATGCAAAGGGCATCAGCGACGTGAACGTGCTCGTTATCGAGGGAACAACCGGTGCTTCCGCACAGATCGGACGTACGGACGGCTTCAAGGAGATCGCAGATGCAAACGGCTGGAACATTCTGGATTCCCAGACCGGTGATTTCACACAGGCTGGCGGACAGGAGGTTATGGAGTCTTACATCAAGAGCTACGAGGGACAGTTCAATGTAGTGGTATGCCAGAACGATAACGAGGCATTTGGTGCGATGGATGCCATGAAGGCAGCAGGTATCTCCTATGGTGTGGACGGAGACGTGATCCTGATTTCCTTCGATGCCTGCACCGCAGGTCTTGAGTATGTAATGTCCGGCGACATCAATGCAGACTTCGAGTGCAACCCGCTTGCAGCTCCGTTTGTAGAGGATGTTATCAAGCAGTTAGAGTCCGGCAGCACACCTGACAAGGAAGTATACATGGTTGAGCACTGGTATGTAAATGAGGACATCCTTTCATCCATCACGGTAAACGGCGAGGAGCAGGAGCTTACCGTGGTTACACAGGAGATCGTTGACGCACAGTATTAAGACGGTCTGGCAACAGGACAAACATTATAGCAGGGACAGAGAAGAAGCTGCTTCACAGACAGGGAATTTGTAATGGGGGAGGCCCGTTGGTCTCTCCCAATTTTAAGGAAAGGGTGGAGTAAAATGGAGCATAATGTGGTACTGACCATGCGGGGGATTACCATGACATTTCCGGGCGTAAAGGCACTGGACAATGTGGATCTTACACTGCGGAAGGGCGAGATCATGGCACTGATGGGAGAAAATGGTGCCGGGAAATCTACACTGATCAAGTGTCTGACCGGAATCAACGCGTTCGATGCGGGAGAAATACGCGTTGACGGGATCGATGGACCGGTGGTCAATCATTCGACCCTGGATGCACAGAAAAAGGGCATATCCACGGTGTATCAGGAAGTCAATCTTTGCCCGAATTTGAGTGTGGCAGAAAATTTATTTATCGGCAGGGAGCCGAAGACAAAGCTTGGAACCATCGACTGGAAGACGATGACAGCAAAATCCAACAGGATTATTAAGAGCCTGGATCTTGATATTGACGTAACCAAAAATCTGGAAGAGTATTCACTGGCGCTCCAGCAGATGATTGCGATTGCAAGAGCGGTGGATATGGATTGTAAGGTACTGATTTTAGACGAGCCGACATCCTCCCTGGATGACCATGAGGTTGAAAAGCTGTTCGTTCTTATGCGGCAGCTGAAGGAAAAGGGTGTGGCGATTGTGTTTGTGACACACTTTCTGGAGCAGGTATACGCAGTCTGTGACCGGATCACAGTGCTCCGGAACGGCATACTGGTCGGAGAATATCCGATTGAGGAGCTGCCAAGGGTAAAGCTGGTCGCAGCGATGATGGGCAAGGATTTTGATGACCTTGCAGCTGTAAAATCAGAAGAGAAGAAGGATTTCACCAATGTGCCGGTGGTTATCGATGCGCAGGGCATGAGCCACAAGGGAAAGATCAAGCCGTTTGATTTACAGATACATAAGGGTGAGGTCGTGGGACTGACAGGTCTGCTTGGCTCGGGACGCAGTGAGCTGGCGCGTGTCATCTATGGAGCGGATAAAAACCAGACAGGTAAGCTGTTTGTCAACGGAAAAGAGGCAAAGATCAATGCGCCGATTGATGCGATGAATCTTGGAATGGGACTTCTTCCGGACGACAGAAAGGCAGAGGGCATTATCGCAGACTTATCTGTACGAGAAAATATAATTCTGGCAATGCAGGCAAAGCGCGGAATGTTTAAGCTGCTTCCAATGAGCAGACAGAACGAGATCGCAGACAAGTATATCGAGCTGCTGCAGATCAAGACGGCGAGCAGGGAGACCCTGATCGGGCAGCTCTCCGGCGGAAACCAGCAGAAGGTGATTCTGGCACGCTGGCTTGCCACAGATCCGGAATTCCTTATTCTGGATGAGCCGACCAGAGGTATCGATGTCGGGACAAAGACTGAGATCCAGAAGCTTGTGATCGAGCTTGCGGATCAGGGAAAGAGTCTGATCTTCATCTCTTCCGAGATTGAGGAGATGCTCAGAACATGCTCCAAGCTGGTGGTATTAAGGGATGGTCAGGAAGTGGGAGAGATCACTGAGGAACTGACCCAGGGGCATGTAATGCAGTCCATAGCAGGAGGTGGCAGGAATGAGTAAGTTTAAGAAGCTGGTCAGCCAGCCGTTGTTTTTACCGATTTTCTGTATGATACTGGTGATGGCGGTAAATATCATCTATGATGTGATGGCAGGAAATTTTGCATTTAACTTTTTTACCATCTCCATCCGCAACGGGGTATTGTACGGACGCATCATTGATATTTTAAACCGCGGCAGTGAGATTGCCGTTCTTGCCATCGGCATGACGCTGGTTGTGTCCTGCTCGGCAGGAACGGATATTTCCGTCGGCTCGGTCATGTCACTGGCGGCATCGTTCTGCTGCATGCTTCTGGCAGGCTACGGCGTGTCCTCCACCAACAGCCTTGCAGCGCCGCTGATCGTCGGTGTGCTTGGCGGCATCCTGATGGGATGTGCCTGCGGTGCGTTTAACGGTTTTTTGGTATCGTATCTGAATGTGCAGCCGATGGTGGCAACGCTGATCCTGTTTTCGGCGGCGAGGGCAATCGGACTTCTGCTCTGCAACAACATGATCGTATACGTCCGGGATGATTCCTTCAAAATCTTCGGCGGCTATCTCGGATTTATGCCGACACCGATCGTGGTTGCCATCGTGTGCATCCTGATCACATCGCTGGTGCTCCGCAAGACCGCACTGGGCTTATATATCCAGAGCGTCGGCATCAATAAGAAGGCTTCCCGCATCGCGGGCATCAATTCCGAGCGCATCATTTTCCTGTGCTATGTTGTCTGCGGATTGTGTGCAGGAATTGCCGGCATTGTTGCTTCCTCCCGGATCAGCTCTGCGGATTCCAACAACATCGGACTGAACTTCGAGCTGGATGCGATTCTGGCAGTTGCACTCGGCGGCAACAGCCTCGGCGGCGGAAAGTTCCGGCTGGCAGGCTCTATTATCGGTGCGTACACCATCCAGGCAATCACCACCACCCTGTATGCGCTCGGCATCTCGACCGAGCAGGCACCGGTGTACAAGGCGGTCATTGTTATCATTATTGTGGCAATCCAGGCACCTCCGTTTAAGGCATTTATGAAAAAAATGTCTGTAAGGAGACAGCTTGCCAAAGGAGGTGCTGCATAATGAAAGCGAAAAAATTAAATGGAAATACGGTTCTTCTGATAATTACCATCGCGTTATTTTTTGTGATGTATGCCGTGGGCTGTGTGATTTATTCCAATAAGGGCTTCACACATCTGCAGACGTTTTTGAACATCCTTATCAATAATGCGGGTCTGCTCTGCATCACCTGTGGAATGACCTGCGTGATGCTGACCGGCGGCATCGATATTTCCGTTGGCTCGCTGGTTGCCATGGACTGCATGATTCTTGCCGTCGGCATGGAGCGCTGGAACATGAATGCGGTTCTGCTCTGCATACTTGTGCTTGCCATCGGGATTGTGTTCGGCGTGGTGCAGGGCTTCTGTGTCGGCTATCTGAATATCCAGCCGTTCATTGTGACAATGGCGGGAATGTTCTTCGCCAGAGGCATGACAGCCGTGATCAGCACGGAACAGATCTCCATCAGCAGCAATGCATTTTTTGTAAAGCTTGCCAATACGAAGATCAGCCTTCCGTTTGGCTCCTATACCAACAACAAGGGCGTGGTGCAGGTTCCGTTTATCCGTGTATCGGTAATCGTGGCGCTGCTCGTGCTGATAGCCGTATTTTTCATGCTCCGCTATACCAAGTTCGGCAGAAGCCTTTACGCAGTCGGAGGAAGTGAGCAGTCGGCGACCATGATGGGACTGGACGTGAAGAAGACGAAGCTGAAGGCGTATGTGCTTTCCTCATTCCTCTGCTCGATCGGCGGCATCTGCTACTGCCTGAACACGATGTCGGGAAATGTGCAGCAGGCACTCGGACTTGAGATGGATGCCATTGCTTCCTCCGTTATCGGCGGTACATTATTGACAGGCGGTGTGGGAAATGTCATCGGCTCCTTCTTTGGTGTACTTATCAACGGAACGATTTCCACACTGGTGAAGACGAACGGCAAGCTGCTCAGCTCGTGGTCCAACATTGCGGTGGCTGCGCTGCTCTGCTTCTTCATCGTATTACAGAGTATCTTTGCAAAGATCAAAGAGAAGAGCAAATAAAAACAAGGCTGTCCAGGGGCTGTCCACTTCATGCGGCAGCCTTTTGGCTCCTCTATGGGAAAATACCGTGCTGCGTTAAAAAAGCACCCCGGGCAGGAGGTGCAGCCGGCAGGAGAAAAGGCGGGAGGAATATGAACATATTTCAGAAGAGGACTGTGGGAAAAAAAGGAATCGCGGCGGCGCTGCTTGCCAGCCAGCTGCTCTTTACAGCCGGCTGTGGGAGTGGGGAGCAGAGAGAGACTGCGGGACAGCTGGATACGGAGCAGACGATGCAGCAGGACGGCTATATTGTGGTCGGATATGTGCAGGTCGGCTCGGAATCCGACTGGAGAACCACCAACACACAGTCCTTTAAGGATGTGTTCACGCAGGAAAACGGCTACTATCTGATCTTCGAGGACGGACAGCAGAAGCAGGAGAACCAGATAAAAGCACTTCGGAGCTTCATTTCCCAGAGAGTGGACTATATTGTATTTTCTCCGATTGTAGAGGATGGATGGGATACTGTACTGCGGGAAGCAAGGGAGGCAGAGATTCCGGTTATTTTGATGGACAGGAAAATTAACGTGAAAGACGAATCTCTATATACAGCGTGGGTTGGTTCTGATTTTGTAGAAGAAGGAAGAAATGCGGGAAAATGGCTGGAAGATTATCTGAAAGGACAGCGTTTTAATGATGATCAGGTGAACATTGTTGTATTGCAGGGAACTGCCGGAACAACAGCTATGTTCGGAAGAACACAAGGATTTGAAGAGATAGCTGCAAAACATGAAAACTGGAATATTCTGGAGCAGACAAATGCAGATTTCACAACGGCAAAAGGCGAAGAGGAAATGCGCAGGCTTCTGAACACTTATCCAGAGATTGACGTGCTTGTATCCCAAAATGATGACATGACTTTTGGTGCGCTGGAGGCAATTCAGTCGGCAGGAAGGACGACCGGAACAGGCGGAGATATCACTGTGATATCTTTTGACGGAACGAAGAAAGCGCTGGAAAAGGTGAAGACAGGGGCAATTAATGTTGATGTGGAATGTAATCCATATCAGGGAAAATATATCGAAGAAATCATTCAGGCACTGGAGACAGGACAGAGCATAGAAAAGGATAATTACGTGGAAGAAAAAGTATTTACACAGAAAAATGTGTTGAGTGTGTTGAATGACCGAACCTACTAAATCTGTAACGAAATTTCTATGAAATTATGGA
>ERZ827440.2149-NODE-2149-length-18258-cov-5.907762_pt1 | contig 18258 bp, 14 predicted proteins | sample MGYA00519774_ERZ827440 | MGnify/ENA primary metagenome ERZ827440 (study PRJEB31778, sample SAMEA3449302) | human gut metagenome | biome: human gut; feature: human-associated habitat; material: faeces | place: United Kingdom | collected 2010/2012 ... | reverse complement strand
CCGTATTCCAAACGCGCCGCCCCTTCGAGCGGCGCGTTTTTCCTGCGTTGCGGGGCCGTATGCTTCTGCCTGCCTGTCTCCGCCGCAGCGGTTGTAGGGGCGGCCATTGGCCGCCCGCAAATACCTACATCATCCCTACCGCCATCCGCCCTGCTTTTCCTCCTCGATCCGGCAGAGCACGCGGTCTGTCCCGCCCGCGCCCTCGCGCGCGAGGCGATAGACATTCCCGGCGGTCTCCGCCGCCGTCCGCGCCACGATGCCGCATTCCTCGTCCGCGCCCAGCCCGGCCTCCGCCAGCGCGAGGGCCTGCATCGCGCCGTGCAGCGCCATGCCCGCCTTTGCTGCGCAGTTGGCCTTCGCCCCGTCGCACACCATGCCGCACACATTGCCCAGCACCGTCCGCAGCATCCGCTCCACGCAGTCCGCGTCATCTCCGCGCAGCATCGCGATCCCGCCCGCCGCGCCTCCGGCGGCCAGCGCCGCGCCGCACACCGGCGCGATGCGGCCCTCGTCCGCTCCGGCCCGCGTCTTGAGGAAGACCGTCAGCAGATTCGCTGCCGCCGCGGCCCGCACGATCTCTTCATGGCTCCGGCCCATCCGCCGCCCCGCGGCGGCGACCGGCGCGGTACATGTCACGCCCTGATTGCCGGAGCCGCTGTTGCTCATCGCCGCCAGCGGCGCGCCGCCCATCCGCGCGTCCACGCCCGCGCACCCGGCGCAGACCGCCTCCATCGCCGTCCCGCCGCCCAGCATCCCGGACTCTGCCAGCGTCTTTCCGGTCTGCATCCCGTATCCCTGCCGCAGCCCTTCTTCGCTCAGCGCCGTGTTCAGCCGCACGGCTTCCTCTGCCCGCGCCAGCCGCGCCAGCGGCGCATGCGTGCAGAACTCCCAGATCGTCTCCACGCTGAGTGCGCCATAGTCCGGTGCGTCCTCCGCCTCCGCAGCGCTGCGCGTGTCACGGAGAACATTTCCATCCGATTCCAGATAGGCCACGTTGTCGTGCCGGTCCTGCACGATGGCGACGCCCGTGCCCTCGCTGCCTGTTACGGTGACGCGCAGCCAGAGCCGCGGAACGTCTTCCTTCAGCTCCATGCGCACCTGACCCGCTGCGATCATCCGCTCCGCTGCCGCTGCGTCTTCCGCTTGCACCCGCTGGAAGACCTGCATCCCATCCGCTGCGTTCCCCGCGATCGCGCCGAGCGCACAGGCCATCCGGCCTCCGCAGCGTCCGCCGGAATTTGGGATCTTGACGTACTGCACGCCCTTGATCATCGCGGCGGACGCCTCGATCCCGATGCGCGCCACCGCGCCATGGGCGTACGCCCGCGCGGATGCCGCACACAGGCCGAATGCCATCGGCTCCGTGCAGCCGAGCGCGGGCTTCAGCTCATATTCCAGAATTTTTTGCAGCATCCCGGTTCCTCCGCTCATGGCGCCCAGTGCGCCCGCGCCTCCGCCGTCTGGATGTGGATGGTCTTTGCCTCCAGAAATTCCGCGAGGCCCAGCATCCCTTTCTCCCGGCCGAAGCCGCTCTGCTTGCAGCCGCCGAACGGCAGCTGCACCGATCCCATGCCGAAATCGTTGATGTAGACCGTCCCCGCGCGCAGCGCCTTCGCCACACGCACGGCGCGGCTGAAGTCCTCTGTCCAGAGACCGGCGGCAAGGCCGTAACGGCTGTCGTTCGCGATTGCGACGGCCTCTTCCTCATCCTCAAACGTCTGCACCGCCAGCACCGGCCCGAAGATCTCCTCCTGCGCGATGCGCGCCTTGCGCCCAACGCCGTCGAAAATCGTCGGCTCGATGTAGCAGCCGCCGTCGTAGATCCCGCCGCGCAGCCGCCGTCCGCCGGTGACGAGCGCCGCCTCCTGCTTGCCGGTCTCGATGTACTGCAAAATGCGCTTGCCCTGCTCCTCGGAGATGATGGGGCCGAGGTGGACGTCCGTCATCGGATCGCCGACGGTGAGCATTTCCGTCTTTGCAATGAGCTTTTCCAGAAATTCGTCGTGGATGCGCCGCTCGAGCAGCAGCCGCGTCCCGCCGTCGCAGACCGCGCCCTGATTGAAGAACACGTTGCAGCACGCCGCGTCCACTGCGTCGTCCATCCGCGCTGTGTCTGCGAAGACGAGGTGCGGCGATTTGCCGCCAAGCTCCAATCCCACGCGCGTCAGGTTTTCCGCTGCGCCGCGCATCACGCCGCGCCCCACATCCGTGGAGCCGGTGAAGGTCACGCGGTCGACCAGAGGACTTTCTGCCAGCGCCGCACCGACGACCGTTCCCTGGCCGGAGACCATGTTGAGCGCCCCGTCTGAAACGCCCGCCCGCCGCAGGATCTCGCAGACCTCCGCAACGATCGAGTTTGTCAGCTCCGCCGGCTTGCACACCACGGTACACCCGACGGCCAGCGCCGGGGCCAGCTTGAAGGCCAGCATCATGATCGGGAAGTTCCACGGCACAATCGCCGCCACCACGCCCACCGGCTCCCGCGCGACGAGCGCGTCATAGGTTCCGGAGATCGCATAGCTCTCGCCGTGCGCCTCCAGCGCCAGATGCGTGAAATGGTCGAAGAGGTTTGCCGTCGTCTGAATTTCGCCGCGCGCCTGCGCGATCGGCTTTCCGGTTTCCAGCGTAATGAGCCGCGCCAGCTCATCTGTGCGTTCCCGCAGCTCCGCCGCGGCCCGCCGCAGCACGTCCCCGCGTGCCGCCGCGCCCATATGCGGCCACGGCCCATGGTCAAACGCCTCGCGCGCCGCTGTGATGGCGCGTTCCGCTTCTGCGCGGGTCGCCCGGTCGTGCCGCGAGACGACGTTGCCAGTCGCCGGGTCGCGCCGGGTATAGACCTCGCCGCTCTCGCTCTCGACCCACTGCCCGCCGATGAAAAGATGATCGTGTCTCATCTGAGATCCTCCTGTTCTCATGCTTCTCCGAGATAAAGACCCTGTACAACGGGGTCGTTTTGCAGGCGCTCGCTCGCGTCTGTCAGGGCGATGCGGCCCGTCTGGATGACGTAGCCGCGCTGCGCAATTTGCAGGGCCATCCGCGCATTCTGCTCCACGAGCAGGATGGTGATGCCCCGCCGGTGCAGATCCGCGATGATCTCGAAGATCTGCTCCACGATGACCGGGGCCAGACCCATCGACGGCTCGTCGAGCAGCATCAGCTTCGGCTCCATCATCAGTCCCCGCGCCATCGTCAGCATCTGCTGCTCTCCGCCGGAGAGCGTCCCGGCCTGCTGCCGCAGCCGCTCGCGCAGGCGCGGAAAGAGATCGAGCGAGGTCTCCAGCAGCTCCTGCATGCGGGCCTTGCTTCGGCTGAGATACGCGCCCATCCGCAGATTTTCCAACACGGTGTTCTCCGCGAAGATGCCGCGCCCCTCCGGCACGTGCGCAATGCCGCGCGCGGCGATCTCGTGCGGGGGCAGATGCGTGATGTCCTCGCCGTCAAATGTGATCTTCGCCTCCGGCCCGAGCTTCATCAGCCCTGAGATGGCCTTGAGCGTTGTGCTCTTGCCTGCGCCGTTCGCGCCGATGAGCGTGACGATCTCGCCCTGCTCGACGTTCAGGTCAATGCCCTTCAGCGCCCGGATCTTTCCGTAAAACGCCTCTACGTGCGTCAGTTCCAAAAATGCCATATCCGCTCCGTTCCCGTCCGTTACATCACCTTCTGGTGGCCGAGATAGGCCGTGATGACCTCCTCGTTTTCCAGTACCTCGCGCGGCGAGCCGAGCGCGATCTGCCGCCCGAAGTTCAGCACGAGGATTCGCTGCGATACGCCCATGACGACCTTCATATCGTGCTCGATCATCAGCACACAGACGCCCCGCTCCTCGCAGATGCGCTGGAACAGCTGCACCATCTCCTCCGACTCCGACGGGTTCATCCCTGCTGTCGGCTCGTCGAGCAGGAGCAGGCGCGGCGCGGTGGCCAGCGCCCGCGCGATTTCCAGCCGCCGCTGGCGGCCGTACGGCAGATTCTTCGCCAGCGCGTTCGCGTCGTCCAGAATTCCGACGTAGTCCAGAATCTCTGCCGCGCGGTCGAGCGTTTCGGCCTCCTGCGCGCGGAAGCGCTGCGTCCGCAGCAAAATGTCCCCCAGCCCTGTCCGCTCATGGAGCTGCCGCCCGATCATCACGTTCTCCAGCACCGTCAGGTTCTGAAACAGGCGGATGTTCTGGAACGTCCGGCAGACGCCGCGCTCCACGATGCGGCTCGGCTCCAGCCCCACGATGCTCTCACCGTAGAGGCGGACATCGCCGCCCGTTGGCCGGTAGATGCCGGTGACGATGTTAAAAAACGTCGTCTTGCCCGCGCCGTTCGGCCCGATGATGCTGAAGACCGTCTTTTCTGGGATGGAAAAGCTCAGCTCCTGCAAGGCTTTCAGTCCGCCAAACTGGATGGAGAGGTTTTCCGCCTCCAATACGGGAGCGCCCACATGTGCCTGTTCCGTCATGGCTCCGCCTCCTCTCCGTGCGCCGCCGCACTCTGGAGCGTGACGGGCTTTTTCTTTGTCGGCAGAATACCGCCGGGCCGGAAGATCATCATAATGATCAAAATCAGCCCGAAGAAGAACTTTTCCAGCTTCGAAGGATCGAGCTGCTCCGGGATGTTCAGCCCGCCGTTGACGCGCGCGCTGCTGAGCACCTCGGAAAATGCCTTCAAAATTTGCAGGTTCAAAATCGAGATCAGCGACGCGCCCATGATGACGCCGGGGATGTTCCCCGTGCCGCCGAGTATAACCATCGCGAGCACCATGAACGAGATCTGTACCGTGAAGCTCTCCGGGCTGACGAAGCCCTGCTTCGCCGCGAACACCACGCCCATCACGCCGCCGAAGCAGGCGCTGATGACGAACGAGGCGATCTTCATTTTCACGATCGGAATGCCGACGGCCCGCGCCGCCGTCTCGTCCTCGCGGATGGCCGTCCATGCCCGTCCAAGCTTCGAGTTTTCCAGCCTGTGGCAGATCAGGATGACCGCCGCCGCAAGCAGCAGGACGATGAAATACATATAGGTCACGCTGTCCAGTGTCTTGCCGAAGAGTACCGGCTTCGGGATGTTTGCGATGCCCTTTGCGCCGTTCGTGATGTTCAGCGGCTTGATCATGTTGTTCAGCAGGTTGCGGATGATCTCGCAGAAGGCCAGCGTCACGATGCAGAGATAGTCGCCGCTGATGCGGATGACCGGCAGCGCGATCAAAAAGCCCACCAGACAGCCAATCGCCCCGCCGATCAGCAAAAACAGCCAGAACGAGCCGCCGCCGAGCGGGAAGAGGCCGCCTGCCGCGAGGAAGTTGAGGCACTGATTCGTGCAGAGCAGGCCATAGGCATACGCGCCGAGCGCGTAGAACGCGATGTAGCCGAGGTTAAACAGCCCGCAGTAGCCCACCGTGATGTTCAGCCCCAGCGCCAGCACGACATACATGCCGACCTGCGTCGCCACGTCCATGAAATAGGACGACCGCGTCCCCACCAGCGGCAGCAGCACGCACAGCACCAGCGCGCACCAGCCATATTTCGCCGCCCTTGGCAGCTGCGTCAGAAAGACGAGACAGGCCGCGCCCAGCATCGCCAACATCGAAAACGCGCCGGACGGATTTGCATACGCCAGCCAGAAGGCGCCGCCTGCCGCCAGCAGCAGCGCCGGGAGCTGCACCAGAAGGCCGCGCCCCCAGACGGCCCTGAGTTTTGCGATCCAGGTTTTCATTGCCTCACCTCAGACTTTCTCTGCCGTTTTCCGGCCCAGCAGCCCGTGCGGCCGGATGATGAGCACCACGATCAGCACGACAAACGCGAAAATGTCCTTGTAGCCCGAGCCGATCACGCCGCCCGTCAGCGTATTGAGATAGCCTGCCGCGAGCGATTCGATCAGCCCCAGCAGCACGCCGCCCAGCATCGAGCCGGGAATGCTCCCGATCCCGCCGAAGACCGCTGCTGTGAACGCCTTGTTGCCGATTGTAATGCCGATATAGGGGTTGATCATGCCATACTGGATGGCGAACATCGTCCCGGCCACGCCGCCCATCGCCGCGCCGACGAAAAACGTCGTCGTGATGGTCTTGTTTACGTGGATACCGAGCAGCGCGCTCATCGTCTGGTTCTGCGACACGCAGCGGATCGCGCTGCCGACCTTCGTGCGGTGGATGAACGTATACAGGATGGCCAGCGCCGCAAGGCACACGCCGACGATCAGAATGGCGCGGACGGTGACCTTCGTGTATTCGTTCAGCACGAATTCCCGCTTGAAGATCGACGGCAGCGTCAGATAAAAGCTGTTGTGCGCGAACGTCTCGGCCACGCGCACGAAGTCCTGCAAGAAATACGACACGCCGAACGCCGAAATCAGCGGCACGAGCCGCGGCGCGCTGCGCAGCGGGCGATAGGCCACGCGCTCGATGAACACGCCGAGCAGCCCTGTCAGCACCAGCGCCGCCAGCAGCGCCACGGCGAACGCAAATACCGTCCATCCGCCGCCCGCCGCTGCGCCGAGCAGCGCGATGAGCACCTCCGCGCCGATGAACGCGCCGCACATGAAAATTTCCGCGTTGGCAAAATTGATAAAATGGAGTACGCCGTAGACCATCGTGTACCCCAGCGCGACAATCGCATACACGAAGCCGAGCTGCAAGCCGTCGACGAGCATCTGCGGCAGTAATTTCAGAAGCACACCATCACCTCACCTCATCCGGTTTCCTCCGGGGCCGCCCAAATGGACGGCCCCATCTGTTTGCTTATGCGCCGGTCAGTTCTCCAACCAGCTTGCCGGGATAGCCGTCGACGATTTCATAGGCATACGCCTTGGCGTTGATGTTGTCGCCTTTTTCATCGAACTGGAACGTGCCGGTGATGCTCGTGATCTCGACATTTGCCATCGCCTCGACGACCTGCGCGCGCGTCGGCTTGCCGCCCGCCGCGTCGATGGCGTTCGAGAGGGATTCGAGCGCGACGGCCGCCGCCTCGTAGAAGTAGATGGCATAGCCGTCCGCAGCGAGGCCGGACGTCTGCTGATACCGGTCGACCCATTCCTGCAAAACTGCGCTGGAATCAAAGGCCGGGCTGGACGAGATGTAGTACGCGCCCGCCGCGTTCTCCTTGCCCGCAATGTTCACCAGCTCCGACGTGTCCACGCCGCTCGAGCCGACGTAGATCGACGTGATGCCCTTGTCGCGGATCTGCTTGAGCAGGAGCGAACCCTCGGGATAGTTGCCGCCGTAGTAGACCGCGTCGGGGTTCGCCGCGGCGATCTGGTTGACGACGGCGGAGAAGTCGACCTCGTTCGAGACGATGCCCTCATTCGCCACAACGTCCAGCCCGATCTGCGCCGCCTCGGCAGCGAACGCCTCGCACTGGCCCGCGCCGAACGCCTGCTGGTCGTTGACGAGGAAGATCGTCTGGATGCCGAGCGAGTCCTTGCAGAACCGCGCCGTCGCCGGAGCCTCAAAATCGTCGCGCTGACAGACGCGGAGGATGCCCTTCAGGCCCCGGTCGGTGACGTCGACGTTCGTGGATTGACCCGTCACCATGCCAAGCTCTGCCGGGCACGTGATGGCCGAGGAGGAGATCGTGCAGCTCGAGTTGCAGTGCCCGATCATGATGAGCACATCCGGGTCAGACACCATCTTCTGCCCAATCGTTACGGCGACTGTCGGGTCGGACTGGTCGTCGTTCGTCACAAATTCCAGCGTGCAGCCCGATTTTTCCTCCAGCTCCGCCTTTCGTTCGTTGAACGCCATGAGCGCCCCGTTGTAGCACGACGCGCCAACCTGGCCCGACGCGCCGGAGAGCGGCCCGGCAAAGCCCACCTTGATGACATTCCCGCTCCCGGCGGACGTTTCCTTCTGCGCGCCGCAGCCCGCCAGCAAAAAGACCGGCAAAACCAGCGCCAGAATCAGTGCGATCACCTTTTTACCCATGTTTTCGTCTCCCCTTATCATGAAATTTAGAGATCCCAAATTTGCTTACGGGCCGATGAGGGCAGCGGCCCTGCGGGCGGGCATTGCCCGCCCCTACGAATTCTATTGCAGTTCTGGCGGTGAACGTAGGGGCGACCATTGGTCGCCCGCAACAACCCCTCCGTCAAAAATCAAAGATTTTTGACACCTCCCCTTACACAGGGGAGGCTTTACCCGCTGCGGCGGGGCGATAGATACGCCTATTTCCACCATTATACCACAAGATGTAGGCAATTTTGCAAGGGATTTGGAGAAGTCTTAAAAATTCTTAAAAACCCTTGGAATCCCAAGAAAATATGCTACAATGTGGATGAAAAACCATCAGGAGCGTGCGACTATGGAACAGACCATCCACATCCTCGTCGTGGACGACGAGCCGGATATTCGAAGAATTTTACATATCATGCTGGAGCATCAGGGCTACCGCGTACACGAGGCCATCAATGGCCGCCGCGCCGTGGAGTATATCCGGGAAAACCCGGACACCGACCTCATTTTGATGGACATCATGATGCCGGAGCTTGGCGGCGTCGAGGCCAGCCGGGAGATCCGGTCGATCTCCTCCGCGCCGATCCTGTTCCTGACGGCCAAGAGCCAGGAGCGGGATATGCTGCAAGCCTATCAGTCCGGCGGCGACGATTATCTCGTCAAGCCGTTCTCCAGCGCGGAGCTGCTGATGCGCGTGGAGTCGCTGCTGCGGCGCTATCGCGTCTATAAAGGAAAGATCAACGGCAAGATCCTGCGGCAGGACATCGTCCTCGACGAGGAGAACCGCCGCGTCCTGCGCGACGGCGCGGCCGTCGAGCTGACGGAGACGGAGTTTTCCATTTTACAGTATCTCGCCGCGCAGAAGGGCAAGGTCGTCTCCGTGAACGACATCTACGAAAACGTCTGGCATGAAAAGTATATGCCGGCATCGAACAATACGGTCATGGTCCACATCGTGAACCTCCGAAAGAAGCTGGAGCGCAATCCCGCTGAGCCGCGCCTGATCCGCACCGTGTGGGGAAAGGGGTATCAGATTGACTAAAAAATCTGCCTTTTCCTCGCTGCGGACGAAGCAGCTGCTCGTGCTGCTGATCGCGATCGCGTGCGCGGCAGCGGCCTATTTCGTGGCGAACTGGATCGGCGACACACTGATCGAGAAGGTCTATCTCGACCAGAAGGCCATGCAGAAGCGCGAGCGGGCCATCGTCAGCGAGCTGCAGACCTATGTGCAGGAAAACCGCATCTCCTCGCGTGATACCGACGCCGTGGCCCGCTGGTCGATGAGCAAGAGCGATACCTATGTGATGCTCTACCGGAACCAGCGGCTGGCCTTCGAGGCCGGTTGGTGGGGCGTGGACGATGTGGACGAGACGGATGCGCCGCCGCTCCTGTCCAATTCCGCGGGCGTCTACCCGATCTACTTCACCGACGGGCCGATGCAGGCCGTGGTCTATGACTTTTCCGAATCGCGGCTCTATACGCTGACGACAATCGTGAGCGTGCTCATCGGCTGTTTCGTGCTGATGTGCTTCATGCTCAGCTACAATGGCCGCATCACGCGCACGATCGTGACGATCGCGGCGGAGGTCGAGCAGATCGGCCGCGGCGATCTGACCGCGCGGCTTGAAAAGCCCCGCGGTAATGATGAGCTGGCGGGCCTGACCGAGAGCGTCGAGCGGATGCGCGCCTCGCTCCTGCACAAGACCGAGGAGGAGCAGAAGGCCCTCAAGCAGAACTCCGACCTCATCACCGCCCTCTCGCACGACATCCGCAATCCGCTCACGGCCCTGCTCGGCTATCTCGACATCATCTCCGCGCAGCGCGATCTGCCGCCCGACACGGCGAGCTATCTCGCTGCCTGCCAGGAGCGCGCGGGGCGCATCAAGCAGCTGACGGATGAGCTGTTCCGATACAGCCTCCTGTTTTCGAACGACGAGCTGCCGATGCGGCTGGAGACGTATGACGCTTACGTCCTGCTGGAGCAGCTGCTCGGCGAGGCGCAGGCGGAGCTGGAGAGCGCGGGCTTTGCCACGCGGATGGTCATGCCCGACACGTTCTGCCGGGTGCGCGTGGATGTGCCGTATTTCAAGCGGGTGCTCGACAATCTCTTTGCCAACGTCCGCAAATATGCCGACCCGGCGCAGCCCGTGTCCATCGCGGCCCTGCCCGAGAACCGGACGCTGCACATCTGCATCTGCAACACCATCCGCGCCGATTCCGGCCAGGTGGAGAGCAACAAGATCGGCCTGCGCACGGCGGAAAAGATCCTGACGCAGATGGGCGGCAGCTTCCGCCGCCACGAAGCGGAGGGGAAGTTCACCGCCGAGGCCATCCTTCCGATCGTCCCGGAGGACGCGGACGAGTAGGAGCGGCGTAATCTTAAATTATTCTTAAAAATCAGGCGAAGGACTTCTCATCCGGAAAAAACCTGATATGATGGGGACAACAAAGCAATCATTGTGCGCGGTTCTTCCGCAGAAAGGAAACTGACTATGAAACATCGTATTTTTGCCCTGTTTCTGGTGCTCGTGCTGCTGGTCGGCGTGCTGGCCGGCTGCAGCAAGAAAAATAATGGTGACAGTGACACCAGCAATGGAAACTCCAGCATTATCACGCCGACAAAGAACGACCAGTCGCAGGTGACGTCGAAATATGCCTACAAGCCGACGTATCTGACCGTACCCGCCGAGGTGGACAGCGTGACGGGCGTGGCGGCCAAGGGCAGCACAGTCTGGTTCACAGCCAGCATCCCCGACGGGGAGCAGACCGAGACCTACACCTACACCGATGAAAACGGCGAGGAACAGACCGACACCTATACATACACCAATTACCGGACGGCGCTCTATTCGCTCGATCTGGACAGCCAGGTCTGCGCCGAGGTGCAGGGCCTGACGCTCCCGTCCGTCGAAGAGGGCTGGGAGGGCAGCAGCTACGTCAACAACTTCCAGGTCATGGACGACGGCAGCATCTGGATTTTCTGCATGGTCAATCAGTATAAGACCGAGCTGCCCGACGATTTTGATCCGAATACACAGGACGAATGGCAGTATCAGGTCAATGAGAACAAGACCGTCATGGTCCACCTTGACGCGACCGGTGCCGAGCTGGCCCGCTTCGACCTGATCCCGCCGCAGGACGAAACGACGGACGGCACAGCCTCGCCCGACACGGTGGTCGGCTCCGCCAGCGGCGGCGACATCGCGATGTACGACATGCCGGCGAGCTATTATTCCAACATCTCCTCCGTCGTGGTCGGCGAGGATGGGACGATCTACGGCTATGACTGGCAGAACGTCTACCTGTTCGACAGCGAGGGCAAATATCTCGCGACGATCGAGGCCGGAGACAACGGCGGCGAGCTGAAACGCCTCGACGCGAACACCGTTGGCTCGATCACCTACATCTACGACGCCGAGAACGAGACCGGCACAAACTATTTCGTGCCGATCAACGTCGAGACAAAGTCGTATGACACCGAGCACAAGACCGCGCTGCCCAACAGCGCGTGGGACATCTATCCCGGTGTCGAGGAATATGACTTCCTCTACAACTACAACAGCAAGATCTTCGGCTACATTTCGTCGAGCGACACCTCGGAAAAGCTGCTCGACTGGATGGACAGCGACATTAACCCGAACAACATGAGCAGCTTTGCCGTGATGAACGACGGCCGCATCATCGCCGTCCTGAACCACTGGGACGACGAGACGCAGACGAGCGTCAACGAGCTGGTGCTGATGGAACGTGTGGACGCCTCGAGCCTCCCGGAGAAGACCGTCCTGACGCTCGCCTGCTTCTATCTGGACTATAACATCCAGCAGAAGATCGTCGACTTCAACAAGACGAGCGACGCCTATCGCATCGTGGTCAAGGACTACTCCGAGTTCAACACGAACGACGATTACAGCGCGGGCCTCACCAAGCTGAACACCGAGATCATGTCCGGCGTCATCCCCGACATGTTCCTGACCGAGAATCTGCCCATCGAGCGCTATGCGGCCAAGGGCATCCTGACCGACCTCTACGAGCTGATCGACAGCGACTCCGAGCTGACGCGCGAGAGCTTTGTCCCCCAGATCATCCAGGCCTGCGAGACCGATGGCAAGCTCTACGAGCTGCCCGCGAGCTTCATGGTCCAGACTGCGTTCGGCCTTTCGAAGGTCGTGGACGGCTATGACGTGTGGAACGTCGCGGCCGTGCAGGACGCGATGACCAAGCTGCAGGAGGACGCCTACGTCTTTGACTATTACACCACGCAGGCCACTGTCATGGGCAACTGTGTCTCCAACAACCTCTCCGCGTTCGTCAACTGGCAGACCGGCGAGTGCTCGTTCGACAGCGAGAGCTTCGCGGCCCTGCTGAACTTTGCAAAGACCTTCCCGGCGGAATTCGACTGGGAGGCTTACGACAGTGAGCACAGCGGCGAGTATGCCGATGATGCGACGATGATGAAGAACGGCCAGAAGCTGCTTTCGTCGGCATATCTGTACGGCTTTGAGGATTACCTGTACAGCGTGAGCCAGTACGCGGGCGAGGACATTACCTTTGTCGGCTATCCGTCCGAGGATGGCACGAGCAACCATCTGTTCTCCACCAGCCAGACCTTCGCCATCTCCACCACGTGCAAGGCCAGGGACGTTGCGTGGAACTTCCTGAGCCAGCTGGTGCGCGAGGACTATCAGTCCGGCGACAACGTCTGGAACTTCCCGGTCAACCAGAAAGCCTTTGATGCAAAGATGAAGGAGGCCATGACCGAGGAATATCAGACTGACGAGAACGGCAACCAGATCCTCGACGAGAACGGCGACCCCATCAAGATCCCGAAGACCACGTACTACACCGCCACGGCCTCTTCCACTACGCTGGACAGCAGCGATCCGGGGCGCGTGGACATCTACGCGCTCAGCCAGGAGCAGGCGGATCAGATCCTGGACGTCATCTCTAAGACAACGCGCCTTTCCGTCTACGACGAGTCCATCATGGACATCGTCAACGACGAGGCCGCACCCTTCTTCGCCGGTCAGGCGACCGCCGAGGAAACGGCTTCCGCCGTCCAGAGCCGCGTGAAGCTCTACGTCGCGGAGCAGAGCTAAGCATTTCCCGGGGCGGGCAATGCCCGCCCCAACGGAAACCCAAAATAGAATTTGTAGGGGTCGATGCCCTCATCGGCCCTCGCCCCGCCGCAGCGGAAAAGCCTCCCTTGTGCAAAGGGAGGTGTCAAAAATCGAAGATTTTTGACGGAGGGATTGTTGTTTCACGATTTTCCAATGCACCTCAATAGACGCTATAGGGGCGGGCAATGCCCGCCCGATACCAACCAAGACATTTACCCCAGGCAGGAAAGGATCGCCATGCTCAAACTACCAACTCGACAAACCGCGCCCCAGAGCGCAAAGACGCTCTGGAAAAACGCGAATCTGAAGGTTCGGGATTTTCTGAACTCCATGTGCTTCTCCGGGCCGAGCTTCCTCGGGATGCTGATCTTCTATCTCGTCCCGTTTGGCGTGGTGATCTACTATTCGTTCATCGCGGGCGTCGTGGACAACAGCTTCGTGGGCCTGAAAAACTATATCGCCGTCTTCGACAACGCCGCGTTCCGTACCGCGGCGAAGAACACCGCCGTGTTCACGGGCCTCGCAGTGCCGCTGGCGGTGGTGCTGTCGATGCTGCTGGCCCTGATGCTCGAGGCCCGCATCCCCGGCAAGAGCCAGTTCCGTACCTGCTTTTTAAGCCCGATGATGGTGCCCATCGCGTCCATCATCCTGATCTGGCAGGTGCTGTTCCATTCAAACGGCGTCGTCAACGAATTTTTGATGGTCTTCGGCGCGGACAAGATCAACTGGCTGAAATCTGACTACTGCATGGTCGTCATCGTCAGCCTGTTCCTCTGGAAAAACCTCGGCTATAACATGATCCTGTTCATGGCCGCGCTCAACAACATCCCGAAGGAGCTGATCGAGGCGGCGGAGCTGGACGGCGCGACGGGCCGCTACATCTTCTTCCACATCAAGCTGCGCTATCTCTCCCCGACCGTCCTGTTCGTGACGATCCTCTCCATCATCAACTCCTTCAAGATCTTCCGTGAAATTTATCTGCTCACGGGCGATTACCCATATGATGGGCTGTATATGCTCCAGCATTTCATGAACAACATGTTCAAGCATCTCGATTATCAGCGCCTGTCCGCCGCAGCGGTTTTCCTCGCGATTGTGATCGTGATTCTGGTCGCGCTGCTGTTCCTGATCGAAAATTACTTCGGAAAGGACGTGGAAGGATGAAAAAGAAGCGCTATTTCTCCCGCACGGTCATCGTGCTGCTGGCCATCCTGTTCGCGTTCCTCTTCGTCATGCCGACGCTGCTCACCATCACGAACTCGTTCATGACGCAGAGCGAGATCACAGCCAACTACGGCCAGGTCTTTGACAATGCCAAGGACGGCAAAAGCTATATCTCCAAAACCATCAACCTGAAATTCATTCCGGACAAAGTCTCGTTCAGTCAGTATTGGACGGTCCTGCTCAAAAGCCCGGATTACATCTATAAGCTCTGGAATTCCATCATCCTCACCGTGCCGATCGTCTTCGCGCAGCTCATGGTCGCGTCCATCGCGGCCTACGGCTTCACGCGCTGGCGCGGCAAGGTGCGCGATTCCATCTTCTTTTTCTACGTGATCCTGATGCTCATGCCCTATCAGGTCACGCTCGTGCCGAACTATCTGGTGTCCGACTGGCTCGGCATCCTGAACACCAAGTGGGCCATCCTGCTGCCCGGCGCGTTCGCGCCGTTCTCAGTATTTCTGCTCACGAAGTTCATGCGGCGCATCCCGGTGTCGCTGATCGAATCGGCCAAGCTGGACGGCGCGGGCGAGTGGCAGATCTTCTGGCGCATCTGCCTGCCGCAGTGCCGCGCGGCGCTCTATTCCATCGCCATTCTGGTCTTTATCGACTATTGGAACATGGTCGAGCAGCCGCTCATTCTCCTGCCGGATGCGTCGCAGCAGCCGCTGTCCGTCTATCTGTCGCAGATCAACGCCGGCGAGATCGGCATTGCCTTCGCCGCCGCCGTCGTGTATATGATCCCGGGTCTGCTGCTGTTCCTGCACGGCGAGGCGTATCTCGTCGAGGGCATCGCATATTCCGGTTCTGTCAAGGGTTAACCGCAACGAGAGAGGATATTTACCATGGAAGAAACAAAAGTCAGCAAACGGGAATGGGTCAAGACCGCCGCGATCATCTTTCTGGCGATCCTGCTGGTTCTGACCTTCTTCTCCAACACGATCATGAACGCGACGCTCCCCGAGGTGGCCGCGCAGCAGATCGAGGGCGGCACGATCAACGCCAAGATCCGCGGCTCCGGCACGGTCGGCGCGAACGAGACCTATGACGTGACCATCAACCAGACGCGCAAGATTGCGAGCGTGCTGGTCAAGGTCGGCCAGTCGGTCAACGCGGGCGACACGCTCTTCCTGCTGGAATCGCAGGAGTCCGACGAGGTCAAGGCCGCGCAGGACGAGCTGGATCAGCTGGAGCTGAGCTATGAAAAGTCCCTCATCGACGCGGGCAACAACTCGGCCAAGGAGAACCACGAGGTGCAGAAGGCCCGCGACGCCTATAACGAGGCCCTTGCGCTGTACCATCAATATAGTACCGTGGATGCTTCTCAGCTTGCAGCAGAAAAAACAAAGGCCGAACAGCAACTCACTTTGCTGCAACAGGCCAGTAAAGTTGCACAGGAGCAGTATGATGCACGAACTGCGGAAAAGAGTAATCTTGAAAATCAAGCGTCTGAGCTGAAAGCACAGACGGCGTCTTTGCGCACGATTCTTGACAAGCAAGGAGAACTTGATGCAGCAAATAACACGCTGAAGCAAGACGAAATTCAGTATATCAACGATTATAATCGTGTCCTTACCATTGCAGGACAAGATGCGCAAGTTGCAATGTCGTATGCCCGCTATCCAGAGACACTTGCGCAAAAACTTGAGGACACGGATTTGAATGGAGTAAGCACCACAAGCGTGAATTCGGTGTCGCCGCTTACGGAAGATGATAATACTGGTGCTGGTACGAATCCCAGCGGCGGAACAACTATTACGACCGACCCGCGTTTGAAACGTGCACAAGAAATGGCAAAGGCATACATCACCATTGCGACCGATAGGGAAAAAGTAAATTCTCTGCAAACGGAAGTAAACCGTCTTGTAGAAGATACCAGTGGGATCAACTCCGTATATGAAGCAAATGCAATGTATCAGTCCACATTGAGCGGCTATAATCAGATTCAGCAGCAGCTTGCAACATTTGATGCGGAAACGCAGGGGCTGAAACAGGCTGCGGATGCAGCAGCACAAGCCGTGACAGATCAGCAAGCAGTTGTGCAGAAACTGACGGATGCTGGGTCTGCCGCCGAAACGGTCAAGTCCACAAAGGCGTCACTCGAAGAGCTGCTCTTCAACCAGCAGCTTGGCGACTCGTCCTATCTCGACATGCAGGCCGCGAAGGAGACTATCGAAAAGAAAAAAGAGGCGCTGGCCAAGCTGACGGCCAACGCAGACGAGCTGGAGGTCACGGCGAAGGTCGGCGGTGTGATCGCTTCGATCGAGGTCACAGCCGGCAATTCCATTGGCCCGGATACTCCGCTGGCCAAGCTGAACGTGGCCGACCGCGGCTACACCATCAAGATTTCCGTCACCGCCGAGCAGGCCAAGCGCGTCAAGGTCGGCGACAAGGCCGACGTCGTCAACTATTGGGGCGGCAATGTCGAGGCCGTGCTCGAAAACATCGCGCGCGACCCGAACACCAGCGGCAACAACCTCCTCGTCTTCAAGCTGACCGGCGATGTCGACCCGAACACGAACCTCACCCTCTCCATCGGCCAGAAGAGCGCGAGCTACGACGCCCTTGTCCCGAACTCCGCCGTCCGTACCGACAACAACGGCACGTTCGTCCTGGCCCTGACGTCGAAGTCCACGCCGCTCTCCACGCGCTATACGGCGACGCGCGTCCCCGTGCAGGTGCTTGCGCAGGACGATACGATGTCTGCCATCTCGGGCATCGGCGCAGGCGAGTTCGTCATTACCACATCCACCAAGCCGATCGAAGCGGGCACACAGGTGAAGCTCGCGGATAACGGATGAGCGGCCGGTTTGAAACGGCGCGGAAGGCCAAACCGCCGAAGCCCCCGCGCGAGAAAAAGCCCCGGAAAAAGCTGCAACGCCCCGGCTGGAAAACGCTGCTGCTCCTGATCCTGAACATCACGCTCGCGGCCCTTTCGGTGCTCTGTGCCGCGCGGCTGACCGAGTATCGGAACCTGCTCCGCACGCAGGAGGCGGCAGACCGCTGGCGCGGCCAGAGCGAAGAGCGATTCGCGCAGGTCTCGGCCTTCCTCCCGGTCAACGAGACGCAGGACATCTCCGCCGTCCGCACCTTCCGGCAGAAGCTCGATCAGGCCATGATCGACGCCTCGCTCGAAGCGCCCGAGGGCGGCAGCCTCTATCAGGACGCCTGGTCCGGTACGGCGACGTCTGTCGCCGTCTCCGGCCCGGCGGGAAAATCGAACGTCAAGACTTACGGCGTCGGCGGCGATTTCTTCCTGTTCCATCCCTACACGCTCCTCTCCGGCTCGTATATTTCGGAGTCCGACTTCGCGCAGGACCGCGTCGTGCTGGATGAAAACCTTGCCTGGCAGCTCTTCGGCAGCAGCGATGTCGCGGGCATGGAGGTCACGATCGGTGAGCGGAATTATCCCGTCGCGGGCGTCGTCCGCCTCGAGGACGACAAGGCCACCAAAAAGGCCCTGACCGACCCGGCGCTGATGTTCATGAGCTTCGATGCGCTGAACGCCATCCAGGAGACGAAGTTCGACACCTACGAGATCGTCATGCCCGACCCCATCTCCGGCTACGCGCTGAGCGTAATGAAAGACAAATTCCCGCTTGGCGACGGCGTCGCCGTTGAAAACTCGAACCGGTACAGCGCGCTCAGCCTCGCGAAGGTCGCGCTGGCCTATGGCGAACGCTCGATGAATACGCACGCCGTCATCTATCCCTATTGGGAGAACGCCGCGCGCCTCACCGAGGACTACGCCGCCCTCTTCCTGCTGCTGATGGTGCTCTTTGCCATCACACCGGCCGTGTTCGTCCTCGTCTGGCTGATCCGGACGATCAAGCGCCTCATCACCGAGGCCAAAGATAAGACCGTCACCGCCATCGAGGAAAAGATCGAGCAGAAAAAGGAAGAACATTACGTCCGCACCGGCATCTGAACGCCCCCAAAGGCTCCCCTTGATTGCATCAAGGGGCCGCGAAGCGGGGGCGCGGGAGTGAAT